>OJOD01001077.1_pt1 | contig 14122 bp, 13 predicted proteins | sample 1598221 | NCBI WGS metagenome assembly OJOD01 (sample SAMN03922464, study PRJEB24848) | human gut metagenome | isolation source: stool sample | host: Homo sapiens | place: Germany | collected 2010-11 | reverse complement strand
TTAAAGTAAGTTTTCGTGTAAACGGTGCGTTTGATGCGGCATCGCTTGCGATGCATTTTGGCGGCGGCGGACATGTCAAGGCTGCCGGATGTACCGTGGAAGGACCGGCAGAAGAGGCAATCGAGCGTATTCTTGCCGAGGTTGAGAAGAGATTATAATATGATAAACGGAATTATAAATGTTTATAAAGAGCGGGGCTTTACTTCCTTTGACGTGGTGGCAAAGCTCCGCGGCATTTTACATGAGCGTAAAATTGGACATACCGGAACGCTCGATCCGGAAGCGACCGGAGTACTTCCCGTATGCATCGGAAATGCAACAAAGGTATGTGAACTTCTGACGGATAAGGATAAAGTGTATCGTACGGTGATGCATCTTGGCATTACAACCGATACACAGGATATGACCGGAACGGTGAAAGAAGATCGTTCCAGAGAGGCTGCATTGCTGAAAGAACAGACCGTGGAAGCGGCTATTTTGCAGTTCGTTGGAGATTATGAGCAGATTCCGCCAATGTACTCGGCACTCAAAGTCAACGGAAAGAAGTTATGTGATCTGGCCCGCGCCGGAATTGAGGTAGAGCGGAAAGCCCGCACGGTTAAAATTTTTTCCATAGAAATTGAAAAAATCAATCTTCCTTATGTGACGATGCAGGTGCACTGTTCCAAGGGAACTTATATCCGTACGCTGTGTGCGGATATCGGAGAGGTGCTTGGCGTAGGCGCGTGTATGGAATCCCTGGTCCGGACAAGAGTGAGTGCTTTTCCTCTGGAAGAGGCACACACGTTGGCAGAAATTGAAAAGATAAGGGATGAAGGAACGCTGGAAGAACTGATTCTTCCGGTGGACCGCGTGTTTGAGGGAAAGACGAAACTGACGGTTGTACCGGAAGCGTTTCGTTTTCTTCAGAATGGAAACCGTTTAAACGATGGAAATTTTACGGATGTTCCGGAAAAAATTGCGGATGGTGAGCAGGTACTGGTTTATGATCCGATGGGACATTTTTACGCTGTATATCAGTATGAGAGAGAAACAAAGGACTATAAAGTCCGGAAAATGTTTGGTGCATAAATATGATTTGCTGGAATAAGATAGAAGATTTTCATATAGAAGAACCAACGGCATTGTCGCTGGGAAAATTTGACGGGGTACACCGTGGACACGAAGCACTGATTGAACACCTTCTGGAAAAGAAAAAAGAAGGGTTAAAGGCCGTTGTTTTTACGTTTGATATTCCACCGAAAAAACTTACGGAGAATAATAATTACCGTGTCCTTTCGACCAATAAAGAAAAGCAGGAAATTCTCAAAGAACGTGGAATTGATTACCTGTTGGAATGTCCGTTTACCAAAGAAGTCATGTGCATGGAGCCGGAGGCTTTTGTTGCATGGATTGTAAAAAGTCTGCATGTAAAGAGCATGGTAGTCGGATCGGATTTCCGGTTTGGCCATAACCGGAAAGGGGATCATATTCTGCTGGAAAAATTGTCCGCGACATATGGCTATACCCTTAGGGTGGTAGACAAGATCCAGTATGAGGGACGGGACATCAGCAGTACGTTTGTGCGGGAACAGATCATAAAAGGCAATATGGAAAAGGCAAATGATCTGCTTGGGTATCCGTTTTTTGTAAAGAGTGAAGTGATTCATGGAAGGCAGCTTGGAAGAACGCTCGGAATCCCGACGATCAATATGGAACTTGTGGCCGAAAAACTTCTTCCGCCGAAAGGTGTATATGCAACTGCGGTAGAGATTGGTGGAAAATATTACACAGGTGTGACAAATGTCGGATGCAAACCGACCGTCAATCATTCCAATAAAGTAAATGTGGAGACGCATATACTGGATTTTTCCGGTGATCTGTACGGATATGAACTAAAGGTCAGCTTTTATTCTTTTATACGTCCGGAACAGAGATTCTCGTCTGTAGAGATGTTAAAAGAACAGATGGAAAGAGACATTGAAACGAGCCGCAGTCGTATGATGTCGATAAACGGCGACATGTAAACATATTACATAAATATTACAAAATTATGTTGACATTGTAATTATTTGTTGTTATACTCGTTTTGTTATGAGATTTCATGAGACATGAGGGAGGAATCTGTGAAATGAATCGTATGACAAAAAAGAGAGTTGGAATGGTACTTGCTTTTTCTCTGACACTGACCGGTGCGGCAGCCTATATCGGGATACAGCAGGAAAATACAGATAAAACAGAGGCGGCCGGATCGCTCACAGCCGGTGTTTCCGCATCTTTGAATGCAAGCGAAGTGGAGGCGCTGGATGTGACGGCAGGAGTAACCAGTCAGCTGTATGATAAAACAGATGTTGCGGTGGCTGCGAATGAAAAGCAGATGGTTGCACAGGGAATCGAAGATACGCAGACAAAAGAAGCAGTTTCGGAAAATACCACGGAGGATACCAGCATCTGTGGGTATAAAAATCTTGGAATCGCGCAGGTGCAGGGAAGCTTAAATGTGCGAAAAAAAGCATCCACAGACAGTAAAGTTGTTGGAAAAATGACGGATAAAGATGCCTGTGAGATTGTCTCGGTCAAGGGAGATTGGGCAAAGATCACCTCCGGCAAGGTGGAAGGTTATGTAAAGACAGAGTATCTTCTGACAGGAGATGCGGCAAAAAATGTAGCAAAGAAAGAAATTACAAAAGTTGTTACAGTAAATACCACAACCCTTCGTGTAAGAGAAAAGGCTTCTGAAGATTCTGCAATACTTTCTCTGGTTGGAGAGGGAGAGGATCTTGTTGTGGAAGATACAAAAGACGGCTGGTATAAAGTGGAAGTGGATGATCAGAAGGGATATATTTCCGGAGATTATGTAGAGGTAACAGAAAAACTTCCGACAGCATCGACGGTAAAAGAACTGGAATACGGAGAGGGATACACGGATTCCCGCGTTTCTTTAGTACAGTTTGCATTACAGTTTGTAGGAAACCGTTATGTCTGGGGTGGAACAAGCCTGACAAACGGAATTGATTGTTCCGGATTTACGATGCAGGTATATGCGAGATACGGAGTCGGCCTCCCGCATCATGCGGCAAGTCAGCCGGCATACGGAAATCGAATCAGTGCATCTGAGGCAAAACCGGGAGATCTCTTTTTCTATGGAAGCGGAAGCAGCATCAGCCATGTGGGAATTTATATCGGAAACGGTCAGATTGTGCATGCCAGCAATGCACGTACCGGAATTAAAATTTCCAATGCCTATTACCGGACACCAATCTGTGTCATATCGTATTTAAATTAAAAAACTGTTTACAACGATACGGATTTATGATACATTAGATTAGTATGGTTTAACCCATATTCGGTGAATGGACACTCCGACCTTTTGCTGAGTATCGGGTGCAAAAATATTTTAAGGAGGATCATAAAATGATCGCAAAAGAAAAGAAACAGGCAATTATCAATGAGTATGGAAGAACACCAAACGACACTGGTTCACCAGAAGTTCAGGTAGCTGTTCTTACTGCAAGAATTCAGGAGCTTACTGAGCACTTAAAGCAGAATCCAAAGGATCATCATTCCAGAAGAGGTATGCTTAAGATGATCGGTCAGAGACGTGGATTATTATCATACTTAAAGAGCATTGATATTGAAAGATATCGTTCTTTAATTGAGCGTTTAGGACTCAGAAAATAATTGTAAACAAAGAGCGGAGTTTTATATTCCGCTCTTCTTTTTGTTGTATGGCAGAACTTTTTTCCGGGACCACTGAAGAGGACAAAACGCTGTTTTGTATTGTTCAGTAGTTTCGGGGTTTTGACATACCGTATTAAATTTTGAAGGAGAGAATACATGTACAAAAGTTATTCAATGGAACTGGCAGGCAGAACACTGACCGTTGATATCGGAAGAGTATGTGCACAGGCAAATGGTGCCGCATTATTAAAATATGGAGAGACTACCGTATTATCTACGGCTACTGCTTCCGACAAGCCGAGAGATGGCGTTGATTTCTTCCCGCTGAGCGTGGAATTTGAAGAAAAAATGTACTCGGTTGGAAAAATTCCTGGTGGATTTAACAAGCGTGAAGGAAAGGCATCAGAGAACTCTATTCTTACCGCACGTGTCATTGACCGTCCGATGAGACCTCTGTTTCCGAAAGATTACCGCAATGATGTAACCTTAAATAATATGGTTATGTCTGTAGATCCGGAGTGTCGTCCGGAGCTGGTTGCCATGATCGGTGCAGCACTTTCTACTACCATTTCCGATATTCCGTTTGACGGCCCATGTGCCATGACCCAGATGGGAATGAAGAATGGTGAATTTATTGTAAACCCATCCCAGAAAGACTGGGACGAGGGAGATTTAAAGCTTACGGTTGCATCTACAGCAACAAAGGTCATCATGATTGAGGCCGGTGCCAATGAGATTCCGGAAGCAAAGATGATTGAGGCTATTTATAAGTGCCATGATGTCAACCAGACAGTCATTGCATTTATCAATAAGATCCGGGAAGAGGTTGGCAAACCGAAGCATGCGTATACAAGCTGTGCGATTCCGGAAGAAATGTTTGCAGCTATGCGGGAAATCGTCACTCCGGAGCAGATGGAAGAAGCGGTATTTACCGATGAAAAGCAGCAGAGAGAAGAGAATATCCGTGAAATCACAGATAAATTTGCAGAGGCTTTTGCAGAGAACGAGGAGTGGCTTGCTGTTCTTGACGAGGCCGTTTACCAGTATCAGAAGAAGACTGTTCGTAAGATGATCTTAAAGGATCATAAGCGTCCAGACGGACGTGCGATCGATCAGATCCGTCCGCTGGCTGCAGAAGTAGATCTGATCCCTCGTGTACATGGTTCTGCCATGTTTACCCGTGGACAGACACAGATCTGCGATGTTGTTACACTTGCACCGCTTTCGGAAGTACAGAAGATTGACGGACTTGATGAGAACGTGACAACCAAGCGTTATATGCATCAGTACAATTTCCCGTCCTATTCTGTTGGAGAGACAAAGCCAAGCAGAGGTCCGGGACGCCGTGAGATCGGACACGGTGCGCTTGCAGAGCGTGCATTACTTCCGGTTCTTCCTTCTGTGGAGGAGTTCCCGTATGCAATCCGTGCAGTTTCCGAGACATTTGAATCCAATGGATCTACTTCCATGGCATCTACCTGTGCGTCCTGTATGTCACTGATGGCTGCAGGTGTTCCGATTAAAAAGATGGTTGCAGGTATTTCCTGTGGTCTTGTGACCGGAGAGACGGATGATGATTATCTGGTACTGACAGATATCCAGGGACTTGAAGATTTCTTCGGAGATATGGATTTCAAGGTAACCGGTACACATGATGGTATCACTGCAATCCAGATGGATATCAAGATCCATGGCCTGACCCGTCCAATCGTAGAAGAAGCCATTGCCCGTACCCGTGAGGCACGCGTCTACATTATGGATGAAGTTATGAGCAAGGCAATTGCAGAGCCACGAAAAGAAGTAAATCAGTGGGCACCGAAGATTGAACAGATCACCATTGATCCGAATAAAATTGGAGATGTTGTGGGACAGAAGGGTAAGACAATCAATGAGATCATTGCCCGCACAGGTGTCAAGATTGATATTACAGATGATGGTGCGGTTTCTGTCTGTGGAACAGACAAGGAGGCAATCGCAAAGGCCATTGATATGATAAAAATCATCACAACCGATTTTAAGGAAGGACAGATCTTTACCGGTACAGTTGTAAGTATCAAAGAGTTTGGTGCTTTTATCGAGTTTGCACCAGGCAAGGAAGGAATGGTTCACATTTCAAAGATTGCCAAGGAACGCATTGAGCATGTCGAGGATGTACTGACGCTTGGAGATGTTGTGAAAGTTGTCTGTCTTGGAAAGGACAAGATGGGAAGAATCAGTTTTTCCATTAAGGACGTTCCGGCAGACCAGAAATAAAATACCGTACAGAATTAAGATCCATGAAAGATGTACTTTAGGGGCCGCACCATGCGGCCCTTTTTTCATACCATGAAAGAAAAAGGCGATGATTCGAAAAGTTCGGAGTTGAAATATGAATCGTGTCAAACAGCTTGTACATGCAGAGAATGTATATCGTATGGGTTACACGGGGAAAAATATCCGGGTGGTGACACTGGACACAGGCGTTTATCTGCATCCGGATCTGCGGCAGAATGTAGTTGGATTTCTGGATTTTGTGGCAATGAAACGAGCCTGTTATGATGACAATGGACACGGAACACATGTTGGCGGAATTTTGTGTGCGAATGGCAGAATGAAAGGAATGGCACCGCAGGCACAGCTGATTGCGCTGAAAGTCCTCGGGAAGGATGGAGGAGGACAGACGGAGCGGGTGATTCGTGGCCTGCAATGGGTGCTTGCACATCGTAAAGAACTGGGAATCCGGATTCTGAATTTTTCCGTAGGATTTCTTCCGGGGGCACTCGACCGTGAGCAGAAGCAGATTATGGAACTTTTAGAACAGCTGTGGGATGATGGCGTGACGGTTGTCACAGCGGCCGGAAATAATGGCCCGGGAGCCGGGACAGTCACGGCTCCCGGTATTTCGAGAAAAGTGATTACGGTGGGGGCAAGTGATGACCGGAGTTCTCAGGGGGAAAGGCGTGGTGGCTACAGTGGCAGTGGTCCGACCGGATGCTGTATTATGAAGCCGGAAATTTTAGCACCGGGGACGAATATTGTAAGTCTGGATCATCACGGAGCACTATATTCCAGAAAAAGTGGTACCTCTATGGCAACCCCTGTCGTATGCGGGGCACTGGCACTTGCATTACAGAAAAATCCAAAGCTGCGGCCGGAGGAACTGAAACTGAAATTATATGAATCGGCGCGGAAAGAAACGGGAATGTCCATGGCGTGGGGCGTTCTTGATGTTGATAATTTGCTGGCATTGGTATAAAATACTCTCTAAAAGCCTGTCGGTGACATTTTATGAGAACCAAAGGAGGAGACAGATGAAACGAATATTAAATAAACTCTTCAGTAAACTTGTCCTTGGAGGATTGATTATTATATTGCAGTTCAGCTGGTTTGTCTATCTGCTGTACAGTGCGACCGTATACAGTTCCATGGTTGATGCAATTTTTAAAATTGCATCCATTGTGCTTGCACTGTTTGTCTCCAGCAGGGATATGCGTTCCACATATAAAACTTCCTGGATTTTTCTGATACTGGCATTTCCTCTGTTTGGAATTCCGGCATACTATCTATTTGGCCGTCCGGGACTGACCAAACGGACCCGTATGAAGATGGATGTGGTCAGCAGCAGGATACGGGCATACAGTTCTCTTTCCGATGATGTGATGTCTGCTTTAAGGGCAGAGGATGATTCTGCCGGACAGCAGGCACAGTATCTTGCCCGTTATGCGGGGTATCCGGTGTACAGGGAGGCGGATACACAGTATTATTGTTGCGGAGAAGAGATGTATCCGCAGTTTCTGGAAGATTTAAAAGCGGCAAAATCTTATATCTTTCTGGAGTATTTTATTGCGGAACCCGGCAAGATGCTGGATGCAATTGTTGAAATTCTGGCTCAGAAAGCAAAAGAGGGCGTGGATGTACGGTTTATGTACGATGGAATCGGATGTATCCAGACACTGCCGAATAAATATTATTGTTATCTGCAGGAAAAGGGAATCAAATGTGCCTGTTTCCAGCCATTTCGCCCACTGATGTCAATTATCCAGAATAACCGGGATCACCGGAAGATCACGGTGATTGACGGAAAGGTTGCCTATACCGGGGGAATGAACCTGGCGGATGAGTATATCAATGCCAGAGTGCGTTTTGGGTATTGGAAGGATGCGGCAATCCGTCTGACCGGAGAATGTGTCTGGAGTTTTACAAGCATGTTCTTGGAACTGTGGGATTATATTTTGAAAATAGAAAGTGATTATACATTTTATCGGGCAACTTCCATGGAAAAACACAGGTTGCAGGAAAAAATCCATGCAGATGAAAAAGGATTCGTCCAGCCGTATACCGATTCTCCGCTGGATCACGAAGATGTCGGCGAAAATGTATATCTGAATATGATCAGCAGGGCAAAAAAATATCTTTACATCTTTACTCCGTATCTGATCATCGGGTCCGAGATGCGCACGGCACTTGTAAATGCGGCAAAATCCGGAGTGGATGTGCGTCTGGTTGTACCGGGAATTCCAGATAAGAAACTGGTGTATTTCCTGACACAGTCGAATTTCCCGTATCTGATCAAAAACGGAGTGAAAATATACACATATACGCCAGGTTTTATCCATGCAAAATGTTTTGTGTCAGATGATGTACAGGCAACCGTGGGAACGGTAAATATGGATTACCGCAGTCTGTGTCTGCATTTTGAATGTGGCGTCTGGATGTATCGTACCCGGGCAGTTTTACAGGTAAAAGAAGATGCGTTAAAAACATTTGCGGAAAGCCACGAAGTGACTCTGGAGGAATTTCAAAAGAAATCGTTTCTTGTGCGTACATTTATGGGGGCATTAAAATTGTTTGCACCCCTTCTGTAAAACACTAAATATAGTAATTTGTCCTTGCATTTTCTACAACATAAAGATAAAATATAGATTATGACAGAAAGGACGAGAGGGATGGAACTGACCGCTAAACTCCAGGTATTTGAGGGACCGCTGGATCTGCTTTTGTATCTGCTCGAAAAGAATAAAGTGAATATCTATGATATTCCGATTGTGGAGATCACGGAACAGTATATGGAGTATATCCGGGAAATGAAACGACAGGATCTGGAGGTACTCAGTGAGTTCCTGGTTATGGCTGCAACGCTGATCGATATCAAATCACGCATGCTTCTCCCATCGAATCCGGACAGCGAAGAGGAAGAAGAAGATCCGCGTGCGGAACTGGTACAGCAGCTTCTGGAATACAAGATGTACAAATGTATGGCGTATGAACTAAAAGACCGGCAGATGGATGCCGGTCGTGTTATGTATAAGAAGCCGACGATTCCGGAGGAAGTGCGTGCGTATGAGCCGCCGGTTGACATCCACGAACTGATGTCGGACATTACGCTTTCACGTCTGCATGAAATTTTTGAGAGCATTATGAAAAAACAGCAGGATAAAATTGATCCTCTGCGGTCAAAGTTCGGAAAGATTGAAAAAGAAGAGGTATCACTGGAAGACAAGATGGAGGATCTGAAAAAATATGCGGCCGGACACAGGCACTTCAGTTTCCGGGGACTTTTGACGGCACAGTCATCGAAAGTGGAAGTGATCGTTACGTTTCTTGCGATTCTGGAGCTGATGAAAATGGGAACGATACGGATTTCGCAGGAACATATTTTTGATGATATCCAGATTGATTCGAAAGTTGCAGCATAGATTATCATGTATTGCAGGATGGACGGAAAATATGGAAGAAAAAAAATACAAGGCAATTATAGAAGGAATTCTGTTTTCTATGGGAGAATCCGTAGAACTGGAAAAAATTGCAGGAGCTCTTGGACTTGATCAGAAGAAAACAAAGGAACTGATCGATGAAATGAGAAACGAGTGGGAAGAACAGAAACGCGGCGTTACCATCACGGAGCTGGATGGAGCCTACCAGATGTGCACCAGACCCGAAATTTACGAATATCTGATTAAAATTGCAAAGCAGCCCAAACGCCGGGTTTTAACCGATGTTCTTTTGGAGACGCTTTCCATTATTGCATATAAGCAGCCGGTGACAAAGATGGAAATAGAAAAAATACGTGGCGTGTCATCGGATCATGCGGTAAACAAACTGGTGGAATATCATCTGGTGTGTGAACTTGGAAGACTTGATGCACCGGGGCGTCCGTTACTTTTCGGAACAACAGAAGAATTTTTACGCAGTTTCGGCGTACATTCAATCGACGATCTGCCGGTACTCAGTCCGGTACAGGTGGAAGAGTTTAAGCAGGAAGCAGAAGAAGAGATGCATGTGAAACTGGACGTATAAAAGAAGCAGGAATAATCATATACATAGAATAAAAATGTATATGGTTATTTTTTTATGTTTCAAAAAAGAATCTGCACAAAAATAGTAAGTCTGTTGCTGGTAATCGGATGTCTGATGAGCGAACCGGTTTTGGCAGAAAAGCAAAAAGAACCCGAAGCGCAGAAACTGTATTCAAAATCCTGCGCCATGGTGGATGGTGACAGTGGGCGCCTTTTGTATGGAAAAGAGGCACAGACAGCACTGCCGAATGCAAGTACCACAAAAATTCTGACCTGTATCGTGGCGATGGAACAATGTAAGCCCGATGAAGTGGTCACATTCAGCGCAAAAGCGGCATCACAGCCGAAGGTACATCTCGGGGCGAAAAAAGGAGAACAGTTCTATATGCAGGATCTGTGGTATGGGCTGATGCTGGAATCCTATAATGACTGTGCATATGCAATCGCAGAACATGTGGCGGGATCTGCGGAAAAATTTGCAGCACTTATGAATGAAAAAGCAAAGAAGATCGGGTGCACCGACAGCCATTTTGTGACACCGAACGGTCTGGATGCAAAGGATGAGCAGGGGGAACATCATACCACAGCATATGATCTGTGCAGGATTATGAGTTATTGCGCATGGAAGTCTCCGGTAAGCAAGCAGTTTCTGGAAGTGACGCAGACCCGGTCACATACATTTCAGAGCCTGGAGGGAACCGGATATGCTGTTTCCAATAAAAATGCCCTGCTGGATATGATGGATCATGTGATTACCGGAAAAACCGGATATACGTCCAAAGCCGGATATTGCTATGTGGCTGCACTTGAAGAAGGGGGGAGACATTATGCAATCGCACTTCTTGCCTGCGGCTGGCCGAACCACAAAAATTATAAGTGGTCCGATGCAAAGACACTGTTTCAATACGGAATGGATGCCTATCATCTGTATCGGGGATCGGAAGCATCCATGGAGCTGCCGGATATAGAGATTGCGCAGGGCTGTCGGAAAGAAACACTCGAGGAATGGGCTACCCATGCCAAACTGCCGGTTTATGTTGATACGGATATCACAAAACTGACGTTTTTGAAAAAAAACGGGGATACCGCTGAAATAAAGAAAGTATTGTCTGATCCGATAAGCCTTCCGGTCAAAAAAGGGCAGACGCTTGGACGTGTTTCCTACTGTATGAACGGCAGGGAAATTTACTCCGGAAAAATCAAAGCAGAGGTTTCCGTAAAAAAATGGTCTCCTGAAAAGTTTTTTCAAATTATGTGGAAAGAGGCACTGTTGGGCAAATAGGAAATTAGTCACAAAGAATTAGTGAAAAAATTAACAAATTATGTTGAAAAGAAGTGGGAAATGAGATACAATACAAACTAGCGGAAATTTTTATTTTTTATAGATGGAGGGCATAAAATGAGTAGTAACAATGAAAACTTGGCAATTCAGCGTATTGCTAAGTTGGTCGATGAGAACAGTTTTATGGAAATCGGTTCTCTCGTAACAGCACGTAGCACAGATTTTAATCTTACCGCTGCAAAGACCCCTTCAGATGGCGTTGTAATCGGTCATGGACTGATCGACGGCAATCTGGTATTTATTTACAGCCAGGATGCATCCGTATTAAACGGTACCATCGGAGAGATGCACGCAAAGAAGATTGCGTCTGTGTATGACATGGCAATGAAGATGGGAGCTCCTGTCATCGGTCTGATTGACTGTGGTGGTATTCGTCTTCAGGAGTCGGTTGATGCATTGGATGGGTTTGGAACTATTTATGCGAAGGAAGTAGCAGCTTCCGGTCTTGTACCTCAGATTTGTGGTGTATTTGGCAATTGTGGCGGCGGCCTTTCCGTTGTCCCGGCACTTTGCGATTTCGCGTTCATTGAAGAGAAGAAAGGACGCATGTTTGTAAATGCTCCGGATGCAATCGAAGGCAATAACACAGAAAAATGTGATACAGCCAGCGCAGCATTCCAGAGTGAAAACAACGGATGTGTAGATTTCGTTGGTTCAGAAGATGAGATCATGGAACAGATCCGTCAGCTGGTATGTATGCTTCCAAGCAACAATGAGGGAGATGTGTACACAGATGACTGTGAAGATGATTTAAATCGTGCCTGCGAGAGTATGGAGAATATGAAGGGAGATCCGAGATATCTGTTATCCCAGATTTCAGATAATAACGTATTCTTCGAGACAAAGGCAGATTATGCCAGAAATATGGTAACCGGACTGATCAAGTTAAACGGAATGACAGTCGGTGCTGTGGCAAACTGCAGCGAAGTATATGATGCAGAAGGCAAGAAAGCAGAGAGTTTTGACAAGTCCCTGACCGCGCAGGGATGCAACAAGGCAGCTGAATTTGTTCAGTTCTGTGATGCATTCTCAATCCCGGTACTTACCATTACAAATGTGAATGGATTGAAAAACTGCATGTGCTCTGAGAAGAAACTTGCAAAGGCACTTGCGAGAATGACTTACGCATTTTCCAATGCAACCTGTGCAAAGGTAAACCTGATCACAGGAGAGGCTTATGGAAGTGCTTATGTATTTATGAATTCCAAGTCTGTCGGAGCAGATCTTGTATACGCATGGAGCGGAGCAAAGATCGGTGCGATGGATTCTACTCTGGCTGCAAAGATTATGTATCCGGAAGCTGGTGCAGATGAAATCAAGCAGAAAGCTGCTGATTATGAAAAACTTCAGGATTCTGCCGCATCTGCTGCTGCAAGAGGATATGTGGATCGTCTGATTGATCCGGCAGATACCAGAAAATACCTTGTAGCTGCTTTTGAAATGCTTTATACAAAGTATGTAAGCGAGCCAGAAAAGAAACACGGTACCAAGTAGAAAGGTGAAGTTTTATGAAAAAGAGAATTGCTTTTGCACTTTGCATGATCCTGATGGTTCTGATGCTCGGTGCATGTGGAACAGACCCGACTACCGTGGATTACAATGGAAAGTCCTATTCAGATCTTCAGTCTGAAATGGATACCAATGCGGGCATGGTACAGAGTCTGGCTCAGTTGTTCAAAGAAAACAAACTGACAGCAGATACTCTTCCGGACGATGTAAAGGATCAGCTTACTTCAAGCTACGGTGTCACAGAGGCACAGATTGAAGCAGCTGCAAAGTGGCAGGATACTTTGGATGAGTTTGGTGAAATGAAAAAGATCGAAGACGATACTTTTGAGGTTACCAAATCCGGTAAGACACTTACCACAGATATGACCATCAAGTTCGCGAAGAAAGATGTGAATTTCGAAGTAGTATATGATTACTATTCCATGGATGTTACCGGTATTTCGGTAGATCCGATTTATACACTCGGTGAGAAAATGGAAAAGGCAGGACTGAATACTGTAATTTCTATGGCAGTTGTATTTGCTGTATTGATTCTGATCAGTCTTCTTATTTCCTGCTTTAAGATCTTCCCTTATCTGGAGAAAAAGAAAGCTGCCAAAGCAGCCGGACAGGCTCCACAGCAGGAAGAGACACCAGCCGCAGCACCGGCACCTGCCCCTGTTGCAGCACAGACAGATGACACTGAACTTATCGCAGTTATTGCAGCGGCAATCGCTGCAAGCACCGGAACTTCTACCAGTGATTTCGTAGTTCGTTCCATCAATCGTAGATAGGATAGAAAGAAAATTTAGGAGGAACATATTCATGAAGAATTATACAATTACCGTAAATGGTAACGTTTATGATGTTACAGTAGAAGAGACCGGAAGCACATCCGGCGCAGCAACACCGAGACGTACAGCTGCAAAGCCAGCTGCAGCACCGGCAGCACCAGCTGCTTCAGCAGGAGCCGGAAACATTAAGATCGAAGCAGGAGCAGCCGGAAAGGTATTCAAGATTGAGAAGAAAGTCGGCGATGCTGTAAAGAAGGGAGACACTGTCCTGGTTCTTGAGATCATGAAGATGGAGACACCAGTCGTTGCTCCGGAAGACGGAACTGTTGCAAGTATCGATGTAGCAGTTGGTGATGCCGTAGAATCTGGTGCATTACTCGCTACATTAAACTAATCCAAGGAGGAAAACACTGTGAGTTATGTAGGTGAAACATTATCGAACCTCCTGCATCAGACAGCCTTTTTCAATCTGACCTGGGGAAATTATGTTATGATTTTAGTGGCATTTATTTTCCTGCTGTCTCTTATACACATCTGACGCTGCCGACGATCTACTCTGTGTA
>OJOD01001069.1_pt1 | contig 14297 bp, 11 predicted proteins | sample 1598221 | NCBI WGS metagenome assembly OJOD01 (sample SAMN03922464, study PRJEB24848) | human gut metagenome | isolation source: stool sample | host: Homo sapiens | place: Germany | collected 2010-11 | reverse complement strand
CCGGGTAACCCTGCTGCAGGTTGATGGCCGTAAAATACAGGCCGAACAGCGCCAGAGTAAACGCCATAAACAGACATCCGATCATGCTTGTCAGATAGCTTTTTAACTCTTTTTTATAAATCGCCGTCATTGTGCGTCTCCCTCCTCCTGTTTTGTTTCAGCGGCCGATTCCGCTGCATCTGTGCTTTTTTCTTCAGACGTTTCCCCGACAGCCGTTTTGTCTGCTTCTGGTTCACATTCTTTTTCACATTCTTTTTGTTTCAGCTGTTCTTTCTCTGCTTTTTTCAGCTTTCTTGCAGCCTTTCCGGAATCATCGGTCAGCTCCAGGAAGACGTCTTCCAGAGACATCGAGGAGGAAGTCAGCTCGAGGATCGGGCAGTTGGCCTTTGCCAGTGCATAGAACAGCTCCTCGCGGATATCCTTATCCTTTTCAGTGGTAATTTTTACCTTAATCTGCTCCTCATTCGGCGTATTTTCATATTGGATCTCTTTTGCATCGAGCGCATTAAGCGCCGGAACCAGCTGCTTTCTCGTTCCGTGAACGGATAAGAGACAGACATGTAACCGTGTTTGATCCAAGCATCAGTTTACTTAAGTTTTCCGGGGTATCACTCGCAACAAGCTGTCCCTTTGCGATAATCATGACGTAATCGCAGACGGCGCTGACCTCGGAAAGGATATGGGAACTTAAGATAACGGTATGTTTTTTGCCCAGTGATTTAATCAGATCGCGGATCTCAATGATCTGCTTCGGGTCCAGACCTACGGTCGGCTCGTCGAGAATGATGATCGGCGGATAACCGAGCACCGCCTGTGCCAGTCCGACTCTCTGACGGTATCCTTTCGACAGGTTCTTGATCAGACGGTTCTGCATATCGGTGATCTTCACCAGATTCATGACCTCAAGAATCTGTTTCTTTCTCTGATCCTTTGGAATTTTCTTTAATTCCGCCACGAATTTCAGATATTCCAGAACGGTCATATCCGTGTAGACCGGCGGCAGCTCCGGCAGATAGCCGATGCATTTCTTTGCCTCCTCCGGCTCCTCCAGGATATTGTGGCCGTTGATCAGCACTTCGCCCTCCGTAGATGCCAGATAACCGGTGATGATGTTCATGGTCGTTGATTTTCCGGCTCCATTCGGGCCAAGAAATCCATAGATCTGGCCTTCTTCTACGGTAAAACTCAGGTTATTGACAGCTACGTGGTCGCCATAGCGTTTCACCAGGTTTTTAACCTCTATCAATTTTCCTTCCTCCTTGTTTCTTAAAGCAGTCCCAGCCCGCCCCTGGGGGTGAAAGAGCCGGAGATGCTCTCATTTTCTAAAGACACTTTATCTTATTCTGAAAATGTGATAATTTGCTGGAAAATTTGTGAAAAAACGGTGAAGCCACACGCGGATTTGTATCATGTATACTATAACGTATCGCAGACAGGCATCCCGTCGGTTTTGCTCCGCTGCAAAAATTTATGCCGGACATTTTTTCTGTCCGGGACTGGAGACTTTATGAATAAAAAAGATTATTACTGGGCCAAGTATATGCTGATTTTCGGCTTTTTCTGCATCACTTTTGGCACTTCTGTTTTCCTGAAAACCGAACACGCCCCCGACGAAGCGATGCGGATGCTGATTCCGGAATACATCGTCTCACACCACGCATTGCCGAACGGCATGGAGGAAGCCGTGCGCCATCCGCTGTGGGGCTTTTCCTATGCGCTGTATCCGTATCTGACTGCACTTATCAGCGCGGTATTTATGGGCATTGCATCGCTGTTCAACGGAAGTGCAGCGGTTCTCTTAACTGCCGCTCGCCTCACCAGCGTCCTTTCCGGCACCGGCACACTGATCGTTGTCTTTCTGATCGGAGAAGAGCTCTTTGAACGCCGCGAATCGGCACTGCTTGGCGGTATTTTCGTCGGATTTCTGCCGCAGTTCGTGTTCCTCTCCTGCTATGTAAACAACGATTCTTTTGCTGTTTTCACGGTCGCACTGATCATCTACTTCTGGATCCGCGGCATGAAAAGCGCATTCTGCAAGAAAGACTGCATCGGCCTTGGAGCAGGCTGCGGACTCTGCGCGCTGTCGTACTACAACGCCTACGCGTACCTGCTGTGCAGCATTCTGCTGTTCTTCGCGCTGATGATACATTTCAGGAAACCGGCAAAGGAGATCTTCGCCAAAGCTCTTCTGGTCTTTGCTATCGCCTTCCTGATCGGCGGCTGGTTCTTCATCCGCAATGCCGTCATCCACGACGGCGATCTGCTCGGCATGCGCACCTCGAATGAATCCGCATCGCTGTACGCAGCCGATGAATACAAACCAGAGAATCGTCAGACCCCGGCATCCGAAAGCTGGAGCTTCCAGCAGACGTATTTACAGACCCCGGAGGGCCGCACCTCCAACTGGCTGTTCTCGACCGTCAGCAGCTTCATCGGCTCGTTCTCCTACATGACCGTCCATCTCCCGATGGTGCTTTATCTGCTGTACGGCGCCCTGATGGCATTCGGATTCCTAGTGTTTTTGTTCCTCGGCATGGTTCCGCACTGGTTCCGCAAAAAGCCGCAGCTTCTCCTCTTTGTGATGCTGTTCCTCGCCTGCCTGATCACGCTGTTCATGGACATGTACAACACGTATTTCAGCGATTACCAGTCTCAGGGCCGCTACCTGATGCCGGCGCTCGTCCCTCTGATGATCTGGATCGACGACGGCTACTCTTCTCTCACCGCAAAACTTCCCGCCGAGTGGAAGCGCGCCTCCTGCCATCTGACACTCCTGCCTGGAACGATCTGGCTGGTACTGTTCCTCATCAGCTATATCGGATTTCTGATTCCGGGCTGCTGTATGGCATCCTAAACGTTTTCAGAACGTCAAAAAGCGCTGCAAAGAACTTTTTTCTTCTGTTCTTTGCAGCGCTTCTTTTATTTTCTTTGAATTTTTTACTGAATCGGCTCCTTCGCCGGTGTTCCCGCTTTTCTCGGGTACTTTTTCGGCGTTGCCTTCCCCTTCTCGATACAGACAAACGATCTCTCATCCTCCGTTCCCGTAAGCTGGAAATAAACCGGCTCTTTTGCCTCGCCGCCAAGCACATGAATCGCTTTTTGGGCCGCAGTAAGCTCCTCATTCAATTTGCCCGATTTATACGAGACAAACCGTCCTCCCACCTTCACATATGGCAGACAATATTCCGAAAGGGAGCTTAAATTCGCCACTGCCCGCGATACCACGAGATCAAACTGCTCCCGGTAATCCTTCTGGCGTGCGAAATCCTCAGCTCTTCCGTGAACCGCTGTGATTTTCGAAAGGCCAAGCTGTCCGATCACCTCATTCAGGAATTTCACCCTCTTATTCAGTGAATCCAGCAATACAACTTCCACCTCCGGAAACGCAATTTTTAGCGGGATTCCCGGAAAACCGGCTCCCGTTCCCACGTCGAGAATGCGTCCCGCCTGTGCCACATCACAGACCTTCACCAGCGACAGACTGTCGAGAAAATGCTTCGTAATCACCTGATCGAACTCCGTAATCGCCGTCAGATTCATAAACGAATTCCACTCCACCAGCAGCTCGTAATACTGCAGAAACTGCGTTTTCTGCTCCTCGGAAAGTTTGATTCCAAGCTCAAAAAGGCCGCGCTCAAATCCTTCAAGATTGTATTCTTTCATGTTGTTCTCCGTTCTACTCTATTCTTCCAAGTGCCCGCTGCACTTTTTGTTACGATTCACACAGCGTGAAAGCACTTGCTGCTTCGCTGCATAAGAACGTAATTCAGGCATGCATATCTGTCATTTATTTATGTCCCAGATACACCAGCAGAACCGAAATATCCGCCGGGGAAACGCCCGAAATACGTGACGCCTGGCCGATGTTGATCGGGCGGTACAGGTTCAGCTTCTGTTTCGCCTCGATGCGCAGGCTCTGGATCTCGTCGTAATTGATGTTCTCCGGGATTTTCTTCTCTTCCATCTTCTTGAACTGCTCCACCTGCTTCATCTGGCGCTTGATGTAGCCGTCATACTTGATGTTGATGTTGACCTGCTCCTGCACATCCTCCGGCAGCTTTGGTCTTTTCGGATCTACTTCTGCCAGCATTTTATAGTTCAGCTCCGGCCGGCGGATCAGCTCTGCAAGTGAGCTTCCGCCGGAAAGCAGCGTCGAACCATATTCTGCCAGCAGTTCATTGACATTCGAGCTCGTTCCCACATACGTATTCTCCACGCGCTCAATCTCTTCCTGGATCTGCTGTTCTTTCCGTTTCAGCGCCGCATACTGCTCCTCGCTGATCAGTCCCACGCGGTATCCGTATTTGCGCAGACGCAGGTCCGCATTGTCCTGGCGGAGCAGCAGACGATATTCCGCGCGGCTCGTCATCATTCGGTACGGCTCGTGGTTCTCTTTCGTTACGAGGTCATCGATCAGAACACCGATGTACGACTCGGAACGGTCGAGCACCAGCTCCTCTTTTCCCTGCACGCGGAGCGCCGCATTGATGCCCGCGATCAGGCCCTGTGCCGCAGCTTCCTCGTATCCTGAACTGCCGTTAAACTGGCCGCCGGAAAACAGATTTTTGATCGCCTTGAACTCCAGAGACGGCAGAAGCTGTCTCGGGTTGATGCAGTCGTACTCGATCGCATACGCATTCCGCACGATTTTCGCATGCTCCAGACCCGGCACGGTGTGATACATCGCAATCTGTACATCCTCCGGCAGTGAACTCGACATGCCGCCGACGTACATCTCATTCGTGTATCTTCCCTCCGGCTCCAGGAACACCTGATGACGGTTTTTATCCGCAAATTTTACGACTTTATCCTCAATCGAAGGACAGTACCGCGGACCAGTTCCCTCGATCATGCCGGAATAGAGCGGCGACCGGCTGAGATTTTCGCGGATGATTTTGTGCGTCTCCTCGTTCGTATACGTCAGCCAGCAGGATTCCTGATCGATCTGTACACTCTCCGGATCGGTCGAGAACGAGAACGGCACAACCCGCTCATCGCCGAACTGCTCTTCCATCTTGGAGAAGTCGATGCTCCGCTTGTCGATACGCGCCGGTGTTCCGGTCTTAAAGCGCACCATCTCCACGCCGTTTGCTTTCAGGGAATCCGTCAGATGCGTTGCCGCCTGCAGACCGTTCGGTCCCGTATACGTGCTCACATCACCGTAAATGCACCGCGCATTCAGGTAAACACCGGTACAGAGCACTGCAGCCTTGCAGTGGTAAATTGCACCGGAAACGGCTTTTACGCCCGTCAGAACGCCGTCTTCCACGATCAGCTCCGCAATCTCCATCTGGCGGATCGTCAGATGATCGGTGTTTTCGAGAACCTCGCGCATCGACTGGCTGTACGCCCGCTTGTCTGCCTGCGCACGCAGCGAATGCACCGCCGGTCCCTTTGATTTATTCAGCATTTTCGACTGAATAAACGTCTTATCAATATTTTTACCCATCTCGCCGCCGAGCGCGTCGATCTCTTTTACGAGGTGTCCCTTCGAGGTTCCTCCGATGTTCGGATTGCACGGCATCATCGCGATGCTGTCGACACTTACCGTAAATACAACCGTTTCCAGCCCCATCCGCGCTGCCGCAAGTGCTGCCTCGCATCCCGCATGGCCCGCACCGATGACGGCAATATCAATTGTTTCTTCTAAAACTGCCATTTTTCCTGTCCTTTTCTATCTAAACTCTACGAACTGTTTCGTGATTATTTGCCTGTACAGAACTTGCTGAAAATCTCATTCACAAGGTCCTCTCCTACCGCTTCACCGATGATCGAGCCAAGTTCCTCATACGCATTCATTAGGTCAATCGAGAAGAAGTCCTCCGGCATACCCATTTCGATGCTGCCTGCCGTCAGCTCCAGACTCTTTTTTGCTTCCAGAAGCGCCTGTTTATGGCGCGCATTCGTGATGTAAACCTCATCGTTGAACGAAATTTCACCTTGGAAGAACATCTTTTTCATCTGCTCTTCCAGCTCTTCCATGCCCGTCTCTTCCCGCGCCGAAATGCTGATGACCGGAGCACCTGTCTTCTGCTCCATCTCCTCTTTTTCGATCACCGCGGTCAGATCTGATTTATTCAGCAGCACAATCGCCTTGCGCCCTTTCAGGATCTCCATAATTTTCGCATCATTCTCATCGAGCGGCACCGACGCATCCACCACGTAGAGGATCAGATCCGCATCTTTTGCGTGTTCGAGCGCACGGTCCACGCCGATTTTCTCGACCGTGTCCGCCGTCTTGCGGATACCCGCCGTATCGAGAATCCGAAGGGAAATACCCTTCAGCACCAGATTTTCCTCGAGCACATCGCGCGTCGTTCCGGCGATATCCGTTACAATCGCCTTTTCCTCTCCGGCCAGCAGATTCAAAAGCGACGATTTTCCGGCATTCGGCTTTCCAAGAATAACTGTCTTGATGCCCTCCTGGATCATCTTACCCTCATCCGCAGATGCCAGGAGCTTTTCAACCTGCTTTTTCTGCTCCGCAACAACCACGGCCAGCCGCTCCGGGTATCCGTCCAGACTGATGTGCTCCGGGTCATCAAGCGCCGACTCGATAAACGCGATCTCATAAATCAGCTTCTCGCGAATTGCCCGGATCGCCTTTTTCACCGTTCCGCGCAGCTGGCTCTCGGAGCTTTTTAAGGCATACGCACTCTTTGCCGAGATGACATCCATAACCGCCTCGGCCTGCGTCAGATCCATTCTTCCGTTCAGAAACGCCCGTTTCGTAAACTCACCCGGATCTGCCGCCCGCGCACCGGCATTTAAGACTGCCTCGAGCACTTTTTTCACCGCCAGCACCCCGCCGTGACAGTCGATCTCGACGGTATTCTCGCCCGTATATGTTTTCGGCCCTTTCATCACCATGACAAGGACCTCATCAATCACTTCCTCCCCTTCGGTAATCCATCCATAATGAATCGTATGGGATTTGACCGCGGAAAGCTTTTTTCCTTCTTTTTTTGCACGGAATACGCGGTCCGCCACTTCGAACGCATCGTTTCCGCTGATTCTTACAATACCAATTCCCGCCGGCGCCATCGCTGTGGACACTGCGGCAATTGTATCATCCAAATGAAATCCTGCCATTGTTTCCAGTCCTTTCTAAAACCTCTCTTTTGGGGGATCGGGATCCCAGTATTCAGATCCACATTTTTTCTTTCCTTTCGCATGGCTCTGAATAGTTCCATTTTAGCAGAAAACCAGAAAAGACGGTACCCCGTATTTTCAACAGGTACCGTCTTTTTGCATATTTTTTACGCTTTCTTATCGTTTCGGCGCTACAACTACGTGGCGGTATGGCTCGCTGCCCTCGCTGTAGGTCTCCACGAATTTATTTCCCTGCAGTGCAGAGTGGATGATTCTTCTCTCGTAAGGATTCATTGGCTCCAGAGAAACCGGTCTTCTGGTCTTTTTCACTTTGTAAGCGATGTTTCTTGCCAGATTTTCCAGTGTTTCTTTTCTGCGTTTGCGGTAGTTCTCCGTATCAAGTTTGACACGAACGTAATCCTTCTGCTCTTTGTTGACCACAAGGCTGGTCAGATACTGAAGGGAATCCAGTGTCTGTCCTCTTTTTCCGATCAGGATACCCATATCCTCACCGGCAAAATCAACTTCCAGAGAACCGTTCTCGGCATTATACTCCATCTGGATCTCAACCGGGAGCTCCATGGCTTTGAATACACCGCTTAAGAACTCAAGTGCCGTTGCCTTGATCTGGGCGATTTCCTCGTCTGTTCTCTGAACTACTTCACGCTCTTCTCTTGGCTCGGAGCGTCTTGCAGTTTCTGCCTGACGCGGAGCAGATTTTCTTTCCGTTTCTTTCTTTACAGCTTCTTTTTTCGGCGCTTCCTTTACCGGTGCAGGAGCTGCCTCTTTTTTCTCTGGTTTCTGGGGTGCTTCCGGTTCTTTTTCCGGTGCGGCTTTTACAGCGGCACGAATCACAGCCGGTTTACTTCCGATTCCAAAGAATCCGGAACTGCCTTCGCTGATGACCTGGATCTCCAGTTTATCGCTGGCAGCCTGAAGCTCAATGCAGGCTTTTGTAATAGCGTCGTCCACTGTTTTTGCGGATACTTCGATAAACTCCATAAAGATTTACCCCCTATTTTTTCTTTTTGCTGTTCTTTTCATCAAACTGTTTTACCATGTTTGCTTTCGCAGCGATGCTTCCGGCGCGGTATTCCTGATTACTGTTGTAATACTCAGTCGAAGCCTTTCTTGCTGCCTCTTTTTCCTCAGCAGACGGCTCTTCGTTCTCCTGTACCTGAATATTACGCACACTCTGCGTTGCAGCCTGTGTGATTTTCTGCGGTGGAAGGCCGGCTTTTTCTCTCTTCTTGGCCGCTTTTTCCTGATTTTTGCGGATCACCTCATCCATGTCAATCGAGGACATATGACGGTTGATCACAACCTGCTGTACGCTTCGAACAAGCGCACCTGCAATCCAGTAAATACCAATACCGATGGAGAACGATAAACACATAAATGCGGAGAAAACAGGCATTACCGTGTTCATGGTCTTCATGGAATTTTCCATGGAATTTGCTGTCTTATTTCCGTTGTTGGAAGATGGTGCCTGCGGCATCAGCTTGTAGTTCAGCCACTGGGTAAACCATGCCAGAACCGGCACCAGAATTGCTCCTACAATCAGAAGAGCAGATCCGTTTGCCATACCCTCGCGGATGACATCCATCGGAGACTGTGTGATATTAAATCCAAGGAACATGTTGATATGCTTGGACTCCGCGGCGGTTTTTGTAATGGTATCCGCAATACCGGAGAACTCGCTGATATCGGCCAGCTTCGTCCACTGGGACGGTTTCAGCACATAAAACATGTCCAGAAGGTTATTTTCGGTTAATGTTTCACTTACTTTACTGTACATGGTAACACGGTTATCTGTGATAAACTGTGTCAGAATGTCAGAATATCCTGATACACCCATCATCTGTGTTGTCAGTCCCTGGAATACATTGCGGACACTTCCGATATATCCCGGAATATGATAGATAACCTGGTACAGTGCAAGCAGAATCGGCATCTGAACCAGCAGTGTACTGCAGCTTCCTGTCGGGGAGACACCGTATTTCTGATAAACTGCCATGGTTTCTTCAGATTTTTTCATCTGAGAAGCCTGGTCTTTTTTGTTCTGATATTTCTTTTCAATTCTCTGCAGATCCGGCTGCATTACGCTCATCATCTTCGACATCTTCTGCTGCTTGATCTGAAGCGGCGTCAGAACGAGATAAATGATAATCGTATACAGAATAATCGCAATACCGATGTTCGGAATTCCAATTTTTTCCAGGCAAAAATAAATTCCATTGATCAGCCAGCCGAGGATCTGGCATACCCACCCGATAATCGGCCACGTTGACTTACTCAGTACGATATCCAAAACGTCTTTTCCTCCTTATTTATCTACGGCACAGGGTCGTAACCTCCGTGTGAAAACGGGTTACATCTCAGTATTCTCCATAATGCCAGCAGACTTCCTTTGAAAGCACCATATTTCTGAATCGCTTCCAGCCCGTACTGCGAGCAGGTCGGCGTATAAGGGCAGTGCACCCTCTTCAGAGGAGACAGGTACTTCTGATAAAACCGGATACCTTTTATCAATACCGTCTTCATTTTTCTGTTTCCTTTAATATATGATGTAGTTTTCCCAGATGCAAAAGTGCTCCCTCTATCTCGAAATACGTACAGTTTTTTGCATTAACTCTTGCGATCACAACTACATCCATTCCACACTGAAATTCCTCTTCATGCAGACGATAACTCTCCCGGATCAGTCTCGCCAGATGGTGGCGCACAACGCTGTTTCCCACCTTTTTACTTACTGAAATTCCAATCCGGTTCCGTCCCAGCTGATTTTTCTTCACATACATGACCAGAAATCGGTTTGCAAACGATGTTCCCTGCTTATAAACCAGCTGAAAATCTCTGTTTTTTTTCAGGCTTTCCGAATATTTCATGAATCCATTCTTTCCTTCATGATTTGTCTAAATTTTCTTTTCATTGAATAGCTTTAGATAGAAGAAAAGACCACATAAATTTTATGCGGCCTTTGGTTTTATGCTGATAATTTTTTTCTTCCTTTTAATCTTCTTGCAGCTAAAACTTTTCTTCCACCTTTTGTGCTCATTCTTGCTCTGAATCCGTGAACTTTAGCTCTGGATCTTTTTTTCGGCTGAAATGTCATTTTCATAAGATAAGGCACCTCCTTTAAATTCTAATCAATAACTGCCTGCAAGGCAGTATTTCACTACATGTATGACAGAAAACATCATTTCAATTATATTCATAAACCCCCATTTCGTCAACCCTAAAATCAATAATTTTCGCAGTTTTTTTCGGAAAAAATGCCGCTCTGACGCGGTTTTCCGGTCTGCCGCTGCCCGTGCCTTCCGTGTGCTGATTTTCGGTTTATCCACAACTTATCCACACTGTCCGCCGCACGCGTACAAATACCAGTTCGATTTTTGTGCTTTCCACACGATATCTTGTAACCGTAATCAACATTATCCACAATCTGTGGATAACCTTGTGGATAACTTTCGGTTTTGCTGTGTACAACCTGTGGGCATTTCCAATTTTTCCAGTATTTACGCCATGTATAATGTGTATATAAGTTTTCCAGACTTTACACATTTCGGTTTTTCCAGCCCTCTATCCACAATTTTATCAACATAAGATTCCCTGTTATCCACAAACTATCCTCCATTTCATCAACAGGAAAATTTTTTACACATTCTGTGGATAAAAAAATAATTATCCACATTTTTGGGTTGAATAAAACGGCATTTTATTATATCATATAGAAGTAAAAATGCGACTATTCGGGGAAAATTTCGTTTTCCACACAGAAGTTATCGTTACTGTTCACTCAGCAGTGAAACACTTGCTGTTTCGCTGCGTAAGAAAATGATTCAGGTGTGAGCAGCCCTCCTTTTGCATAGCAAAACTTTAAATGAGGGCTGCGAAACTTTAAATGAGGGCTGCGAATGTTACAGTTCACAGAGTAGCTGTGAACTGTAACAAGTTATCCCCAAAAAGCAATGATTATAGAAGCGGAGCGACAGAAAAAGCATGGAAATCGTACAAGATAAATGGAAAGAAATACTGCAGAGAGTGCGGGACGAGCACGAATTATCTGAGATCTCCTTTACTACATGGATTGAACCACTTACGATCCATTCGGTTGAGGACAATCTGATCACAATCCTGGTTCCATCCGAAAAAATGGGTCTCGATTACGTGAGCAAAAAATATACTCTTCCTATTAAAGTGGCAATCGCGGAAATCACAGGTGTCAACTATGAGATCCGCTTTATTCTTCCGGAAGAAGTGAAACAGGAAAAAGCGCCTGCTCCCGTCCAGAAAAATCTCTATGTGCCGAACCTGAATCCAAAGTATACCTTTGATACCTTCGTGGTCGGCAGCAATAACAAATTTGCCCATGCAGCTTCTCTCGCCGTGGCCGAATCCCCGGGAGAAATCTACAATCCGCTGTTTTTATACGGTGGTGTTGGACTGGGCAAAACCCATCTGATGCACTCGATCGCACATTTTATTCTTCAGAAGAACCCGTCTTCGCGGATTCTCTACGTAACGAGTGAAGAATTTACCAATGAAGTCATCGAGGCTATCCGAAACAGCAACAACACCGCAATGACCAAATTCCGTGAGAAATACCGCAATATCGACGTACTTCTCATCGATGATGTGCAGTTTATTATAGGAAAGGAATCCACGCAGGAAGAGTTTTTCCATACCTTCAATACGCTGCACGGCGCCAACAAACAGATCATCCTTTCTTCGGATCGTCCCCCGAAAGACATGGATATCCTGGAAGACCGCATCCGTTCCCGTTTCGAATGGGGACTCCTTGCCGACATCCAGAGCCCGGATTATGAGACGCGAATCGCCATTCTCCGAAAGAAACAGGAATTAGACGGCTATTCCGTCAGCGACGATGTGATCGAATACATCGCTTCCAATATTAAATCGAACATCCGTGAGTTGGAAGGCGCTCTCAACAAAATCATTGCATACGCAAACCTTGAAAAACGTGAAATCAACATTGATCTTGCAGAGCAGGTGCTGCGCGACATCATCTCCCCGAACGAGAAGAAGGTGATCACGCCGGAATTTATCATCGACACCGTTGCAGATCACTTCGATATTACGCCGTCCGACATTGTCGGCAGCAAGCGGAGCAGCAAAATCGTATTCCCGCGCCAGATCGCAATGTATCTGTGCCGCGAAATGCTCGATGCCCCGCTGACCGGAATCGGAAAAATGATGGGCGACCGCGATCATACCACTGTCATGCACGGCATTGAGAAGATCGAAAAGGAAATGAGTGCTAAAGACAGTGTCCGCAACACGGTAGACATCTTAAAGAAGAAGATCAACCCGTCGAAATAGGCGGAGCCTTTGTAACTCTGTCAAAACGGTTAAAACCGATTTACATTTATATAAGAAGAAACTCATCGGTTGACAGGCCCTTATTTATACACAAACCGATGTGGAAAGCCTGTGGATGAATTGTGGACAAATTTGGGGCCTGAAGTTATCAACATTTCATACACAGGTTCACGTTCGATTATTCACAGAGTTATACAGATCGATTTTTCCAGTATTTCCGCATTCTTGACGGGGTTTTCCACATATCCACAGCCCCTACGACTAAGACTACGGATTTTTACTATATTTTTTCTTTATAAGCAGACTCACCAAACAGTGAGGAAAGGAGAGTTATCCACAATTATGAAATTAGTGTTTGACAAAGCAGACCTTGTAAAAAGCGTTGGTATCGCTATGAAAGCTGTCTCCGGTAAAACAACCATGCCGATTCTGGAATGCATTCTGATTGATGCATCTTCCAACGTGATCAAATTTACCTCCAACGATATGGAACTCGGAATCGAAACCATCGTCACAGGTATGATTCTGGAACGCGGTATTGTTGCTCTGGATGCAAAGATTTTTTCTGAGATCGTAAGAAAACTTCCGGATAATCAGGTTACAATAGAAACAGATGAAAATCTGGTAACCACGATTACGTGTGAAAAAGCAAAATTCAACATTCCGGGACAGTCAGGAGAAGATTTTTCCTATCTGCCGATTCTCGAAACTTCCGATTGTGTTTCCATTTCCCAGTTCACCTTAAAAGAACTGATCCGTCAGACCATTTTCTCCATTGCAGCCAATGAGAACAACAAACTGATGACCGGTGAGCTTTTTGAAATCAAAGATAACACACTTCGCGTCGTATCTCTGGACGGACACCGTATTGCGATCCGCAGAATTGAGTTGAAAGATTCGTATCCGGACCGAAAAGTCGTTGTTCCGGGAAAAACCCTGAACGAAATCAGCAAAATTCTGTCCGGCGAGATGGATGATCAGATTGATATTTACTTCTCGGAAAACCACATTATGTTCAAGTTCGATGATACAACGGTCGTTTCCAGACTGATCGACGGTGAATATTTCCGCATCGACCAGATGCTTTCGAGTGATTATGAGACAAAAGTGACGATCAACAAAAAAGAATTCTTAAGCTGTATCGACCGTGCGACGCTTCTTGTCAAAGAAGGCGACAAAAAACCGATCATCATCGACATCCAGGATGGAGCGATGGAACTGCAGATCAACTCCGCGATGGGTTCCATGAAAGAAGAGATCGATATCAACAAAGAAGGCAAGGATATTATGATCGGTTTTAACCCGAAATTCCTGATCGATGCACTTCGTGTTATTGACGACGAGGAAATTTCGATTTATCTGGTCAACCCGAAGGCTCCATGTTTTATCCGGAATGAAGAAGGATCGTCGGCAGCGTCAGATGTGTATAAGAGACAGGAGCTATATCTATCTGATTCTGCCGGTAAACTTCAATTCCGTGAGATAAGTCACATAAGTTTGAAATCTGCCGGAACCTTTCCTGAAAGAACTTTCAGCGGTTTTACAGCCACACAGGTTGAAAACTGCGAACTTACGTGAGGAAAAGGCACGGCAGTGCAGGAGGAAAAAATGGAAATTATTACGCTGCGTGAAGATTACATCAAACTGGGCCAGGCATTAAAAGCTGCGGCTCTGGTAGAAGACGGCGTGGAAGCAAAGCTCGTCATCAAGGATGGCGAAGTGACCGTAAACGGTGAAGTAGATACCCGCCGCGGCCGCAAGCTCTATGACGGAGATGTTGTCTGCTACAATGGAAATGAGATACAAATTAAAAAATAAGGCTTAAAAACTTAAGCTGATTTTTCACGGACGAGTGCTCATGT
>OJOD01001059.1_pt1 | contig 14411 bp, 10 predicted proteins | sample 1598221 | NCBI WGS metagenome assembly OJOD01 (sample SAMN03922464, study PRJEB24848) | human gut metagenome | isolation source: stool sample | host: Homo sapiens | place: Germany | collected 2010-11 | reverse complement strand
GGCCTGAGTATTGACGATATCATCCACGGAACAACCGTGTTCCGTTAAAAAAAACTAAAAATATACGGTAAAACGCGCATGTCTATCTGCGGGCGGTGCGCCATAACAATCAGGCGGCGGGAAACAGAATCCCGACCGGGAAAGGAAAAACAATGAAACGTATTCTGGTCGTAGAAGACGAAGCCAGCATCCGCGAACTTGTGGCACTGAACCTGAAAATGACAGGCTGGGAAGTATTGGAAGCCCCCAGCGCGGAACGTGCGCTGGAGTTGATCCAGAAAAATCCCCCCTGCGATGTAGCGCTGCTGGATATCATGCTGCCGGGCATGGATGGGTTTTCGCTGTGCGAAACCATCCGCCACGGCGACCCGTACATCGGTATTATTATGGCGTCCGCCAAAGGGCAGGAGAGCGATAAGATCCGCGGCCTTTCCATCGGCGCGGATGATTACATCACCAAGCCGTTCTCGGTGTCGGAGCTGATGGCCCGCGTGGAAGCGCTGGCCCGCCGAGTGCGCCGCAGCGCCACTGCGGACGATGAACAGGCAGGCTCCGAGCCGGATCAGCTGGTCAGCGGCCCCTTTGTGCTGGATGAAAAAAGCCGCGTGCTGTACAAATCCGGCAAGCCCATTGACCTGACCCAGGTGGAATTTCAGATCATGGAGCTGTTTTTCCGCAACCCCGGCACTGCCCTGGTGCGCGAAAAGATCCTGGAAGGCGTTTGGGGCAAGGGATATTTCGGCGATGTCAAGATCGTGGATGTCAACATCCGCCGCCTGCGCATGAAAGTGGAAGATGAACCCAGCAGCCCCCAGCACATTTTGACCGTCTGGGGCTATGGCTACCGCTGGAACGCATAATTACCGCATTTTTATGGAAAGGGGGCTGCCGCCTGTGCAGAGCATTACCCGCCGCTGGCTGCGCGGCAGCCTGCTGATTACCATTTGCATCCTGGCTGCGGCGCTGGGGCTGTTTTTGTATTACAGCCACCAGAATTTGTACGGCGGGGTGCAGCGTGCCATGCAGGCGCGGTTTTCCACCGTGGAGGGACGTTTGCAGGCAACCGGCACCGCCGGCAGCAGCCAGGCAACGTCTGAAAGCCGCAGCCAGTCCCTGCGCCGCACGGTGGAACAGTTTGATGAAAAAGATAAGTTCGAGTTCATGCTGTTGGATTCCTCCGGCGTGGTGCTGGCAACCTCCAGCGGCACCATGAACAAGAATCTGCTGAGCGAGGGCAGGGATTTTTATCAGGCTGTCACCGGCTCCACCGGCAGCGGCATGGTCACTTTCCGCACAGCGGACGGCGAACACGTGATGGCTGTTACCAGCCTGGTGCCTTATGCGGCGGGCAATGTGACGGCCATGCGCCTTGTTACCAGCCTGACGCTGGTGGACCGCCAGTGGTACAGCACGCTGATGGTTTCGTTCGGCGTGGCGGCGGTGGTGCTGGGGTTTGCGGTGTTCAGCGGCCTGTTTTTTATCCGCACCATTGTGCGGCCGCTGGGCCAGGTGGAAGCCACCGCCAATCGCATTGCCCACGGCGATTTGACCACCCGCCTGCCGGATGCCCCGTATGACGATGAGATCGGCCGCCTGTGCAAAGCCATCAACCAGATGGCCGAGGACCTGACAAAAACGGAACGGATGAAAAACGAGTTCATCTCCTCTGTCAGCCACGAACTGCGCACTCCGCTGACCAGCATCAAAGGCTGGGTGGAAACCATCGCCAACATCCGTGACCCCGATGACGAAAACTACCGCAAGGGTATTACCATTATCCGCAGTGAGACCGACCGCCTGTATGATATGGTGGAGGAACTGCTGGATTTTTCCCGCCTGCAAAACGGCATCAAGCTGAACTGCGAGGTGCTGGATTTTGTGGCCGAAGCCACCGACGCTGCCCTGTTTGTGGAAGCCCGTATCCGGCAGGAGGGGCTGCACCTTGTGTATGACGAACCGCCGGAGCCGTATCCCGTTTGGGCAGACCCCGCCCGCCTGCGCCAGGTGTTTGTCAACGTATTTGATAACGCCATCAAATATTCGCCGCCGGAAGGAACCATTTTCTTTACCCTGACCCGCACCGCCACCACCGTAACGGCCAGCATCCGGGACCAGGGCCGCGGCATTGCGCCGGATGACCTGCAAAACGTAAAGATGAAATTCTTCAAAGCCAAAAACGCCGTGCGTGGTTCCGGCATCGGCCTGGCGGTGGTGGATGAGATCACCAAAGCACTGGGCGGTACGGCGGATATCACCTCAACGTTGGGGCAGGGGACCACCGTTACCATCACCCTGCCCATCTACCACGCTGGGCAGGAACATCTGCACGCGCCGATTTGACCGCAAAAATAAAGGAGAACCCATGCCGCAAGAACAACGTCCAACTGAAAAATTCCGTACCTCTGTGGGCGGCCAGGCCCTGATGGAGGGCATTATGATGCGCGGCCCTGAAAAAATCTGCTGCGCGGTACGCCGCCCGGACGGCACGATTGATCTGAGCTATTCCGATGTGACCACCCACTGGTACAATAAAGTTCCCCTGGTGCGCGGAGTGTGTAATATGGTGGAAAACCTGATGAACGGGTACAAATACCTGATGCACTCCGCCGATATTGCCATGACGGAAGAGGAAAAAGAGGAAGAAAAGCAGAACGAGAGCAAGCTGGACCGCTGGCTGGACGAACACGCCGGCCCCAAGGTACAAAGTGCGCTGATGACCCTTTCCGCCTGCGCAGGTGTAGTGCTGGCAATTTTTCTGTTTACCTTTCTGCCTACGTTCCTGACTGGGCTGGTGGCAAAAGTGATCCCCATGGGGCGCTGGCCGCGGGTCATCCTGGAAGCAGTGCTCAAGCTGGCAATCTTTTTGGGTTACATGTTCCTCTGCACCCGCATGAAGGAAATCCACCGCATGTTCCAGTACCACGGGGCTGAGCACAAAACGATTGCCTGCTATGAGGCAGGTGAGGAATTGACGGTTGCTAACATCCGCAGACATACGCGGTTCCACCCCCGCTGCGGCACCAGTTTTTTGATTCTGGTCATTCTGGTCAGCATTGTGCTGTATGCGGTGCTGCCGTGGAGCGGTACCATGCTGCGCGTGCTGTACAAGCTGGCCATGCTGCCGCTGCTGGTGGGCATCTGTTATGAGATTTTGAAGTGGGCAGGGCGTTCCAACTCGCTGCTGGCACGGGCTGTTTCGGTGCCGGGGCTTTGGCTGCAGCACCTGACGACCTTTGAGCCGGAAGATGACATGATTGAAGTGGCCATCGCCGCCGTTACCCCCGTACTGCCCAAAAAGCCGGAGGACGGCCAATGGTAACGCCGCTTGCCCCACAGCAGCTGGCGGGCATTCTGCCGCGCCAGGCTGTGCACATGGTGCAGGATGCTCTGCAGGCCGCAGGCTGCCCCGATGCTGATTACGACGCCCGCGAACTGCTGCGCATTGCCGCTGGAAAAGATCCGCGCTTGCTGTTTGACCCGCTTACCCGGCCGCAGGCTGAGTGCCTGGCGGAACTGGCGGCTCAGCGCATGCAGCGGGTGCCGCTGCAATACCTGGCAGGGGAGTGGGACTTTCTGGGCTTGACCTTCAAAGTCGGCCCCGGTGTGCTCTGCCCCCGCGCAGACAGCGAGGTGGTGTGCGAAACTGCCATTGAGCTGTTGCAGCAGATGGGAAAACCTGAGCCCCGGGTGCTGGACCTGTGCGCCGGAACTGGCTGCCTGGGCATTGGCATCCGCCATTTTGTGCCAAGTGCCAGCGTGACCTGCGTGGAAAAAAGCCCGCAGGCGCTGCAATACCTGCAAGCCAACGTACATGGCACCGGTGTGCAGGCAAAGGCAGCGGATGTGCTGCAATACTGGCGAGAGCTTATGCCCCAAAGCGTGCAGCTGATCATCTCCAACCCGCCGTACCTGACCGGGGCAGAGATGCAGGTCCTGATGCCGGAGACCGCCCACGAGCCAGCTATGGCGCTGGACGGCGGAACGGATGGGTTGGATTTTTACCGCGCCATTGCCGCCCACTACCGTGATATTGTCTGCCCCGGTGGGTGGCTGGTGTTTGAGATTGGCTGTGCCCAGCGGGCGGATGTGATGGAGATATGCCGCCAAAACGGCTGGCAGCAAGTGCAGGCAAGGAAGGATTACGGCGGCAACGACCGTGTGGTGTACGCCCAACGGGTGAAATAAATCTGATTTTCAACGTTTTGCAGCTGAAATGTGGAAAATGCGAAGAAAATTTTGAAAAGATGACAACAAATGGTTGTAATTCGTGCCGTGATTGGTTATAATAATACCTGATAAACGCAGGACGACCATTTGGATAGCGGCGCACCTGCCGTACAAAATAAAAACAGCACCGCAGTTGCCTGTGGTGCATATGGGATACAACGCACGATCGCTCAGATAAGGAGATATAAACTTATGGCAGCAAAAAAGGAAAGTTCATCCAAGCAGCTCCCCACCGGCCCGGCAGGGGATAAAAAGGCAGCGCTGGAGACGGCACTGGCCCAGATCGAAAAGCAGTTTGGCAAAGGCGCCGTGATGAAGCTTGGGACCAACGTTGCCATGCAGGTGGATGCCATTTCCACCGGCAGCCTGGGGCTGGACCTGGCGCTGGGCATCGGCGGCCTGCCACGCGGACGCATCATTGAGGTATATGGGCCGGAATCTTCCGGTAAAACCACCCTGGCCCTGCATGTTCTGGCTGAAGCCCAGAAGCTGGGCGGCGAGGTTGCCTTTATCGACGTTGAGCACGCCCTGGATCCCACCTATGCCCGCGCCCTTGGCGTTGACATTGACAGCCTGCTGGTCAGCCAGCCGGATACCGGCGAGCAGGCCATGGAAATCTGCGAAGCTCTGGTACGCTCCGGCGCGATTGACGCTATTGTTGTGGACTCTGTTGCTGCCATGGTGCCCAAAGCCGAAATTGAAGGCGAAATGGGCGATTCCCACGTTGGCCTGCAGGCCCGCCTGATGAGCCAGGCTCTGCGTAAGCTGACCGGCATCATCGGCAAAACAAACACCGTCTGCATCTTTATTAACCAGCTGCGCGAAAAAGTCGGTGTGATGTACGGCAACCCTGAAGTGACCACCGGCGGCCGCGCCCTGAAATATTATTCCTCTGTACGGATTGATGTGCGCCGCATTGAGGGCCTGAAGGACGCCAGCGGTTCCTTTATCGGCAACCGTACCCGCGCCAAGATCGTCAAGAACAAAGTGGCACCCCCGTTCCGTGAGGCCGAGTTTGACATTATGTTCGGCGAGGGAATCTCCAAACTGGGCGAAATGATCGATCTGGGTGCTAAGCTGGGCATTGTGCAAAAGAGCGGCGCATGGTTCAACTATGGCGATATCCGCCTGGGCCAGGGCCGCGATAACGCCAAGCTCTACCTGAAAGAACACCCTGATGTGGCTGCTGAGATTGAAAAGCAGGTGCGCGAAAATGCGGACCGTCTGCTGGCGGCCGGCAAAAAGGGAACCGTGAAGCCGCTGGAGAAGCCGGCTGTTACCCCCGTTGCCGCTGAAGATGCCCCTGCCGCTCCCATGGCGGATGCACCCAAGACCACCGGCAGCGAGATGGACCTCGACATCATGGTTGACGAATAAGCGATGCCGAAGCTGACACAGGTAAAAGAAACAAAAAGAGGCCGCTATGCGCTGTTCTTTGACGGCGAGTTTGCCTTTTCGCTGGACGAGGACACCTTTGCCATGGCGGGGCTGCATACCGGGGATGAGCTGGAAGAATGGCAGATCCATGACCTGCAGACCAAAAGCGACACCCGCAAGGCTGTGGATAAAGCCATGGACCTGCTGGCCCTGCGGGACCATGCAGCCGGGGAGCTTTATCAAAAGCTCTGCCGCAGCTTTGACCCCCACAGCGCTGCCGCCGCCGTGGCAAAAATGCAGGAGCTGAACCTGCTGGATGACGCCGGTTTTGCCCGCCGCCGTGCGGCGGAGCTGCTGCGCAAGCGCAAGAGCCGCCGTGCAATTCTGGATGATCTGCACGCCAAAGGCATTGACCGCGGCGCGGCCGCCGAAGCGGTGGAAGCTCTGTTTGCCCAAAGCGAGGAGGACGGGGAGGAAAACCCGGAGCTGGCCAATGCCCGCGCACTGGTGGAACGCTACTATGCCGCAAAGCTGGCACAGGGCAAATGGCAGCAGGTAGCTGCCGCTTTGGCACGGCGCGGGTTCTCCCACAGCGTGATCCGCCAGGCATTGGCAGATGCCGAGACAGAAGAAACCGAAGCGTAACACAAAAAAGTACACACCGCAGGGGCAAAAAATGCTCCTGCGGCATTGTGGTATCAATGCACCGAACGGATAGCTTTGCCTGAATTTTGCCCAAGCAAGCGGCAGAGCCCAACATAACATACTGAAAAGAGAGACAGGAACAACCATACATGAATATTGCAATTATTTCCCTTGGATGCCCCAAAAACCAGGTCGATGCTGATGTATTCTGCCACGCGCTGATCAAGGCGGGCCACCAGACGGTTGCGGACCCCGAACAGGCGGACATTATTATTGTCAACACCTGCGGCTTTATCCAGTCCGCTAAAGAGGAAGCCATTGAAAACATTTTGATGGCCTGCCAGTATAAGCAGCAGAACCCCAACCTGAAGGTAATCGTGACCGGCTGCCTGGCTGAGCGCTATAAAACCCAGATTGTGAGCGAAATGCCGGAAGTGGACGCCGTTGTGGGCATTGGCTCCAACGCCGCTCTGCCCGCCATTGTGGAGCGTCTGACCGCCAACGGCGCGGGCCAGGTGGAAAGCTATGGCCCCAAATGCAATATGGAGCTGGGCGGTGCCCGTGTTATCAGCACGCCGCGCCACTATGCTTACCTGAAAATTGCCGAAGGCTGCAACAACTGCTGCCATTACTGCGCCATCCCGCTCATCCGCGGCCCGCTGCGCAGCCGCCCCATTGACGACTGTGTTGCCGAAGCTCGCTGGCTGGCCGGGGAGGGCGTGAAAGAGCTGATCCTGGTGGCGCAGGACCCCACCGCTTACGGCGAGGACTGGGGCAAACCCGGCGCAGTTTGCGAACTGTTGGATAAGCTGAACACCATTGAGGGCATCCGCTGGATCCGTGTGCTGTACGCCTACCCGGAGCGTATCTCCGATGAATTCATCGCAGCCCTTGTGCGCAACAATAAGGTTGTGCCGTATCTCGATCTGCCCATCCAGCACTGCGATGACGAGGTGCTGAAAAACATGAACCGCCGCGGCGGCCGCAAAGAAATTGAGGATGCCATCCGCCGCCTGCGCGCGGCCATCCCCAACATCACGCTGCGCACCACCCTGATTGCAGGTTTCCCGGGTGAGACCGAGGAACAGTACAGCGAGCTGTGCGACTTTGTCAAAACCGTCAAGTTTGACCGCCTGGGTTGCTTTGCCTATTCCGCCGAGGAAAACACCGTGGCCGCCAAGATGGACAACCAGATTGACGAGGAAGTCAAGCAGCGCCGCGCAGACCACATTATGGAGCTGCAGGCCGAGATCAGCGCGGAAAAGGAAGCAGAAAAGGTCGGCAAGACCTATGAGTGCATCTGCGATGGCGTGGACGATGAAACCGGCATGTACCTGCTGCGCTCCGCAGCAGACTGCCCGGAAATTGATGGCAGCATCATGACCCCGGCAGATACCCCGCTGGAAGCCGGCGCGTTCTATAACGTTACCATCACCGATGCCGATACTTATGATCTTTATGGTTATGCGGAAAGCAAAGTGGAGGAATAAACCATGAATCTGCCTAACAAATTAACGATGATGCGTGTCATCATGGTGCCGTTCTTTATGGTATTTGCTGCCATGAGCCATATGGGCACGCCCCAGTTCAATGCAACGTATGCCTTGATAGCGGGCATTCTGTTTGCTGTGGCCAGCTTTACGGATTTCCTGGATGGCTACCTGGCCCGCAAGAACCACCTGGTAACGGACTTTGGCAAGTTTATGGACCCGCTGGCTGATAAAATGCTCACCACCGCCGCCATTATTTATATGGTGGTGGACGGTGTCTGCTCCCCCGTGGTGCTCGCCATCATCATGTTCCGCGAGTTTGCTGTGGCCGGTGTGCGCATGATTGCGGCAGAGTCCGGTACCGTCATTGCCGCAAACATGTGGGGCAAGGTCAAAACCGTGCTGCAGATGGTTACCATCATCTTCTATTACTTTGCCATGGCGCTCGCCCCGGCGGACGGCGTTGGGGTTATCAGCTTTACCACCCAGGTGCTGTGCTGGGCCGTTGCTGCCGTTACCGCACTTTCCGGCTGCATCTACCTGTGGCAGAATCGTTCCTGCTTTATGCAGGCAAAATGATGCTGCCCCCTTGCAACCGCTTATCAGGGCGGCTATAATAAATCTGAACGGTTTGCAGGTTTAGCCGCGCCGTACCAGCAAAGTTGGGAAAGGAAGTTCCTGTCCATGCAGATTTTTAATACCATGACCCGCAAAAAGGAAGATTTTATCCCGCAGGAGCCGGGCGTTTATCGCATTTACGTCTGCGGCCCTACGGTGTATAACTATATCCATATCGGCAATGCGCGCCCCATGATCGTGTTTGACACGCTGCGCCGCTATCTGGAGTACCTTGGCAACAAGGTGCTGTATGTCTCCAATATCACCGATATTGACGATAAACTGATCAAAAAAGGCCAGGCGGACGGCACCACCATGCAGGAGGTTGCCCGCAAGTTCGAGGCCGAGTACATCAAAGATTCCGAGGGCCTGAACGTTAAGACCCCCACCGTGCGCCCCCGCGCAACCGAGCATATCGGTGAGATCATCAAGATCGTCAAGGACCTGGTCGAATCCGGACATGCTTACGTTGCCCACAACGGCGATGTCTACTTCCGCGTTAAGTCTGATCCCGGTTACGGCAAGCTGAGCCACCTGAACCTGGACGACCTGGAAAGCGGCAACCGCGAACTGCGCAGCCAGATGGATGACGACCTGAAAGAAGACCCCGCAGATTTTGCTGTCTGGAAGGCCGCCAAGCCGGGTGAGCCTTCCTGGAACAGCCCCTGGGGCCAGGGCCGTCCGGGCTGGCACATTGAGTGCAGCGCCATGGCCCGTAAGCACCTGGGCAAGACCATCGACCTGCATGCAGGCGGCCAGGACCTGATTTTCCCCCATCACGAAAACGAGATTGCACAGTCGGAGTGCGCCAACGGCTGCACCTTCAGCCATTACTGGATGCACAACGGCTTTTTGAACATCAACAACCAGAAGATGTCCAAGAGCGCCAACAACTTCTTTACCGTGCGTGAAATTGCCGATAAGTACGGCTATGAGCCGATCCGTTATTTTATGCTCACCGCTGGTTACCGCATGCCGCTGAACTATACGGTGGACCTGATCGAGAGCTGCAAGAACAGCTTGGAGCGCCTGTACACCTGCCGCGATAACCTGGATTTTGCCATCCGCAATGCCCATGGCACTGACACTGCCCTGACTGAAAAGTGCGAAGAAGCACGCAAAAAGTTCAAGACCGCCATGGATGACGACCTGAACACCCCCGATGCTCTGGCCGCCATTTTTGAGTTCGTCAAGGACATCAACACCATGTCCGATGCTGCCGATAAGGCTACGTTGGAAAAGGCCGCCGCCACGTTTGACGAGCTGACCGGTGTGCTGGGCCTGATGTACAACCGCAAGGCCGAGGAAGCCCCCGACGAAGTGAAGCAGCTGGTGGAAGAGCGCGCCGCAGCCAAAAAGACCAAGGACTTTGCCCGCGCCGATGCTCTGCGCGCCAAAATCACTGAGCTGGGCTGGAATGTGATGGACACCGCCAAGGGCCCGCAGCTGACCAAGCTATAATTATTACTGCACAATCACGGCAAAACAAAGGAATTGGAAACAGGGAAGCATCTGCCTCTGCTTCCAGTTCCTTATTTTATTGCAGCGGCAAATACGCTGCATGATCTGGAGAGTTCAGAATGACAAATACCAGAACCAAACAGGAAGAGCGAACGCTGTATATTATATTGGCCGCAGCGCTTGCCGCGCGCCTGCTGCTGGCCCTTGTTACTGAAGGCTACACCTATGATATGAGCTGCTTTGTGGCCTGGGGGGATAAGCTGGCCAGCGAAGGTCCCGCGGCCTTTTACAGTGCCGATTATTTTGCGGACTACCCGCCCGGCTACATCCTTGTGCTGGGGCTGGTCAGCCTGGTGCGCAAGGCGCTCCAACTGAGCTATGAATCCCGCTGGACTTATTTTTTGCTGGCACTGATCCCCGCAATCTGTGATTGTGCCGCCGTGGTGCTGCTGGACCATATCAGCCGCCGGTATATGGGGCAGGGCAGGGCACAGCGCTGCCTGGTGCTGTTTGCGGCGTTCTGCCCGCTGACCTTGTTTGATACCGGCATCTGGAAGCAGATCGATGGGGCTTTTGCGCTGCCGCTGCTGCTCTGCTTCTGGCTGCTGGAAGAGCGCCGCTACCTGCTCGCTGCGGTGCTGTACGGCGTGGCGCTGGCCATCAAGCCGCAGGCACTGTTGGCTGGGCCGGTGCTGGCCGTCTGCTTTTTGGTGGCTATTGCGGATGCCGTGCGGGATGGCAAAAGCCCGCTGAAATCGGTCGGCCAGATTTTTGGCGGTGCTGCGCTGGCTTTGCTGCCGCCGCTGCTGGCGGGCCTGCCGTTTTACGGGGCAAAAAATCTGGTGCCGTCCTTGATCGATAAGTACATCACCACGGCGTCTGGCTACCAGTATGCCACCATCAATGCGTTCAACTGGTTTGCAGCGCTGGGCGGCAACTGGCAGGCGCTGGATGCTTGCCCGGTGTTTAACCTGAGCTGGAAAGTGCTGGGCATTTTCAACATCGCTGTTATCACGGTGCTGCTTGTGGTGCTGGCGGTCATCAGCTGGCGGGCGGGGCGGTTTTCCCCGCTGCTGCTGGCAGCGTTTTACACGGTGGGGATTTTTACCTTTGCCCATTGCATGCACGAGCGTTACCTGGTGCTGGGCATGCTGCTGGTACTGCTTGCTGCGGCGCGCTGGAATGACATCCGTCTGTATGGCGCCGGGTTTGGTCTGTCGATAACGGGCTTCTTGAACCTGGAAACTGTGTATACCCTGGTAGGCAGCGATGACGAGTGGCTCAGCAGCGATACCAGCCGCGAGTTTGCCATGGCAGTCGGCTTTGCCGAAACGGCAGCCTTTGTGCTGCTGGCTTTCACCGCGTGGGCCATCTGCCGCCATGGAGCGATTTCTCCACTGGCAAAAGTGGAAACCATCGAAAAAGATAAAACAAAAACAGTGCAGAAAAAGCTGGAACTGTGCACCCTGCGCATTGATCCGCAGCCTGCCTGGACGGCTAAAGAGAAGAAAGCCTTGGCAACGCTGACGTTGATCGTTGCTGTGGTGAGCTTTGCCTACCTTGGCAGCATGAAAGCACCGCAGAACCCTGTGGATGCTACGGACAGCACGGCAACCATCGACTTTACCCCGCAGCAGGACGCGGTGGAAATCTGGGTGTACCCCGGCATTTCCACCGGCGGCAGCCTGCGAATCACGGATGCAGCGGGCAATGAGCTGTACCGGAAGGAACTGAGCTATGCAACGCCGTTCTGCTGGACCAAAACGGCCATCACGGCTCCGGCAGGGCAGACCCTGACCGCAACGATTGAAAATGCGCAGATGTTTGAACTGGCCCTGCGGGATGCCACCGGTGCGCTGGTGCCGGTAACGGGCGGCGATGCCCTGTTTGATGAGCAGAGCGAAATGCCAGATACCATCAGCCAGCTGAACAGCATGTATTTCGATGAAATCTATCATGGCCGTACTGGGTACGAAATGCTGCACCGCATGACGGCATACGAAACCACCCACCCGCCGCTGGGTAAAGATTTTATCATGCTGGGCATTGCTATTTTTGGAATGACAGCCTTTGGCTGGCGCTGTGCCGGAACGCTGTTCGGCGTGATGCTGGTGCCGCTGATGTGGTGCTTTGCCCGCCGTCTGACCCACAAACGCTGGGCCGGGGCCATGGCAGGTGCGCTGATTGCCGCTGGGTTCATGCGATTTTCCCAAAGCCGCATTGCCACAATCGATATTTACGGTACGTTCTTTATCCTGTTAGGCGCATATTTTATGGTATGGTATTGCCAGAGCGTGCTGCAAAACGGCGTAAACGGCTCGCTGCTGCCCATGACGCTGGGCGGCGTGGCATTTGGGCTTGGGTGTGCATCCAAGTGGACCGGAATTTATGCCGGGGCAGGGCTTGCGGTATTGTACCTGGGTGTGCTGTATGCCCGCTGGAAGCAAAAACAGCCGGGTTTCTGGAAAGAATTCCGGATGGCTGCTGTGGGCGGTGTGGCGTTTTACATCGTTGTGCCGTTCCTGATCTATCTTGCATCCTACCTGCCTTATTGGTGGAAAGACCCTACCTTTGGTTTGCGGGATTGGTGGGATTGCCAAACCTACATGTACTGGTACCATTCCACCCTGAAAGCAACCCACCCGTTTGAAAGCCGCTGGTACACCTGGCTGCTGGACCTGCGCCCAGTGTGGTATTACAAAAATTCTTACCTGGAAGCTGGGCTTCAGGGCAGCATTGCGGGTTTTTATAACCCGGTCATTTGCTGGGCGGGGCTGTTCTGCATTTTGCTGCTGCTGTGGCGCCAGGTTTCGGCTCGCGGCACGGCAAAGGGAGCGGGCGTTCTGATCTTGTACGCCAGCCAGCTGCTTTCCTGGATGCTGGTATCGCGCTGCACTTTCATGTACCATTACTTCCCCAGCTCGGTCTTTGCGTTGACGGCCATTGTGCTGGTTTTAACGCAGATGAAGCGGCAGGACCGCGCCAAAAAGATTGGCGCGGGGCTGTGCATTGCGGCGCTGGTGTGCTTTGCCTGGTTCTATCCCGTTCTGTCCGGCTTGCCCGTGCCGACCCTGTGGGCGCAGAGCACCAAGATTTTGCCAAGTTACGGGTTCTATTAAGGCAGTTACGGGGAGTCTTTTCGGCCTTTTTGAAAAAAGGCCTGGCGAAAAACTTTAATTATTTTCACTAAGGCAACACCGCACAATTCCCGCCTTACGGCTTAAGCACCGCTCCGGCAGCTGCCGCACCTCGCTCGCCGTATCGGCACTTAGAATTATGCGGTATTGCCCTAATTACATTATATAAAATAAATGTGCGGCTCCGGGCGGTGAATGCAGCGGGGCCGCACATTTTTGTGTGCAGGAGAATTTGAAGAAAAAGCAATATTTTTAGAGTGCATCTCTAACCTGGCGCTCCGACTTGGCCGCCCTACTGACACTTTAGAAGATCCCCCAAACAAAAACCGCCGCCCCAATCAGGGCGGCGGCCAATCAATATTCTATATGCGATAAGTACCGATCTTCACGCAAGGTAGAGGCTTACGCGGCAAAAATCAGGTTTCCGGCAGGTAGATATGGTGGGGCAAGCCCTCAACATAGATGGGGGTCAGCTCGGCCTGGATCAGCGGCATAGCATAAGCCAGGAACTCCGGCAGCATGGCAGTGTGGTCGGCGTTGACCCATTCCAGCGGAACTTTCTTTTCCAGGTTGGCAACCTCGCTGATGGGGTGCAGGCTGGTGGTACACTGGTACGGTGCGTTGGAAATGCGGTCCAGTGCGACCATTTCGCCGGTGTGGCCCTCAAAAGCGGCTTTGGCGGCAGCACCGCCCACCTGGTATGCCTCGGTGATATCGGTACGGCTGGTCAGGTGGCCAGCGCAGCGCTGCAGGGTGGAAAGCTCAATGCAGCGGGTCTTGGTGTCCAGACGGCGGGCGACGGTGTTGGCCAAAAAGCGTGCCGTGCCGGTCAGGGCTTTGTGGCCGAACGCGTCAACTGCGTGCACATCGTCGGCCAGCTCGCAGACATAGCGGCCATCAGCCAGTTTAACGCCTTCGGAAACAGCAATCACAATGGAAGGCTTTTCTTTCTGCATCCGCTCCACTTTTTCCACAAAGCGGTCTACATTAAAGGGAACTTCGGGCAGGCAGATCATATCCACGCCCTCGCAGTCCTCACCCTTTGCCAGGGAGGCAGCGGCGGTCAGCCAGCCGGCATTGCGGCCCATAATCTCCACAATGGTAACGTACTTGGTGCCATATACGGTGGCATCGCGGATGATTTCCTTCATCACAACGCCAATGTACTTGGCGGCGCTGCCGTAACCGGGAGTATGGTCGGTCACCATCAGGTCATTGTCAATCGTCTTGGGAACGCCCATAAAGCGGATATCGCTGCCAATATGGGCACCGTAATCAGCCAGCTTGCCGATGGTATCCATGCTGTCATTGCCGCCGATGTAGAAGAAATAGCCGATATCCAGTTCGCCCAGGATCTCGAACAGCTTCTGGTATACGGCTTCGCCCTCGGCGGTGTGCCAGTCGGGCAGCTTGTAGCGGCAGCTGCCCAGATAGCTGGACGGCGTGCGCTTGAGCA
>OJOD01001023.1_pt1 | contig 14916 bp, 8 predicted proteins | sample 1598221 | NCBI WGS metagenome assembly OJOD01 (sample SAMN03922464, study PRJEB24848) | human gut metagenome | isolation source: stool sample | host: Homo sapiens | place: Germany | collected 2010-11 | reverse complement strand
CCCAACACGCAGAAAAACCAGATGGAGCCCATTTTATTGGAACTTCCCGCCGGCGGCGAATCGTTCGAGATCGAGCCGCACAACGGCGAGGAGTTCGGCTACGTGCTTGACGGCAGCGTCATTTTAGAGTGCGACGGCGAACGCAGCGTCGTGTGCCGCGGCGAAACGTTCTATCTCCACGGCAGAACGTTCCACTACCTCAAAAATGAACGCAAGACCACCGCGCGCATTCTCTGGGTCTGCACGCCCCCGCTTTTTTAACTACTATTCTATAAAATTGTGAGGATATCGGAAATGGCCGAAGAAAAGAAAAAGATCATTCAATTCAAGAACATCGTCAAGAGCTTTGAGGACGGACAGGTCGTTCTCAAGGGCGTCTCTCTTGACATTTATGAAAATGAGTTCGTCACGCTGCTCGGCCCCTCTGGCTGCGGCAAGACGACACTGCTGCGCATTCTCGGCGGCTTTTTGCAGCCGAGCGAGGGCAAGGTGCTCTTCGACGGCGAGGACATCGTCAGCGTCCCGCCCTACAAGCGCGAAATCAACACCGTCTTCCAGAAGTATGCCCTCTTCCCCCACATGGACGTGTACGACAACATCGCCTTTGGCTTGACGCTCAAAAAGGAGCCGAAGGACGTCATCGAGCAGAAGGTCATGCGTATGCTGCGCCTTGTTAGCCTTGAGGATTATGCCCACCGCAACGTGACCGAGCTCTCCGGCGGCCAGCAGCAGCGCATCGCCATCGCCCGCGCGCTCGTTAACGAGCCAAGCGTGCTGCTGCTCGACGAGCCGCTCGGCGCGCTCGACTTAAAACTCCGCAAGGAGATGCAGCAGGAGCTCAAATACATCCAGCAGGAGGTCGGCATCACGTTCATCTTCGTCACGCACGATCAGGAAGAGGCGCTGACGATGTCCGACAAGATCGTCGTCATGAATGCGGGTGAAATTCAGCAGATCGGTACGCCGACCGAAATCTACCGCACCCCCGTCAACGAATTCGTCGCCAAGTTCATCGGCGAGACGAACATCATCGACGGCGTCATGCTTGAGGACGACCTCGTCATGTTCGAGGACAAGAAGTACGCCTGCCGTGCCCGCGGCTACAATAAGAACGAAAAGGTCGACGTCGTCATCCGCCCCGAGCACCTCGACATTGTCCCGCGTGCCGAGGGTATGCTCAAGGGCACGGTCAAGTCTCAGCTTTTCAAGGGCATGCACTATGAAACCGTGGTCGAAACGCGCGTCGGTACGTCCATCACCGTGAAGATGCAGGTCTCGCAGGACCGCCCTGTCTACAACGAGGAAAAGGGCGAGAAGATCAGTGCGAACGCCTTCCTTCTGGACGTGGAGGACGTCGAAGAGCTCGACGACGCCAAGGTCGTCGCCCTCGCCTCTGCCGAGGCGTGGGACGCCGAGACCGAGGAGCCCATCTCCATCAAGACCGTCGAATACGACATCAAGCCCGAGACCGGCAACTACACTGTGACCTTTGCCACCGCGAACGATACGTCTATCACCGTCAAGGTGCTCGTCGTAGCGCAGAACCGCGTCGAGAGCAAGGTCTATCAGGAAGAAATTTACGCGATGAACTTCTTCAAAAAGGTCGAGGACATTCAGGAGAGCATCGCGCTCGACACCGACCTTGAGACCTGGGCCAGCGCGTCGGCGTGGTCCCTCGAAGACGGCGAGCAGGTCGAGATCACGGACGTCAAGTACGACTTCGACCCCGAGACCATCACCCCGGGCGTTTACGATGTGACCTTCTCCACCGAGGGCTATGAGTACAAGGTCTCCACCACCCACGCCTTTGAAGAGGGCGAGCAGGTCGGCCTTGTCTTCCGTCCCGAGGACATCCACGTGATGAAGAAGGAGGGCCAGTGGTGAAGCGCTTTCGTTCCATGACTTACCCGTATATCGCGTGGATCATCGCGATCATCGTGGTGCCGATGCTTCTGATCGTGCTCTATGCCTTCACGACCTCCGGCAACTCGGTGCTGACATTCCAGTTCACCTTTGAGAACTTTGCCCGCTTCGTCACGGACAAGGTCTTTATGGATGTGTTGCTGCGCTCGCTCTATATCGCGCTCATCACAACGCTCATCTGCGTTGCGCTCGGCTACCCCATCGCCTACGTCATCGCGCAGCACGGCGGCCGCAGCAACACGATCTTAATTCTGCTCATCACCATGCCGACCTGGGTCAACATGCTGGTGCGCACCTATGCTTGGATGGGCATTTTGCAGGACGAGGGCATCTTCAACACGATCCTTTCGTGGTTCGGCATCGGCCCCGTGTCGATGATCCACACGAGCTTTGCCGTCATCCTCGGCATGGTCTATAACTTCATTCCCTTTATGATCCTGCAGATCCACACGTCCCTTGCCAAGATGGACAAGAGCCTTTTGGAAGCCGCCAACGACCTCGGTGCAACGCCGGTGCAGGCATTCCTGCGCGTGACGCTGCCGCTCTCGCTTCCCGGCGTGATCTCCGGCATCACGCTCGTGTTCCTGCCCGCGGTGTCGAGCTTCTTCATTCCGAAGCTTCTCGGCGGCGGACAGTACGTCCTCGTCGGCAACATCATTGAAACGCAGTTCCTCACCACTGGCGACTGGAACTTCGGCTCGGCCATCTCGCTCATCATGGCGGTCATCATCATGATCTCGATGTGGCTGACGCGCAAGGCGGACGTTCAGGTCGCCTCGCAGGGAAAGGAGTGAGAAGCGCATGAAAAAGAAAACCTCTGTCGGCTCGAAGATCATCCTGACGCTCACGATGCTCTTCTTCTACCTCCCCATCCTCTATATCATTATCTTTTCGTTCAACGATTCCCGCTCGCTGACGAAGTTCGGCGGCTTCTCGCTCCGCTGGTATGAAAAGATGTTCGCCGATTCGACAATGATGGAGGCTGTGCTCTACACGGTCATCATCGCCGTCATCGCGACGGTCGTCGCGACAGTCGTCGGCACGATCACGGCCATCGGCCTTTCTAAATCCCGCAAGGTTGTGCAGAAGATGGTCGAGCGCATCAACGACCTGCCCGTGATGAACCCCGATATCGTCACGGCCATCTCACTTCTGATGTTTTTCAGCGTCCTCACGGTCAAAAAAGGCTTCGGCACGCTGCTCATTGCGCATATCATGTTCTGTATCCCCTACGTGATGCTCTCCGTTACGCCGAAGCTCCGCTCGCTCGACCCTAACCTGATCGACGCAGCGATGGACCTTGGCGCAACGCCGTTCCAGGCGCTCGCGAAAGTCATTGTGCCGCAGATCAAGCCGGGTATCGTCTCCGGCGCACTCATTGCGTTCACGATGAGCTTTGACGACTTCGTCATCTCGTACTTCACGACGGGCAACGGCGTCAACAACATTTCGATTTTGGTCTACACGATGTCCAAGCGCGTGAACCCGTCCATCAACGCCCTTTCTACCATTGTGATTCTTCTCATTACGCTGGTGCTCGGCGTCGTGAACATCGTGCCGATCGTGCGCGAAAAGCGCGAAAAGGACGGCAAGTCCTCCCGCGCCGTGAGCCGCAAGGCCATGGCGGCTGTTGCCGCCGTGCTGGTGCTGGCCGTTGTCGGCGGCACCGTGGGCGCGAGCCTTTCCCAGCAGCACAAGAGCGCCGCAGCTGTCGAGAAGTACGGCAGCAACGTTTTGAAGCTCTATCTCCCCGGCGAGTACCTCGGCGAGAACGTCATCTCCGACTTTGAAAAGCAGTACGGCGTGCGCGTCATCGTCGAGAACTTCGACTCCAACGAGATGATGTACACCAAGCTCATGGCCGGCGACCGCTACGATGTCATCATTCCGTCCGACTACATGATCGAACGCCTGATGAACGAGGACTTCCTCCAGCCGCTTGACAAGAGCATGATCCCCAACATGGAGAACATGTCTGATGCCGTGCTCGGTATGAGCTACGACCCGGACAACACGTACTCCATCCCCTACTTCTGGGGCAGCGTCGGTCTCGTCTACAACCACGAGAACGTTGACCCTGCCGTCATCGAGAGCGAGGGCTGGGAGGTCCTGCGCAACACCGACTACGCCGGTCACATCTACATCTACGATTCCGAGCGCGACTCGTTCATGATGGCGTTCAAGGCGCTGGGCTACTCGATGAACACCGAGGACCCCAACGAGATCAACGACGCCTATGAGTGGCTGCTGCAAATGAACAACACGATGTCCCCCGTTTATGTGACCGACGAGGTCATCGACGGTATGATGAACGGCTACAAGGACATCGCCGTTGTCTACTCCGGCGACGCGGCCGTGGTGCTTGATGAAAACGAAGACATGAGCTTCTATATGCCCTCCCAGGGCACGAACATCTGGTGCGATGCCATGGTCATTCCCCAAAATGCCGAGAATCCCAAGCTCGCCCACGAGTTCATCAACTACATGCTCACCTATGAAGCCGCGTTTGACAACACCGAAACGGTAGGTTATACTTCTCCCAACGCGGAAGTGTTTGAAGAGATGACCTCGTCTGAGGATCTCTACGCGGACAATGCCGCCTACCTTCCCCGCAGCGGCTACGACAAGGACGAGATGTTCCACGACAACCAGGTGCTCATGCGTGAGCTGAGCAAGCTCTGGATCAAGGTCAAAGCTGCCAAGTAATATCGTAAAGGAGTTTTTTAAGATGAAAATCGGAGATACTTTTACCGTCAAGAAAGTTGTCACGGAAGACATGACCGCTGCCGCGCTCGGCAGCGGCGGTCTGCCGGTGTTTGGCACGCCGTATCTCGTCGCGATGGTCGAAAACGCTGCCTTCACCTATCTCCAGCAGGAGCTGCCCGAGGGTAAGAGCACCGTCGGCACCAAGGTCGAGGTCTCCCATGTCTCCCCCTCGCCCGTTGGCATGGAGATCACCGTTACCGTCGAGGTCACGGACATTTCCGCAAACGGCAAGATGGTCGACTTCAAGGCCACCGCGACCGACACCGCCGGCCTCATCGGCGAGGGCACGCACCAGCGCGCCGTCATCACCGTGGATCGCTTCATGGACAAGTGCCAGGCCAAGCTCGGCTGATTTTGTAAGGAGGAACCCTGATGCATTATTCGGGAGCCGTTTACCGTCCCCCCAGCGAGGCGCGCAGCCTCATCGTGCAGTGCACGCTCGGGTGCAGCCACAACAAATGTGCGTTCTGCACGATGTACAAGGACAAAAAGTTCTCCATCAACCCCATTGAGCAGGTGCTCTCCGACCTCGACGAGGCACGCGCCTACGGGCGCTATATCGAGAAGATCTTTTTAGCCGACGGCGACGCGCTGATCCTGCCGATGGACTATCTTCTGACCGTTCTCGACTATATCTGCGACCATTTCCCCACCTGCAAGCGCGTTGCGGCTTACGCAACGACCAAGGCCATCATGCGCAAGACGGACGACGAGCTGCGTACGCTGCGCGAGCACGGCCTCGGCATCGTGTATATCGGCCTTGAGAGCGGCAACGAGGAGCTTCTCAAAAAGTTCTGCAAGGGCGTTACTGCCGAGGAGATCGTCTTAAACGCCATCCGCTGCAAGCAGGCGGGCATCGCCACCTCCGTCACGGCCATCAACGGCATGGCGGGCTCGAACGGCGACTGGCAGGCCCACGCCATCGACACGGCGAAGGCCGTTTCCCGCATGAAGCCCGACTATATCGCGTTTTTGACGCTTCGCGTCTACTCGGGCACGCCGCTGCACGACTGGATCGCGAGCGGCGAGTTCAAGATGATGGAGCCGCCCGAGCTGATGCGTGAAACACGCCTCTTTTTGGAGCACATCGACTCCGACGGCAGCATCTTCCGCTCGAACCACGCGTCGAACTACCTCCCCCTCGGCGGTACGCTCAACCGCGACCGCGAGGCGCTGATCCACACGATCGACGAAGCGCTCGACGGCAAGGTTAGACTTCGCCGCGCCGTCGAACTGGGACTGTAAGACCTAAAAATAGAACCTGCCGCAAGGTAGGTTTTATTTTTGCGTTTTGCCCTAAAGGGTAAAGGGGTTTCCCGTACCGTGCGGGGTGCGAAAAAAGGGGGATATTCTCTCACGTGAGAGAATATCCCCCTTGAACCCCCAAGAGAACGCAAGGGGCCCTGCCCCTTGACCCCGCCATTGCAAGCCAGCAGCTCGAAGAGCTGCGGCGCTTGCCGAATCGACTGCCTGCGTGGCGGCATCGCTAACGCTCGCCGCCAATGATTTTGCTATACGACTTGTCTCTGCTCCTATTATCCGCTGTTGCGCAGCCGTTGGCGGCTCTGACGCCTTACGGATGCGGCACACCCCTTGCGGGTGCCGCTCTGCCTATCTTGTAGAAGTATGCAGTAATCACCGTTTAACGGGGCATTCCTCAGTGCGGCGAGCGCAGCAATGCCGCATTTGGTAAGCAGTCTGCCGTCCAACTACCGTCACTCGCGCCTCACGATAGTAAGGCGCGGTTGTAATCGGTGACGACTCGCAGAAGATTCATGGCGAAGCCATGTACACCGCACCCGATTGCGCAGCGCGTGCAGCTCTTCAAGCCCCAGACCGGCAATGTTGGGGGTCGAGGGGCCCTCCCCTCGCGTTCTCTTGGGGGTCTAAGGGGGCCATTCTCTCACGCGAGAGAATGGCCCCCTTATCCGCGTCCCCTGCACGGTGCAGGGAAAAACGCCCCCCTGCGAGTACGCAGGGAACAATACAACACAGTGTGTTAAAACAATGTTAACTGGCTCGTTTCAGGCAATCCCGCAAACGCGCCCAGCGCGCGCAGCTGGTCGATATGCGTCTGCGACAGCTTGTTGCAGCAGAGGGAAAACTCCTCCACCGATGTAAAGTCCTTCCCCTTGCGCTTCTCGACGGTGTCGAGCGCTGCGGTCTCGCCGAGTCCGCGGACGGACGTGAACGGCGGCAGCAGGCCGTTTTCCGTGACGACGAACTTCGTCGCATCGCTGCGGTAGATATCGATGGGCTCAAAGTGGAAGCCGCGCAGGCAGAATTCGTAGCAGACTTCAAGCGTCGTCATCAAATCCTGTTCCACGGCGGTCGCGTCCTTGTTGTTTTCGATCTCGCGGATGCGGCGGCGCAGCGCGTTGGCGTCCTTGCAGCACTCGGCGGCGTCGAATGCCTTGGCGCGGATGGAGAAGAACGTCGCGTAGAACGCGAGCGGCTCGTGCACCTTGAACCACGCGATACGGAACGCCATCATAACGTATGCGACCGCGTGCGCTTTCGGGAAGAGGTAACCGATCTTCGCAAGCGACTCGATGTACCACTCCGGCACGTCGTGCTTGCGCATCTCTTCGACCCACATCGGCCAGTCCCCCGCCTTGCCGCCCTTGACCTTCCCCTTTCGGACGGCCTCCATGATCTTAAAGCTCATCTTCGGGTCAAGCCCCATAGAAATGAGGTAGAGCATGATATCGTCACGGCAGCCGACGGTCTCCAGAACGCTCGCCGTGCCGCTGACGATCAGATCCTTCGCGTTGCCGAGCCACACGTCCGTGCCGTGGGAGAAGCCTGAAAGGCGCAGCAGCGTGTTGAAGTCCTTGGGCTGCGTGTCGACGAGCATCTGGCGCGTGAAGCGCGTGTTAAACTCGGGGATCGCGACGGCGCCCGTGGGGCCGAGCACTTCGTCGTTCTCGTAGCCGAGCACCTTGGACGAGATGAAGATCGACATCGTGTCGGGGTCGTCGAGCGGGATAGCGCGGGCGTTCACGCCCGTCAGATTTTCGAGCATGCGGATCATCGTCGGGTCATCGTGGCCGAGCATATCGAGCTTTAAGAGGTTGTCCTCCATGCAGTGATATTCGAAATGCGTGGTGATCGTGTCGCTGTCGGGGTCGTCCGCGGGGTGCTGTACGGGGCAGAAATCCTCGATATCCATGTCGTCCGGCACGACGACGAGTCCGCCGGGATGCTGGCCCGTCGTGCGTCGCACGCCGACGCAGCCCGCCGTCAGGCGGTCGATCTCGGCGTTGCCCGCGGCGATGCCGTTTTCCTCGAGGTATTTTTTGACGAAGCCGTAGGCCGTCTTCTCCGCGAGCGTACCGATCGTACCCGCGCGGAACACCTGCGTCTTGCCGAACATCTCGACCGCGTGCGCGTGGGCGCGCGCCTGATATTCGCCTGAGAAGTTGAGGTCGATATCCGGCACCTTGCCGCCGCCGTAGCCGAGGAAAGTTTCAAACGGGATGTCGAAGCCGTCCTTGACGTACTTCGTGCCGCAGACGGGACACATTTTATCGGGCATGTCCGCGCCACAGCCATACTCGCCCGCGTGGAACTCGACGTTGCGGCACTTCGGGCAGCGGTAGTGCGGCGGCAGGGCGTTGACCTCGGTGATGCCGGCCATGTACGCGACGAGCGACGAGCCGACCGACCCTCGCGAGCCGACGAGGTAGCCGCACTCGAGCGAGCGCTGCACGAGCTTCTGCGCCGACATGTAGACGACGTCGTACTTGCCCAGAATGCTGCCGAGCTCGACGTTCAGCCGGTCGACGATCAGCTGCGGCAGATCGTCGCCGTAAAGCTCGTGCGCTTTCCCCCACACCATGCGGTTAAGGTCTTCTTCCGAATTTTCAAGCCGCGGCGGGAACAGCTTGCCCTTGGGCAAAAGCTCAATATCCTCCACCTGCTCGGCGATGGCGCGGGTGTTCGTCACGACGACCTCGTAGGCTTTCTCCTTGCCGAGGTAGTCAAATTCCTTGAGCATTTCGTCCGTCGTGCGGAAGTAGAGCGGGACAGGCTCGTTCGCGTCGGCGAATTTCTTTGACGCGAGCAGGATATGGCGATAAACCTCGTCTTCAGGGTCGAGGAAGTGGACGTCGCCCGTTGCGCAGACGGGCTTGCCGAGCTCTTCGCCAAGCTTGACAACAGTGCGGTTGAAGTCCTTGAGGTCTTCGTCGTCGCGCACCGTGCCGTCGCGCACCATGAAGCGGTTATTGCCGAGCGGCTGAATTTCAAGATAGTCGTAGAACGAGGCGATGCGCTTGAGCTCATTCCAGTCCTTGTGGTCGACGATGGCGCGGAACAGCTCGCCCGCCTCGCAGGCAGAGCCGATGATCAAGCCCTCGCGATGCGCGACAAGCTCGCTTTTCGGGATGATCGGCACGCGCTTAAAGTATTTGAGGTTCGACGCCGAGATGAGCTGGTAGAGGTTCTTGAGGCCCACCTTGTTCTTGGCGATCAGAATGATGTACTTTGGGAAACGGTTGCGCTTGACGCCGAGCGGGCGGAGCTTCGTCATCTCGTCGTTGATCTGCTGGAGGCGCGTGACGCCGCGCTCTTCAAGCATGACGAAGAACTTGGCCAGCATCTGCGCGACCGGGACCGCATCGTCGGACGCGCGGTGGTGGTTGAACTGCGGGAGCTGCAAGTGGTCGGCCACGATGTCGAGCTTGTACTTGCCGAGCTCGGGCAGGAGATTCTGCGCGAAAATCAGCGAGTCGAGATACGTCGGCTCGAACGGGATGCCGCACTTTTTGCAGCCTGCGCGGATGAAGCTGATATCAAACTCCGCATTGTGCGCAGCGAGCGGGCGGCCGCCCGCAAAGGCCAAAAACGCGTGCAGCGCGTCCTCCAGCTTCGGCGCGCCGCGCAGCATGTCGTCTGTGATGCCGGTCAGGCCGATGATCTCAGGCGAAAGCCGGCGCTCGGGGTCGACAAAGGTTTGGAACGTGTCGACGATCTCGCCGTCTTTCAGAATGACCGCACCGATCTCGGTGATGGCATCGTGCACGACCTTCAGACCCGTTGTTTCAATGTCGAAACAGCAGATCTCAGTCGAAAAATCGCCGTCCTGCGGGCCGTGCACACAGATACGGTCGTCGATGTTGTTGAGAAAATAGCCCTCACAGCCGTAAAGGAGTTTTATTTTACCCTCGCCGGTGTGCCAGGCGTCCGGGAAGCTCTGCGCTACGCCGTGATCCGTGATGGCGATGGCGGGCATCCCCCACTTGATCGCGCGCTTGACGACCGCGGCGGTATCGGTCAGCGCGTCCATGTTGGACATACGGGTATGTAAGTGCAGCTCGACGCGCTTTTCCTCCGCCGTGTCCGTGCGCTCGGCATGGTCGATCTGCATGATGTCCTGCGGGTTGAGCTGCATATCCTTACCATCGTAGGAGAGCTCCATGCGGCCGCTGACGCGCAGCCACATGCCGACGCTGATCTTGCCGAGAAGCTCCGTCGCCTCGCGCTCTGGCATGCTGCGGCGGATGAAGAGCGAGCCTTCGTAGTCCGTCATTTCGAGCAACATCGTCCAGACGCCGGCGCGGCGCGTCTCGTGGCAGTCGAACTTGAAGACCTTGCCCTCAACGACGACGTGACCGGCCTTTGGCGTCAGCTCGCTGATGGGGAGCACTCTCCCCTTTGCAATCTCGCGGCCCATGATGACACTGCCGCTGCCGCTCACCTTACGGCCAGCGTTCTTCAACATGTCGGGAAAGGCCTCCGCCGTTGATTTGACGTGGATGTCCACGCGCTTTAAGTCGTAATTGCGCGCAAGAAGCTGCTCGACCGTTTCGCGCGTCGAGTCGTTCATCTCCGCGCGCACGGTCATGTCGAGCGTCATCGTGCGCTTTTCCGGCTCGAGCACCATGTTCGTGACCATCGCGGCGTTGAGCGGGACGCGCAGGTCAAAATCCGGCGAAAAGTCGGTGAATAATTCAAAAAAAGGAATCTTTTGTGCCATAGCCACAACCTTATCTCAGTATCGTTTCCGCTCGGTCAGAGTTTTTGGATTTCCTCCATCAAAGCGTCGACAAGCTTTTCCTGCGGCACTTTGTAAAGGATTTTTCCTTTTCGGAAAATCATGCCCTCACCTTTACCGCCGGCCACGCCGATATCGGCGGCCGAGGCCTCACCGGGCCCGTTGACGACGCAGCCCATCACGGCAACCGTGATATTCTTCTTGCAGTCGGCAAGACGGCGCTCTAACTCCTCGACGATCGGGATCATGTCGTACGCCGTGCGGCCGCACGTCGGGCAGGAGACGAGGTTCACACCGCTGCGGCGGATGCCGCAGGCCTGCAAAATGCGCTTGGCGGCGTAGACCTCTTCCACAGGGTCCGCCGTGAGCGAGACGCGCATCGTGTCGCCGATGCCCTCGCACAGAAGGCCGCCGATGCCGATGGCGGACTTCAAAAGCCCCATCGTGGGCGTGCCCGCCTCGGTCACGCCGAGGTGGAGCGGATAGTCGACCTTTTCGTGCAGAAGGCGATAGGCCGCCATGTTGAGCGGTACATCAGAGCTCTTGACCGAGATGCAGATCTCGGTAAAATCGAACTTTTCAAGCAGCCGCACATGTCTGAGCGCGCTCTCGACGAGCGCCTCGGGCGTCACGCGGCCATATTTTGCGAGCAGCTCCTTTTCAAGCGAGCCGCCGTTCACGCCGATGCGGATGGGAACCTTGTGTTCACGGCAGGCGTCTACGACCGCCTTGACGCGGTCATCTCCCCCGATGTTGCCGGGGTTGATGCGAATTTTGTCCGCGCCGCGCGCCGCCGCTTCGACGGCGAGACGGTAGTCGAAATGAATGTCCGCGACGAGCGGGATGGAGATATTCTCCTTAATTTCACTCAGCGCGTGCGCGGCCTCCATATTCGGCACCGTGACGCGCACGATCTCGCAGCCCGCCTCTTCGAGCGCGTGGATCTGCGCGATGGTGGCCTTGGCATCCTCAGTGTGCGTGTTGCACATCGACTGGATCGTGACCGGCGCGCCGCCGCCGATAGCGACGCCGCCTGCGATAATTTGCTTGCTCATAAGATCATCCTCCTCACAGGAGCTTGACAATGTCGTGGAACGTGACGAACAGCATCAGCGCCATTAAAAGCGCAAAGCCGATGCCGTTGATGACGTTCAGATATTTGGACGGAATTTCCTTTTTGAAAAGCGCCACGGCGATGCCGTTGACGAGCAGGAACAGCACGTGTCCGCCGTCGAGTGCGGGCAGCGGCAGCAGGTTCATCACGGCGAGGTTCACCGCGAACATCGCGGCGAAAAAGAGAATATTTTCAAGCGCCGCGCCGAAGCCCTCGGTAGCCTCGGTCTCCTTGCCGACCTCCGTGATGGTCGAGACGATGCCGACCGGGCCGCTCAGATCGTTCACGCCCGCCGCGCCCGAAAGCAGCATTTGCAGGCTCAGTCTCACGATGCGGACATAGTCCATCGTCTGGTACCAGCTGTATTGCAGGCGCAGAAGCGGCGTCGCCTCGACGATGCCGCCGTAGGTGAAGCCGTAGGCCTCGTACTCCTTACCGTTTTCGTCGGTGTAGACTTGCTTCGTGAGCGTGCGGTCGAGCTTTTTGCCGTCGCGCAGGACGGTCATGTCGATCGTGCCCGTGTCGCCAAGGCCCATGATGAGCGACACGTCGCTCTTTAAATAAATGCGCTCACCGTTGATGGCGTAGATCGTGTCGCCGGGCATCAGGCCGTCCTCTCCCTGCTGCGGGAAATCGGGGTTCAGCTCGACGATCTCCGTCGTGTAGAATGCCTGCGCACCCGCATACAGACAGATGACGATGATGAGGCCCGTCAGGAAGTTCATGAACGCGCCCGCGACGAAGATGATGAACTTCTTCCACCAGACCTGGCGGCCCAGCGCGCGGTCGTCGTCCGAATCCTCGTCCTCGCCCTCCATGGCGCAGTAGCCTCCGATGGGCAGGAGCCGCAGGGAGTATTCGGTGTCCCCCTTCGTCTTATGGAACAGCTGCGGGCCCATGCCGATGGAAAATTCATTGACGCGCACGCCGCAGGCCTTGGCCGCCAAAAAGTGGCCAAACTCATGCACGGCGATGAGCACGCCGAAAATCAGGATCGCAATGAGAATATAAACCATGGTCTCTCCTAAATTTGGTCAGTTGAGCTTTTCGCGCACGACCTCGCGCGCGAGCCGGTCTGCTTCCAGAATATCCGAAAGCTGCGGTTGATATACCGTCTCGGTTTTATCGAGCGCCGCTTCGATGAGGTCAGGGATGGCACAGATGCCGATCTCGTCGCACAGAAATGCCGCGACAGCCTCTTCGTTCGCGCCGTTCATCGCCGCGCAGTAAACATTGCCGATGGCGGCGCACTGCTTGGCGATCTTCAGGCAGCGGAAGACCTCTTCATCGGGCTCGGCGAACGTCAGCGGCGGGCACTTGAGAAGGTCAAGCGGCTCCGCGGGCGAAACGGCCCTGTTGGGGTACGTCATCGCGTAGCGGATGGGCAGCTTCATGTCCGGTGTGCCGAGCTGGGCGAGCATCGCCCCGTCGTGAAACTCGACGAGCGAGTGCACGATGCTCTGGCGATGGATGACCGCGTCGACCTGACGCAGCGGCAGACGGTAGAGCCGCATGGCCTCGATGATCTCAAGGCCCTTGTTCATCAGCGTCGCGGAGTCGATGGTGATCTTCGCACCCATTGTCCAGTTCGGGTGCTTGAGCGCGTCGGCCTTCGTCTTAGTCGCAAGCTCCTGCAGGCTCAGGCCGTAGAACGGCCCGCCCGAGCAGGTCAGAATGAGGCGCTTGATCTCACCGCGGTCGCGGCAGCCCTGCAAGCACTGGAAGATCGCGCTGTGCTCGCTGTCGACGGGGACGATCTCCGCGCCGTATTTTTCCGCCGCGTCCACCACGAGCTCGCCCGCGCAGACGAGCGTTTCCTTGTTGGCAAGCGCGATGCGCTTTTTCTTCTCGATTGCCGCGAGCGTCGGCTGGAGTCCGATCATGCCCATCACGGCGGTGACGACCGTGTCAGCGTCGTCCGCCGTGGCCGCGGCCAGAAGGCCCTCCATGCCGGAGAGCACTTGGGTGTTTGTGTCGGAAAGCCGCGCGCGGAGCTCACGCGCCGCATCCTCGTCATAAAGCACGGCAAGACGCGGGCAAAATTCCCGCGCCTGCTGTTCGATGAGGTCAACGCTTTTATTCGCCGTCAGCGCAGCGACGGAAAGCCCCAGCTCGCGCGCCACCTCAAGCGTCTGGCGGCCGATGGAGCCGGTAGAACCGAGTAAAGCAATACTCCTTGTCATAATAGGCCTCCACAGACCGCAGCCCACACGACCGGCGCGATGAAGAGCGTGGAGTCAAAGCGGTCGAGCATGCCGCCGTGCGTCAGGAAGAGGTGGCTGTAGTCCTTGATACCGGCCTCGCGCTTGACGAGCGACATCGAGAGGTCGCCGAGCTGGCCGAAGATATTGGCCACCACGCCCACGAGGATCAGCATGAGGTAATTGGGCGCATAGCCGATCCATGCCTTGCCGACAACGCCGAGCAGCACCAGCGCAAGCGCGCTGCCGATGGGCCCACCGATCGCGCCTGCCCAGGTCTTGTGCGGGCTGACGTGCGGCGCCATCTTGCGCTTGCCGAACCACATGCCAAAGTACATCGACAGCGCATCGCCCACAAAGGCGACGCAGAACGGCGCGAGCACATAGAGCTTGCCATAGTTTTCGTCCATGCGCAGCAGGAAAATGCAGCTGTACATCGCCGGGAACACGATGCCGCCGACGATGGTCACCGCCACATCGTGGAATGTGAAGGGCTTTTCCTTGCCGTAATAGACAACCGCGGAGAGAAACGCCCCCATCACAAGGATCCAGCGGAAGAGCGTAACAGTCGAAATCGGGAAAGCGTGTACACCGCTCGCCCTTTCCCAAAAGAGCCATATCTCCTGCATGACGACCGATGTGACAAGTCCCCAGTAGAAATCCGCCGGGACGTTCTCCCCTGCCGTGTGCAGCAGCTCATAGGCCGCAATGCCCGCGATGCCGCAGACGACGAGCATCGTCGCCCATGCGGGGCAGGCAAGCAGCACGGCGAGCAGCGCCGGCAATCCAACGATCACCACCAACCATCTTTGTTTCATTTCTGTTTCTCCTGTTTCAAACCGCCGAAGCGGCGCTCGCGATGCTGATACGCGATGAGCGCCTTGTCGAATTCTTTCTCGGTAAAGTCGGGACAG
>OJOD01001002.1_pt1 | contig 15168 bp, 10 predicted proteins | sample 1598221 | NCBI WGS metagenome assembly OJOD01 (sample SAMN03922464, study PRJEB24848) | human gut metagenome | isolation source: stool sample | host: Homo sapiens | place: Germany | collected 2010-11 | reverse complement strand
AAATACTTTGCTTATCTACCACATTTATGGTATAAAAATGCCTTCAATATGTGATTGGCTGTTAGAGATTCTTGCCTTATCTTTGTAGCATAGAATTTTTTAATAGGTATTAGCTTACATATAGAACGTTATTAATAGACGAATCATTATTCATGGATATAGCTGCATTATTATCAGGAGGTGTCGACAGTTCGGTTGTTGTACATCTCCTTTGTGAGCAAGGATATAAGCCCACTCTTTTTTATATTAAGATAGGCATGGACGGAGCGGAATATATGGACTGTTCGGCAGAGGAAGATATTGAATTATCTACTGCTACGGCACGTAAGTACGGTCTGTCTTTGGAGGTAGTGGATTTGCATCAGGAGTATTGGGAGAATGTAGCGGCCTATGCCATTGATAAAATCCGGCAGGGACTGACGCCTAATCCGGATGTGATGTGTAATAAGCTTATCAAATTCGGTTGCTTTGAACAGCGTGTTGGGAAAGACTTCGACTTTACGGCAACCGGTCATTATGCCACCACCTTGCAACGCAACGGTAAAACTTGGTTGGGCACAGCGAAAGACCCTGTGAAAGACCAGACAGACTTTCTCGCACAGATTGATTACCTGCAAGTTTCCAAACTCATGTTTCCCATTGGAGGTTTGATGAAACAAGAAGTACGTGAGATTGCCAATAAAGCCGGATTGCCGAGTGCCAGAAGGAAAGATAGTCAGGGTATCTGTTTTCTCGGGAAGATAAACTACAATGATTTTGTCCGTCGCTTTTTAGGAGAAAAGGAAGGGGCGATTATTGAATTGGAAACCGGAAAGAAATTGGGTACACATCGCGGCTATTGGTTTCACACAATCGGCCAGCGCAAAGGGCTTGGATTGAGTGGTGGTCCCTGGTTCGTAGTCAAGAAGGATATTGAAGAAAATACAATTTATGTGTCCCGCGGTTACGGTGTGGAAACACAGTACGGCAATGAATTCCGGATGCATGATTTCCATTTCATTACTGATAATCCCTGGAAAGGGCAGGAGAAGGAGATAGACATCACTTTCAAGATTCGTCACACTCCCGACTTTACCAAAGGAAAACTGATACAGGAAGGAGAGAAGCAATTCCACATTTTGTCCTCTGAAAAGCTGCAAGGCATTGCTCCGGGGCAGTTTGGGGTGATTTATGATGAAGAGGCGAAAGTTTGTGTGGGAAGCGGAGAAATCATCTGTTAAATAGTTCCCTTAGAGGGGTAGAGGTTAGTGAATAGCGGTGTCAGATATAGTATTCGGCTAAATCCACAATCCCTGCCCTCATCGCATATTTAGTAGCCTCGTGCACATTATTCACCCCCAATTTGCGAAAGATATTCTTACGATGGCTGTTGATCGTATGGAAACTAAGATTTTTCTCTGCTGCAATCTCTTTCGTTGTTTTCCCTAATGCAATTTCTTTTAGGATATTCTTTTCTGTCTGCGTCAGCAAATGGTCGTCCATGCTTGACGCTGCCAGCGGAGAAGAAGTTCCCGAAAGCAGCAGATTGCTGACATGATTGCAAATATACCGTTGTTTGCGGGTGGCGCATTGAATGGCAGTCATGATTTCTTCTTTTGAGTTATCTTTCATCACTATCCCGAAAGCCATGCTGCTGAATAATACCTGACGGAGAAAGTTCAGGCTTAGTTCGTCAGAGAATAGAATCCAGTCGGCTTCCTTGAATCTTTCCTGCAGGACAATCAATTCATCTGCCCCCGCAAAATTGAACAAGGTGTAATCCAGGATAATCACTGCTTGCGGATACAATCGTAGCTGCTGAATCAGTTCAGCTTTGTTGTCAGCTTCTAAAAGAAGGGATACCTCCTTTTGTTTACTCAACAGGAACATCATTCCTGCCTTACTGATATCCTGATTGTCTGCAATGATAAATTCTCTCATAAGCCATACTGAATAAAAAAAAACTCCGCTACAAATGTACGCATTTTGCGTGATTTGTAGCGGAGTTATGATAAGATTCTTGTATCCGGATTACCAGGAACGTCCCTTGAAGATATTTGACTGGTCAAGCGGAACGATATTTCCGTTCAATGTCAGGTTGTTGTTGCTGAAGTTCGGGCTGATACTAACCGAAGCTGTATTGTTTCCACTGCTCATATTAATAAATACTTGAGCGGAGATGCCGATACCCTGAACACTGAATGAACAGTTCACATTTCCTTTTTTGTCGATATTCATCTTCATATCCGAAGAATTACCATCTACTGTCACACCACCGATTCCGTTAGGACCTGGGTAAGGAGTGTTGAAAGCAGTCTGTACGGTAGCTCTGTTGCCGTTCATCAGGACGAAGTTGGTGTTTGAAGTAACAAAAGCACTCATACCGTTGCGGAAGACAACCTGATTAGCTTCCAATACAAATTGCTTGTTTTTCAAAGCCTGTACAGCTTGTTGATAGGCTGCCATGTCCTGCACCTCTTCTTCGGCACGGAGTTTCGCTCTCTCTGCATCTCTTTGAGCTTTTCTTTCTGCGCGGCGTGCTGCTGCGTTACTTTCTTGTGCATACATCATTGTGCTTGCACTCACTAATACTAATGCTACTAATGCAATAAACTTTTTCATAACTTTTTTTTGTTTAGGTTTAATATGTTGTTCGTTTATTGCAAAAACAAAGTGTATGCCAGATTGTTCACGAACGTCGTGCAATTTTATATCCGATGGCTGCCACGGTGATACTCATTAAAGGACTGATAATGTTGAAAAAACAATAAGGGAGATACACAAGTGTGGGTACACTCAAGATAGTGGCTTGAGTCATTCCACAGCTGTTCCACGGGATCAATACGGATGTAACGGTTACTGCATCTTCCGTGGTACGGCTTAGTAAGCAACTTTCATACCCTTTCTTGGCATAAATATCGCGAAACATATTTCCCGTCAGAATAATACTGATATATTGATCGGCAGTGGTCAGATTAAGAAACAGACCGGAACAAACCGTCGCACTGACCACGCTGACTGTTTTCTTCATAAAGCGCACAAAGATGGAAGTGATACTTCCCACCATGCCGCTTGCTGTCATTGCTCCGCCGAAACACATGGCACATAGTATCAACCAAATCGTATTCATCATTCCTGACATGCCACGTGTGGCAATTAAATCTGTCAGAACGGCATTATCCGTGTGTAAATTTGTCTCTCCGTAGATAGTCATCATTAGTCCTTTAAACAGTGAATCGAATCCGGAAGCGGCAATTCCTGAAATTTCTTCCAACAAATCCGGCTGAAAGATTAAAGCAAAAACAGCAGCCAGCAGGGTAGACAGGAACAGCGTAACGATAGACGGCACTTTCTTCGCTATCAATATCCCGGTTGCTACGGGAACTATCAGTAGCCACGGAGTGATATGAAACTTTTCATTCAGAGCTGTTGCCACTTCTGCGATGTGTTGTGTATTGTTGGCATCATGAGAGAATCCTGCTACGGTGAAAATAATTAGCGTAATGACAAGAGATGGAACCGTAGTAATCATCATATAACGGATGTGACGGAACAAGGGAGTGTCTGTGATAGAAGAGGCCAGGATGGTGGTTTCGGATAAAGGAGATATTTTATCTCCGAAGTATGCTCCTGAAATAATGGCTCCGGCAATCCAGCCGTCTTCAAAACCTTGCGCCTTTCCGATACCCATCAGGGCGATACCGATGGTAGCAATGGTAGTCCACGAACTTCCGGTCATAACGGAAATCAATGCGCAGATGATGCAGGTAGATGCCAGGAAGAAACTGGGATGGATAATTTGCATCCCGTAGTAGATTAGCGTAGGCACTACTCCACTAATCATCCAGATCCCGCTCAACGCACCGATTATCAATAGAATAATAATGGCTGTTGCCACTCCGGCAATATTGTTGGTGATGGCGAGCTCATAATCTTTCCAGGGAATTTTATAGAACACCATACCGATAAGGATACAAATAGCTGTAGTGGTGAGTAGTGACACTTGGCTTCCGCCGCTTAGGGCATCACTGCCAAATGTGCGGATAGTGGCAAACAATAATAACACCAGTACAATGATCGGTATCAATGATACAATGGGAGAGGGGGCTTTCTTCATGTTGATTCTTATAACCTTTTATTTGTTTTCCGGCTACTGTTTTGTTTATAGCCGCGCAAAGATACAACAAAAAAGAATGAAATCTTTTGCTTCAAAACGTCAGGCAATAAAAATTATTATAAGTTTGTATTTGATTGGAATATGTATAAGACCGGCTCAATTAGCGAAAGTCTTACGCCTTATCCACCAGTAACGGATGAAAAGTACCCCTGTCAGGATGAGGGCAATGGATAATCCGGTATAGAAAACAGAAATGAACGTTTCGGGCAGAAGATGGAAGCTACGTATGGTAATTCCCAGAGAAATCATGAAGATCATTGTAATCCAACTTTTCACATCGAAAAAGGAGAACGGGCAATTTCTGTGTTCTTTCTTTTGTTCGATTCGCTGGGTATGTTTATAATAAAGCCTTCTGAACACCAGAACGAAGAATAACAAGAAAACGACGGTAGCTTCTCCTATTTTGAACATCCAATCTCGGGAGGTGTTTAACCAGGTTACAATTCCTATTCGCAGAATATTCGCACCGGCTATAATCCAGACGGTGCCGGCTGTGATAAGTAAGATTTGTCTGTTAACTCCGTATTTCATTGGCTTTTTTATTGTAATAAACGGTTTGACCGTCCGTTTTGTTGACTCACTTCTTGTAGAAAGTCGTAATTAATAAAGAAATTCCGGTTAAAACGACTCCGGTACCGATAACTCCGTGCCAACTATACAGTTGCCAAAAGCTGCCCGCCAGAAATGTTCCCATTGAACCGCCAATAAAGTAAGTAGTCATGAAAACTGTATTGATACGGTTCGAAGCGCGCGGGTCTAGTTCGAAGATACTTGTTTGGTTGCTAAGTTGGATGCATTGCATCCCTATGTCAATGATGATGATTCCGGCAATGATACCAATAAAAGTGTTTTCACCGATGAAGAACAGTAACCAGGCAAAGAGAATCAATCCGCAACCGATAAAGTTAAAGCGGCGTACACCTACTTGCTTTACGTATCTTCCTACGAAAGAAGCAGTCAATGCTCCGGCCACTCCGCAAAGTCCTAGCATACCGATTACGTCGCTGTTGGCGAAGAACGGGGCTTGTCCCATTTTAAAAGCCAGACAGGACCACATGGCGAGGAGGGAACCGAAATTCAGTGCCGCCCGGATCGAATAAATGCGCAGTTGCGGGTATTCTTTCACTAAGGCTAACAGAGATTTCATCAGGCCGCTATACTTTCCCTGAAAGTTGGTCTGAATGTCAGGAAGGACTTTTAATACAACGATTGCGCAGATAAACATCATGCCTGCAGCGATGTGATACATTTCCCGCCAGCCAATCAGTTCACCGATAAATCCGCTGACGACACGTGAAGCCAGAATGCCGGTCAATAGTCCTGATAAGACAATCCCTACATTTCTGCCTTTATTTTCCGGACGGGAGAACTGGGCGGCTATCGGAATGAATATTTGTGGAATCATCGAACAAACTCCCGTGAGGAATGAAGCGATAAGTATCAAATGAAAATTGTGCGTCAGGGCGATAGTCAATAGAGAGAATATCAGAACGGTGAAGTTGACCAGGATGATTTTCTTACGCTGATATAAATCTCCCAGAGGGGTGATAAACAACAATCCTGCCGCATAGCCTATTTGCGTGACCATGGCAATCAGGTTAGTTCTGAACTCTGATATGCCAAGTTCATGGCGTATCATATTTAATAGAGGTTGAATATAATAGATGTTAGCTACCGAGACACCGGCCACAATAGCAAGTGTCCAGAGGATAGATGCCGGTAGTCCACCGTTTTCTTTTAATGGCTGTTTCATGCGGCAAAGATAATAAAATAAGATGTTTATTCGATGAAGAAAGTGGTGGAAACTGTGTTACCTTCTCCGTCTACTGCCGTCAGGGAATGTTTGCCGGGAGCAGGTTGCAGGGAAATTTTGTGGAAATCCTGTGTCTGTGTCTGATAGGTGTCGTCGAGATGCCAGAAGATAGTGGCATTGGGATTGCTGTGTGCCAGTTCCACCGTGATAAAGCCTTTGCTGCCGTCCAATTGCTTGGGCAGCTTGATGTGGGCGTTCATCGGAGGGTAGATGAACTGCATGGGTTGGAAAGAATCTTCTCCGCAGCCGGCTTTGAAAGGTGGCAGCGGTTTATATTCCGGATGATGCTGTTTATAGTACCATTCCCATACGGGCGGCAGGGCAAACCATGATTTCTGAATGGTAGGTTCCGTGTTTGCACAGTTTTCATAGATGCGGTGGCTTTCGTCGGCGGATAGTGTGACGAGATGATGGTAAGGACAAGCCTCTGTCCGTAATCCGACGGGAAGGATCAGTACGGTGTCGGTTTCTTCACAGAAACGTCCTTTCAGATGACCGGATTGACGGCATATCTCTGCATCAACAAAAATTCCTGTGGGACGTTCGAACCAGGGTGAAGATGGGAGATAATTGAATATATCGAATAATACGGGACCGGCCGTTTGTGCACCGACCAATCCGGGTTTTCCCTCTCCGGTTGCATTTCCTACCCATACGCCTACTGCATAGCGGGGAGTTACGCCAACGGCCCAGGCGTCACGGAATCCGTAGCTGGTTCCGGTCTTCCATGCGATAGCCTGCATCGAGGGGATTGATTTCCAGTCAATTTCTTCAGGGCGGTTGACTTCTGTTAAGGCGGAAAGGGTGAGCCAGGCCGCTCCTGCCGAAATGACTCCTTCTGAAATAACTCCTTCTAATATATCCTTTCTCGAAGTTGTTTTTCTTGAAATGGTCTTTCCTGAAGTAACTTTTCTTGAACCATCTCTTTCCGAAACTGTCTTTTCTTCTGTTCCCAGTAGTATCTGCACTTCCTTTTCTTGGGGAAGGTCGTTGGAATGACTGTTGGAGAGGATTCGTCCCATTTGTGCATAAGCATTCGTCACATCCCATAAAGTAGCTTCGGCACCTCCTAAAATGAGTGATAATCCATAATGGGCGGCTGATCGGTTGATAGTCTTGAACCCCATTTGTTGCAGCATGTGATGAAATTTGGGTACTCCATATCTTTGTAACATGGTGACAGCCGGGATATTCAATGAGCGGGCAAGAGCTTCGGAAGCGGGGACGGCTCCTTCAAACTGCAGGCTGAAGTTTTGTGGAGTAAAGCCATTGATATTAACGGGTACGTCCGGTAACAGCATTTGCGGTAATAGACTTCCCTCCTGTAGCATGGCACCATAGAGAAAGGGTTTTAAAATACTGCCTGTACTTCTGGGAGCTTGAATCACGTCTACTTGATTCCCCCCTTGCTTACGGTCGAAATGTACATTTCCGCAGTATGCTACCACTTGATTGGTGGGAATGTCTATAATTAGGATAGCCAGGTTACGGATATCACTTCGATTAAATTCATTGCTCCACCGTTCCGCCAAACTCTCTATATGGGTTTGTATTCCTTTATCGATGGTTGAGCGGGTATATAATCCGTTTCTTTCTTGATAAAAGCGGGTAACCAGGTGGGGGGCTATTTGAGGAAGAGGCTGTGGTTCGTCGGGTAACGGTTCGCTGATAGCCAATTCATAGGTGGACGCATCAATAATCTCTTCTTCAAAAAGTTGTTTTAATAAACGGTTGCGTTTGGAAAGTAGTGTTTTTCGTCCTTTGGATAGATGAATCATGGCGGGGGCATTGGGCAGGACGGCCAGCATGGCTGATTCCGCCCATGATAAATCTTCGGCAGAATGACCGAAGTAGCGCCAGGCAGCAGCATCCAGTCCTACTACATTTCCTCCAAATGGTGCATGAGAGACATACATGGATAAGATTTCCTCTTTGGAAGTCCGAAACTCCAAACGGGTAGCCCAGATCATTTCGATGACTTTCTCTCCGATAGTTCTGGGTTTGTTTCGGGCGAGACGAATGGTCTGCATAGTAAGGGTACTGCCTCCGCTTACAACACGTTTATTCTTTAAATTCTGATAGAGTGCTCTTCCGGTAGATAGCGGATTAACTCCCCAATGGTGGTAAAAGTGTTTATCTTCAAAGGTAATAAGACATTGCTTGATTTTTTCAGGTGTTGTCTTTCGGGGAGGAAACCGCCATTGACCATCCGAAGCGATACGTGCTCCCAGTAATTCTTCGTTTCGATCAGTCACAACGGTGGAGTAGGGTACATGAAACAGTTGCCGGGGAAGGCAAAAGATGTATCCTATCATCAAAAGAGCAATGCTTATTGTCATTACTTTCTTAGTAACAGATAATCGTTTGAAGAATTTATATATAGGATTCATTTAAATGTTAAGAGCTAAGAGACATATCTTTGTGACAAATAATTAGGCACGGATTACACGGATTACGCATTTTTGGTTAACGAGTAGAACCGTGTAATCCGTGCCTGAAATTTATCGACTGACAGTTGTTCTTCCCGCTTTGCTGCGTGCCTGTACATTTACATCATACATTGCTTCACATTGAACGGCAGGAAGAATAAAGTTACCTGCATAAGTCGCTTGCAGTCTGACAGTGAATACTTTTGTTTCACCACGACGCAAATTGAAATAAGTTAATACCCTGTCATCGCGTATATCCAGATAATTATATTTGCTGACGGATTTACCGGAACCGTCGGCTGCTCCGCTTTCCGTTTCGGGGGCAACCATTCTTTCGTTATATATTTCCCAGCCGGACGGTATGATATGCGTCAGTGCCAGATTGGTGTAATCGGAAGTTCCGCTAATATTGGATATGGAGGTGATAGCCATAAAGTCAGTTCCCTGTATAATATCATTGACAGAGATCGGTGTACCGTTCAGGTTGGCATATCTTATATCCATGCGAAGATTGTCGCTGATGGCCGGTAATGTATCGTTCAACAACTGTGTGCGTGTGATAAGGTCAACGCTAAGCGCTCCTTTTCCTTGATTTTTCACAGCAATCATACCGGATTTGGGAGTGGTGGCGATTTCCTTTTCAAACACAGCTTTAGCCGATTTCACGGCAGGCTGTTGTTTGTCGTTCCATGTCCATACGAAATCCAATGTGCCTGACAGCTTTTCAGCCAGACGTCCCATTGCCATAAGAGCAAAAGCGGTGGATTGTGTACTGAACCACTCCTCTTGTGACAGATTCTTTGAAACGACTTTTGCCTGCTGCAAAGCATCCCGTTCCCGGTTCATCAGGATCAGTGTTTCCAGAATCATAGCTTCATCACGGTCGGAGGAACCGTAAATCTGATTCATGGAAGAGTAGGGGCTTACTGTTGTTTCCGCATTATACACCAGTTCTTCAGCCGGTTTCATCTTTCCGGTCAGTACATAGGTTGCTGCCAGTCTCCATTTAGCCTGAATGGATAATCCTGCCTGTTCTTTCATCCGGTTCATGGCCCCATATTCCGGTGCTCCTGCCAATGCAAGCGTATATAAACGGAAAGCCTGTTGCAATTCCGACTGCCATTGTTGCCAGCCGCTTGCATCCTGCGGCATCCGCCAGTTCTGTGCGGCGGCACGTTGGAAACGCTTCCACTTGTTCAGTACATTCGAATGAACGGCGTATCCTTTTTCTTGTGCCAGTGTCAGGAACATTCCTGCATAAGAACTGATCCATTCGTCGGCAACAGCATTTCCCGGCCAATATACAAATCCGCCATTGGGGAGTTGACGACCATAAATCTGCCGGATAGCTTCCTGTACATTTGTCTTTATCTTTTCGGCTTCTATCTTATCTATTGTTTTGAATTGGCCGACAAACAGAAGAGGCAAAGCCTTGGAAGTCAACTGTTCTGTACAATGATGCTGATAGTTGTATAAGAAGTCGAACCGGCGGCTGATATCAACCGAAGGTATGCGTGATACTTCCAGCTTTATCTGGTTATTTGCAGAAGAACTGCTTAGATTGTATGAAAGTTCTTTGCTTTGTCCGGCTTCTACCCATTGGCTGTTGCGCAGGGTTACTACCGGATTCGGGTTGCGTACTTCTATTTCAATGGTTTCTTTAGTTTGTTGTCCGCCACCATTGGCTGTCAGATGGATGGTAGCCTTTCCTGTTTTACTACCTGTTTTTAAAGTAAAGAACACAAGTTGGTCACCCGGTTGGCTAAATTTGAGCGACTGTTGGTTAGCTCCTACAATCTGTACTCCTCCACCGGACGTTTGAAGTGATATGGTTACATTCTTCACTTGATTTTCCATCGCAAAGATATTTACCGGAACGGTGATTTCTTCCTGAATACTAAGCACACGGGGCAAGGTGGACAACATCATTAACGGAGTCCGTACGAAAGCCGTTTTTTCCGCATTGCCGTACGCTCCCTCTTGTCCGGCAACCACCATGGCACGTACCGAACCTACATACATCGGAAGTTTCAGCGTATGCGTCTGGCTCTTACCTTTTCCCAGATAGAAAGGACCTATAAACTTGACTACCGGTTTGAAGCGGTTTGCTTTTGCATCGGCAGGTTTTAATGTGGCGTCTCCACCCGTACTGAAAAGTGAACTGTAACTTCCGGCGGAAGCTCCCAATACATTATCATACATATCCCATGTCCGGATGCCGAGTGCTTCGCGTGAATAGAAATCATTCCATGGGTCCGGGGTTTTGAAATTGGTAAGATCCAGCAAACCGTCGTCTACAATAGCTAATGTATAAGTCATCGGTTTTCCGGTCTTTTCGCTGACGGTTACATTGAAGTTGGTTTCCGGGCGTAACACTTCCGGCATCTGTATCTGCGGTTGCAACACCGTCTGACTGTTAGTCACGAATACCGGAACGACGCCATACATACGGATAGGCAGGTCATTGACTGTTTGCGCGTGAGGCTGTAACAGACTGATATGCAGATATACATTCGGAGTCATCTCCGGTGTAATCTTGAATGTATATTTCGTATCTCCTCCGTTGGAAACCTCTATCCATTCTTGTCGTAATACGGTAGAACCGTTTTCTATGGATACCAGTGCACGTCCTCCCGCTGCTGCAGGAATGATTGCTGTGGCTGTTTCTCCTATTTCATAAGAATCTTTGTTCAGCGAGAAAGCAAGCATCTTGATACCGCTGGGATCAGTCTTGCTCGAACGTCCCCGCCATTCCGGCCAGTCAACATAAACTGTACCTCCGGTGGCATGTCCACTCTCTTTATCTTTCACGTAAACCAGGTAGCGTCCCCATGACGGATAATCAATACGGAATTTGAAAGATGCTTTTCCGCCTCTTGTCTGTAAATTGCCGCTGGCAACAGGAGTGATGGAACTATTGTTGATATACGTTCCGAAAGATTCACCGCTGTTTTCCCACCACCAACTCCAGCCGATGCGGTATATTTTGTATTCCAGATTAGAACTGTTCACTAACTGTCCCTGCGTGTTTACAGTTACAATATCGAATACATGATCTTTGTCAGTTTCAATATATTTCCCTTTTGGCTGGTTCAGATTGATACCGACATAAGAGGTGAATGGTGAGAATGGAATTGTTTGAGTGTAGATGCTGGCATCTCCTCCCGGTTCGAACACGCGGGTGGTGAAAGTGGCGTTCAGCATACCCGGTGCTTCCGTTGCGGTCGGAACTTTCAGCGTGACATTTGCTTTTCCTTCTGCATCCAGTGTGCCGTCAAATATATCTGTTTTGATAGTCGTGAAATCCGTAGCCGGATTGTTAAAGATATATTGTCCGTAATTCTTGAACTGTGTATTCACTTTCGATAAAGACATTTCTACTTTGGCTTTCAGTTTGGAGGCAGTTGCTCCTGTCAGCCAGGTTGAAGTGAGTGGGGCATAGACATCCTTGTCCGTAGCTTGAAGTACCTTCGGCAATGCCAGATTTATTTTCAAGCGGTTGGGCTTTATGGTTTCGATACGCAGACCTTTGTGGAAGGTGGTTCCTCCCACCTTAATATACGCATTCCAAAGTCCGGTCGGGTCTGTTGCCTGTGTCGGAACGTCGAATGTATAGAATCCGTTCATTCCTTGTGTTGAAATCATTTTCGTGTAGAACTGTCCTCTCGGATTGTAAATCTCCAGTGCTACGGGGTGCTTGTCGGGGATTCTCTTTTCGCGGTCTTCCAATATAAAGGAAATGTGCAGCGTGTCTCCCGGGCGCCATACCCCTCTTTCGCCATATATAAATCCTTTCAGTCCCTTTTGAATATCTTTTCCTCCCACGTCGAATCTGCTGACGGACTGTTCTTCACCGTCCACAACGCGCACATACGCCTTTTGCTTTTCCGATTCTGCCACGATAATGAAAGGCACACCGTTCGGAGCGATTTCAACGAATCCTTCTCCATTGGTTTCTCCTTTCCCTATGGGTTGTAACTGGAAGTTATATGCTGTTACCTGTGCTTTTCCTATCGGTTTTGTATCCAAAATATTACTAACGGCAATCCACAGTTTATTCAGTGAGTTCCGTTTTACAATCATTCCCAGATTGGAAGCAAAAACGTTGCAGGCAGCTGCCCGGTCTGAATCCATATAATAAGACGGATGGCAGGGGTTGTCGCGTTCCGTCCATCGGTACACACTCCAGTCCATTGTTCCGCCATTGTAATAATAGTAGGCTTCGGGGGTATTCCAGATTGCTTCATCTTCTTCGGACAAAACACTTCCACTTACTTTGGTCAGCCCGTCGGAGGTGCTGCTGTCGGCGAATTTCATATCCTGATTCTCGCCTCCTCCACAAGGATAAGCGGAGTATTCCTGACGAAATGAAAGTATGACACGATAGATGGCACCCGGTTCCTGGTGGATTAATCCGGCAAGGTCTATCGAGTAATCTCCCCAATGATGAATGTCTTTGGAAGCATCTTTGGCAAGCCATAATGTTTTCTTGTAAACCAGTCTTCCCGAACGGCGTAGCTCATTGGCCGAGGCCAGTAAATTGGTTTGCATAAACATCAATACATTGTTCTCGAAAATGCGGATCACGCTCAAATCCACAGCGTATAGGTTGACAGCCCTGAAAGGAATAATCAGACTTTTCGAATCGGGCAGGATAGCGGCGGTAGTAGACATTTCCACTTGTGGCTTCAGACTTACTTCACTGAATGAGATCGTATGAGAAGTTCCCAATGCTTTACCTTGACAGTCTTTGACTCCTTCATGGATATTCAACGTCAGTTTGTTCTGTGTGTTTGCTTCGAAATAGATAAAAACTCTGTTCTCACTGATTTGGAAGATCGATGAGGAGATTTCCGGGATCTCAATCAGTCCTTTTAAATCTTGAGTAGTGGATAAGGGAGCGGAGAAAACAATCTCGATTCCATTTTCCGGTTGGTCGATGCGTTCGGCAGACATGAAACGGAAACAATCTTTCGCCGGTATCAGTACTTCTTCGCTTTGTTTACGGTCGATGCCGGCTGCGTTGCCGTTGGCTGTGATAGTCAAGGGGTAATCATCAGCTTCTCTGGGGATTTGTCTGATACTAAACAAATACCGGGTATGATTGTCGGTTGCGGTGACTTCCACCGGATAACTCTTTTTTCCGTCACTGGCAGTCAGCATCTTTTCTACCTCTTCCTTTTTCACTACGTCGCTGAAACGTATCTCTCCTTTAATATTTATTTCATTCGGTTGGGTAGCTGTAATCGGCAATGATTCCAGTTGCAGGGTGAAGTTACGTTCCTGTACACGGAATGAGAAGTTGAACTCTTTCAGCTTTTTGTCCACTTCGATGAAGTCTCCGAGCCGGAAAGTTCCTTCGTAAAGTGTTCCCGGTTTCAGCGCTCCTTCTTCGGGCACAAATTCAATGGTGTTGTTGCTAACCCAATATGCTTTTCCTTTTAATGAAGGTGAGAAACTAAATGGGTTGTTTTTTAACTCATTGTTCATATCCACCATGGGTTGGTCGTGGGTCAGTTCTATACGTATGGTCGAATTTTGCGAGATGACTCCTCCCGTATACGCATTTACATACGGTGCATAATCGGCAGAAGGAATGATGTCTTTTTGAGTGCGTGTGCATGAATATAGGCCCACAGTCATCATGATAAGTAAGAATAGTCCGGTAGCACTGATGCTACGTGTAGTCTTTGTTTGTCCCATAGTGAGAAGTTTTTTATAGTTCAACAAACAAATATACAGTTTTTATGCTAAATCCTTTGTTATTCTGATTATTTTTGCAAGTTCTTAATCAATTTATTTATGGGGAAAAAGAAAGAATACAAAGAGGCCAATCGGCGATTTTTGAAAAAACTGTCTTTTCAGGAAGGTGTTTGCGCGTTGCCGTGTGGAATCTATTACAAAGTTTTGGAAACTGGCGAAAGTACGATTTCTCCGGGTGCGCGGAGTATTGTTACCGTGCATTACAAAGGAAGTCTGATTGATGGTCGGGTGTTTGATAATTCTTATGAGCGTACTTGTCCCGATGCCTTACGTCTTAGTGATGTAATAGAAGGGTGGCAGGTGGCACTTCAGAAAATGCATGTTGGTGATAAATGGATTATTTATATTCCTTATGCAATGGGATACGGTATCAAATCTTTTGATTCTATTCCTGCTTACTCGACATTGATCTTCGAAGTGGAACTGCTTGGCGTTGCATAGAACATAAAGATGAGCTATATACAATCAGATACATGGATATTTTTCTTTTAGCTTTTTCATAAAAGACTTGCTTACTTGTAAAAGTTCCTTCTCATTAAATGGAGGAAGCAATATGCAATTGTTGTCTTCAATCGAAACCAGATAGCTTATATTGATAATGTGTGACTGGCTAATCTGGATAAGATAGGGATGCAGACTCAATATCTTTTGTGAGTTTGTATTTCTTTTGAGTGCCAGGGTATGATTATTATTTAATACAGCTTCCCATAGTTTACTCTTGGAGTTATACCGGAAATAGCCAATCTGTTCTAAATGGATTAGTTGCAAGTTTCCAGTAATGGTAGTATATAAAAAGATCTTTTCTTCTTGATGTTTTTCTGTGTCGGTGTGATTACAATTGTCAATATTCATATTCTATTTATCTTAGTATTCGATTAATCTGTTGATGATGCCAACGTCGTAGTTTTATTTTGCATCAAAAGTAACGGATTGCTTTTAGCTATAAAAATAAAAGAGGTTGTGTCAAAACGTTGGCACAACCTCTTTTATATTTTACAGTTCTGCTA
>OJOD01000995.1_pt1 | contig 15273 bp, 10 predicted proteins | sample 1598221 | NCBI WGS metagenome assembly OJOD01 (sample SAMN03922464, study PRJEB24848) | human gut metagenome | isolation source: stool sample | host: Homo sapiens | place: Germany | collected 2010-11 | reverse complement strand
ATCTACACAGAGTAGATCGTCGGCAGCGTCAGATGTGTATAAGAGACAGTATCAATCCGCAGGCAAAACAGCTTGTCGTTGTCGGTTACAACCTTATATCCGGAAGTAAGGCTCTCATTTCCCTTCTCTCCCTTCTTTATGGCTGCCACATCTTTTTTATACTCTTTGATAAATTTATTCTGATAACTGGATATTGCAGCATTCAGTTTTTCCCTCTCGCTTTTCATGACTTTTCCGTCTGTACCTGTAATTTTCACTTTCGGAATCTTTACACTGGCTTCCATCTGTTTGCCCTTCTGGTTGTTGGTATACTTCTTTGCCAGCGATACTTTATAAACCGGCAGACTTGTTTTTGCCTGTGTAACCACCGTTCCTGCTCCCATTGTCACCAGCATTGCCGCAGCAGCTACTGCAATACCTGTCTTTTTTAATACACTACTCAGTTTACTCATTTTATTTTCCTCCTTTTTTGTTTCTATCTATTAGACCATTCATCACACATAAAAGTTTCAGAAATACAAAAATTTCCATTTTATTTTTCTGCTGCCCGGCTTCATTGAAAAAAAACAGGAAAAAAGCTATAATAATATAAGTTTGCCATATAAAAGCAAATACAGATATTAACATAAGAAAGGGCGAAACATATGACTTCAGAACAACAAAATCCACTTGCCGTGGACAAAATTTCTTCGCTGATTCTGCGCTTTTCCGTACCGAGCATTATCGCCATGCTTGTCAGTGCGGTATACAACATTGCAGACCAGCTTTTTATCGGAAATGCGGTCGGCACACTCGGCAATGCCGCTACCAACATTGCATTCCCACTTGCCATGATGTGCACAGGACTTGGACTTCTGTTTGGAATCGGCGGTGCGGCAAGCTTCAACCTTCACATGGGTGCCGGCAAAAAAGAAAAAGCTCCCTATTTTGTCGGAAACGCCATCACAATGCTTCTTACCGTTGGCATCCTTCTTTTTGCCATAACCGAATTATTTTTGAATCCTCTGCTGGTCGGATTTGGTTCCCCTGCAGATGTTCTCCCGCTTGCCCGGCAATACGTCCGTGTGACGGCGATCGGTTTTCCTTTTTTAATTCTTACGATCGGAAGCGGACACTTAATCCGTGCAGACGGCAGCCCAAAGATGGCGATGTTTGTAAACATTTCCGGCGCCGTCATCAACATTGTATTGGATGCCGTGTTTGTTCTGGGATTCCACTGGGGCATGTACGGTGCTGCAGCGGCAACCGTGATCGGTCAGGTCATCTCTGCGATTATTGCGGTCTGCTATCTGTCACACTACCGCACAGTAACCCTGCACTCCGAGCATTTCCGGCCGAATGCTTCCCATCTGGCACAGATCTGCTCACTTGGCATGGCTTCTGCCATCAACCAGGTTGCCATGATGATCGTGCAGATTACGATGAACAACCTGCTAAAGCATTACGGTGCACAGTCCGTTTACGGAGAGTCAATTCCGATTGCCTGTTCCGGAATTGTCATGAAAGTCAACCAGCTTTACTTTTCCGTGATTATCGGCCTGTCACAGGGCAGCCAGCCGATCCAGAGTTTTAACTACGGTGCAAAACAGTACAACCGGGTAAAGGAATCTTATCGTCTGGCGATTACGGTCGGTGCCATTGTATCCATTGTATCCTTTCTGCTGTTTCAGATTTTTCCGCGACAGATCCTTGGTCTGTTTGGCAGCGGAAGCAAAGAATATTTTGATTTTGGTGTAAACTATTTCCGGATTTTTCTGCTGTTTACATGGCTTAATTTTATGCAGCCGATTTCCTCGACGTTTTTCAGTTCGATCGGAAAAGCATATAAGGGAACGTTTCTTTCTCTGACAAGACAGATTTTATTCCTGCTTCCTCTGCTTTTGCTTTTCCCGCGTTTCTGGGGAATTAAGGGAATTCTTTATGCGAGTCCGGTTGCGGATGTGTTATCTTTTGCAGTTGGATTGGCAATGGTTATACATGAATTCCAGTTGATCCGGAAGTTGGAAGTTTCTGAACAGAATACAACGACTTTCTAACATGAAAGTAAAAATATATTTTCCTGCAAAAAAGCGCGCAGCAAAAGGGGGGCACCACTTTTTGCTGCGCGCATTTTTTACTGTTTCAAATCGGCTTTTATTTATTTTTCAGCCCCGATATGAGTTCTCAGCTTATTTTTGATCTCATTCTCAAGCTTCTCCACAAACTCATCCAGTGGAAGAACTGTGGTATCTTTTTCTCCATGCAGACGGAAGGATACGGTTCTGTCTTCTTTCTCATTGAAGCCGACAACCAGAAGATACGGCACCTTCTGCACCTGTCCTTCACGCATACGATAGCCAAGCTTCTCGGATCTGTCATCGAGTTCTACACGGACATCCTTTGCCTCTAATGCATCGCAGATTTCCTTTGCATAAGCAGTCAGTTCCTCGTTGTCTGTCTTAACCGGCATCACACGAACCTGAACCGGAGCCAGCCATGTCGGCAGATTTCCCTTGGTCTCCTCAAGAATATATGCCATGAAACGATCGAGGGAACCAAGGATTGCACGATGCAGAACAACCGGTGTCTTCTTCTCACCATCACGGTCTACATAAGACAGATTGAATTTTGCCGGGAGACAGAAATCAAGCTGGCAGGTAGAAAGTGTGATCTCATTGCCGACTGCAGGCTGTACGTTTACATCCAGCTTTGGTCCATAGAAAGCAGCCTCTCCAATTTCCTCTGTATAATCAATTTTCAGATCATTCAATACCGTGCGGAGTGCATCCTCTGCCTTGTTCCACATAGCATCATCATCATGATACTTTTCTTTGTTTGCCGGATCACGCAGAGACAGTACACAACGGTAATTGGTAATTCCGAAATCCTTGTAGGTACTAAAAATCAAGTCTACAACCTTGGTAAACTCATCCTCAATCTGCTCCGGTGTTACAAACAGATGCGCATCGTTCTGACAAAAATGTCTGCCTCGCTCGATACCCTTTAACGTTCCGCTGGATTCGTAACGGAAATCATGTGCGATCTCACCGATACGGATCGGCAGATCCTTATAGGAATGTCTTCTGTTTGCATAGATCATCATATGATGCGGGCAGTTCATCGGACGAAGAACGAAAGACTCTCCCTCCATCTCCATTGGTGGGAACATGTTTTCTTTGTAGTGATCCCAGTGACCGGATGTCTTGTACAGATTTACGGTACCGACACAAGGAGTCATAACATGCAGATAGCCCAGCTTTCTTTCCTTGTTCTTGATATAATTCTCCAGCTCCTGCCAGATCACATATCCCTTCGGAAGGAACATCGGAAGTCCACGGCCAACCAGATCATCAACCATAAACAGGTTCATGTCCTTTCCGATTTTTCTGTGATCTCTTTCCTTTGCTTCCTCTAAAAGCTTAAGGTGTGCCTCCAGCTCCTCTGCGGTCGGGAAACATACACCATAAATTCTCTGCAGCACTTTGTTTTTGCTGTCACCTTTCCAGTATGCACCAGAGTGACGGATCAGCTTGAAGTTTCTGCAAAGTTTTACATTGTCTACGTGCGGTCCACGGCACAGATCCGTAAAATCGCCCTGATCATATACGGTAATATTTCCATCTTCCAGATCGGAGATCAGATCCAGTTTATACTCATCATTCTTGAACATTTCCATAGCCTCTGCCTTAGAAACTTCACGTCGCATGATTTTCTTTCCGGATTTTGCAATCTTTTTCATCTCTTTTTCGATCTTTTCGATATCCTCATCACGGATTACATCTTCCCCAAGATCTACATCATAGTAAAATCCCTCTGCAACAACCGGTCCAACCCAGAATTTTGCCTGTGGGTACAGATGCTTGATTGCCTGTGCCATCAGATGTGCACAGGAATGATTCAGTGTTTTTAATTCTTCATTTTCCTTAAAGTTTACCATTTTACGTTAACTCTCCTTCTTTTGGTATGGAAATAAAAAAGCACCCCGGATATGCATGACATATCTAAGGGTGCTTTATACACGGTTCCACCTTAATTCTTTTACTCTTTGGCTTATAACGCAGCTACACGGTGACGCTTCTTTCGCGCACAGCTCAGGAGTGGTCTTCATGAAATCTTTCCATAAACGGCTCACACCATCTACCGTTCTCTCTGTATGTTTCAATTTCACTACTTGTTCCGTCAATGCTTTTTTCTATTCTTATGCATTGTACCACGTTCTGATTTCTAATACAATAGGGTAATTTTGCTAATCTGCTTTTTCATCCATATAAGTAATTTTCAGATCGAACGACCATGGAATATCGGAAAGATACTGTTCCTTATAATAATTGTTTCCGTTTGTTATTTTTTTCCGGAAGCGGAAGGAATCCGGCGTAAAAATTACAAGCAGATATGTATTTCCTTTCTTTAAGCGATACGTATTTTTTTCAGATTCCATACTGTATCTGGAAATACTGTCTTTTTTCTTCTGCAGTTCCCTCTGGATAGCGCTTGTATACCCTGCCGAATTTTTTATTGCACGCTTCGCACTTCTCGTAAGTTTTTTCGATGCGTTGACATCATACCATACTTTGCCATAACCACTTGCAAAAGTTCTGGAAAGAAACTGATAGTAGGTACTGTTCCATGGGTCATAAATCTCATACCCGCTTTTTAACTCTTTTGGCAGAAACATGAGATAATTGTTATCATTATAGATCACTTCATTCTTGGATTTTCCCTTAAAATCACTTTCCGTAAACTGGTATTTACCGCTCTTTCTACATTGAAATTTTACAAACGAAACATTTTCACCAACACCATCATCATCCACATAACTGGTATTTGCTTTTCCGGTCATACCGGACACATTAATGACGTTCCTGCCCTCATACAATGCCGGAACCTGCTGCATCGTGTAATTATACACACTTTTTGAAATCAGTTTTCTCTCATAGGCGCTTGTCTCCAGCTGTCTGTAAGTCAGCTTGTCCGCATTGGACTTGTTTACCAGATTTCCCGTCATCAATGCTGTTACCGAATGTACCATTGCTGCATCTGTGTGCTCCATTTCCATTGGTGTCACAGCAATTACTGCCAGAATCACAGCCAGAACAAAACAAACCCTCTTTTTCCACATTTGTCTGAGCATAAATAAATAATCCTTTTTTGTTATTATTTTATTCTATCTTTCCGATTCCTTCAAGTACTTTCTGCTCTATTTTCATTATCTCATAAATAAAACCATCAGCCACCTTACCGCAAATGCTGCCACCCAGGCGATCATACACTGCCAGATCACCATGCCAACTGCCCATTTTCGTCCAAGTTCCCGGCGAATGGAAGCAATTGCTGCAATACACGGCGTGTACAACAGACTAAATACCAGAAGTGAAGCTGCCGCTACCGGTGTCAATGCATCCTTTACTGCTCCTCCAAATAAAATTTCCAGAGTTGAGATCACGCTCTCCTTTGCCATAACGCCGCTGATCAATGAAGTACAGATCCTCCAGTCTCCCAGTCCAAGCGGTGCAAAAATTGGAACCAGGCAGTTTGAAATCATCGCAAGAATACTGTCTTTAGAATCCGCCACCAGATTAAAATGCAAATCAAATTTCTGTAAGAACCAGATACAGATCGTTGCTACAAAAATAACGGTAAATGCTTTCTGCAGGAAATCTTTTGCTTTCTCCCACAAAAGCTGCATAACATTTTTCAGCCCCGGCAGACGATAATTTGGCAGCTCCATGACAAACGGAACCGCATCTCCACGGAACAGTGTTTTCCGATACAACAACGCAACCAGGATTCCAATCACAATTCCGGTCAGATACAAAGCACACATCACGAGTGCTCCATACTCCGGGAAAAATGCGCTGGTAAAAAATGCATAAATCGGAAGTTTTGCCGAACAGCTCATAAACGGAGTCAGCAAAATCGTCATCTTCCGGTCTCTCTCACTCGGCAGCGTGCGGGTCGACATCACCGCCGGAACTGTACATCCAAATCCGATGAGCATCGGTACAATGCTTCGTCCGGAAAGTCCGATTTTTCGCAGAAGTTTATCCATAAAAAATGCAACTCGCGCAATGTAACCACTGTCTTCCATCAATGACAGAAAGAAAAATAATGTTACGATAATTGGCAGGAAACTCAGTACACTTCCGACTCCGGCAAAAATACCGTCAATGATCAGTCCGTGAAGCACTTCATTGACTCCCGCTGCCGTCAGCGCATGGTCTGTCACATTAGACAGTGCGTCAATCCCCATGGCAAGCAGGTTCTGTAAAAAAGCGCCGATCACATGGAACGTAAGGAAGAACACCAACAGCATAATACCGATAAAACATGGAATTGCTGTATATTTTCCAGTCAGAATCCGATCAATTTTCTCACTGCGGATGCGCTCCCGGCTTGCCTTCGGCTTTACTACCGTTTTCTCGCACACCTTTTCGATGAAATTAAAACGCATATCCGCAATCGCCGCACTGCGATCGAGCCCACGCTCTTTTTCCATCTGTACAATCAGATGTTCAATTGCTTCGTGCTCATTCTCGTCCAGTTCCAGTTTCTGCAGAATCAGATGATCCCCTTCAATGATCTTAGAAGCTGCAAAACGCAGAGGAATTCCCGCATGCTCTGCGTGATCCTCGATCAGATGGCTGACTGCATGAATACAGCGGTGCACGGCTCCACCAAACTCATTTTCACTACAGAAATCCTGTCGTCCCGGCCGCTCCTGATATTTTGCGATATGCAGTGCATGCCTTACCAGTTCATCCACTCCCTCATTTTTTGCAGCAGAAATCGGGACCACCGGCACACCCAGCATCGCTTCCATCCCGTTTACATCCACCGATCCTGAATTTCCGGTCATCTCATCCATCATATTGAGTGCCACAACCATCGGGATATCCATTTCCAGCAGCTGCATCGTCAGATACAGATTCCGCTCGATATTGGTTGCATCAATAATATTGATGATCGCCTTTGGTTTATCCTCCAGCACAAAATTTCTTGAAACAATCTCCTCACTGCTGTAAGGGGACATCGAATAGATTCCCGGCAGATCTGTCACCAAAGTGTCTGGGTATCCTTTGATCGGTCCATCCTTGCGGTCAACCGTAACCCCCGGAAAGTTTCCGATATGCTGGTTTGAACCGGTCAGCTGGTTAAACAGCGTCGTCTTTCCACAATTCTGATTTCCCACCAGCGCATATGTAAGCCTCGTCTTTTCCGGCAAAGGGTTTCCATCCCCTTTTACATGATACTTTCCTTCTTCGCCCAGTCCCGGATGAACCGACTGATTAATGTTTCTGGCTCCTTCATGCTTTCTGGTACGGGAAGAAATCTGCTCAATTGTAATCTGATCTGCATCTGCCAGCCGAAGAGTCAGCTCATACCCATGGATCTGCAGTTCCATCGGGTCGCCCATTGGAGCAAACTTAATCACCGTCACTTCCGCTCCCGGAATCACTCCCATATCCAGGAAATGCTGGCGTAGCGCACCCTCACCGCCTACGGTTTTAATGACTGCACTTTTCCCGATTTCCAATTCTTTTAATGTCATATTGTCTTATCCTTTGCATTCTTTCTTTTGTGTTATTGATAATTTTTCTTAATTATACACGTAAATTACTAAAAGAGAAAGTTTTTCAATAAGAAAATATGGAAAAGAACAAGTCTATAAAGTTAGTTTTTTGTACATGGAAATTGTTTCTTCATTCGTCTCCCCGTAAATAAAATAATAGTCGATCTGATCCTCGCCCAGTGTACTAATGTAAGGCCCATAGGTTTTGATATTACAGAGCAAAACGGTTTCTTTAGCCGCTATCCCAAGCCCATACCCCTTCCCGGATAAAACAAGAGGCATCCGCATAGGCTTTCCTCCAAAAGAAATATACTTTGCCTTTGCACGCAGCACGAGCAGATCCGTAGAAAGAATTCCCTTTGCATTAATCTTTTCCGAAGAATCCCATTCAAAAAATTCCCAGGTCTGCTGATCCATAATCAGGCGCGGTTCCACGGAGCGTTCCTTTAACAGTACCGTCCCATCTGCTGTTTCAAATTGTATGGCACCTGTTTTTTTATCAATCACAGCACTGGCTTTTTCCGTGGAAACTTTTAATGCCGTCTTTGACTCTCTGGCACTCCACGAAAAAACATCCGTTGCCTCCGGTTTCCAGTAGGTATCCTTGATTTCTGTCGTCACACCTTTGACGAAACTTACCCTTATCACCTCGGGTGTAATCGGTGTCAGCCGAAGAATTCCTGCCATACTTGCAATGTCTATATGCTTTTTCGTTTTTTTGGCCCATTTCACCGTATAATTCATGCGGGAATGTCCACGTACCGGTAGCAACCGGTTATCCGGCAGATCCCCAAATGCATAAGGAGACGGATTGATCTGCGCAATCTCCGGGGCCTTCGACACCTTTGAAACCGGATGGATGACAGATTTCTCTTTCTCGGGTACTGACTTCTCCGAACCCGGATGGATGACAGGTTTCTCTTTCTTGGGTACTGACTTCTCTGAAACTGGATGGATGTCAGGTTCCTCTTCCTTCGGTGCAGACACCTCGATCCGTTCCGGACCGATATAACTTCGCGCATTGCGTTCCTTATCCGCCTCCGTCCGTCGCTGCTGCTCTATTTCTTTTTGCGTAAAGGTTTTCTTTTCATATTCCTTTGCCTTGGTCAGTGTTTCTACTGCAAACACTTTCTGCTTTTTCTCTTTTGAAACCGGATCTGTCAGAATTCTGCTCAGATTTCCGTGATACAACACCACAAGCTCATGCAGCGCGCGGGTTGCCGCAACATACAAAAGTTTCACATGTCCGTTATCTGCCGGATATTTTTTCTGCGTCGGATCATACAAAAGAACCGCATCAAACTCCAGTCCTTTCGTGTAGGCAACCGAAAGCACCATAACACCGTCTCCAAATTCCGTAGTCCCCGGGTTACAGTCCACAATCTCCATATAAGATTTCAACTGTTCCGCCAGCTCTGCTGCCTCTTTTTCCTCACGACAGATCACCGCAATCGTTTCATATCCATCTTGCTGCCACTTCCGGATCGTGTGTACCGTCTCTTCTAAAAGCGCTGTTGCATCCGGCTGTTTCTCCACCCGCACGGCTGCTCCATGCCGGATAATCGGCTCCACCGGATACACAGCAAAATCTCCATGCCGCAAAATATCATTTGCAAATTTGGAAATTTCCACCGTATTCCGGTAACTTTTCCGCAACAGCCCAAACGCATCATACGTACCGGTCAGCACCAGTTTCCGCAATTCCTCCCAGTCATTTAGCCCATACCGGAAATGTATGTTCTGGGAAGTATCCCCCATGATCGTGTATGTGCATCCCCGCAGACAATAGTGCAGACAGCAATATGCCATCATTCCAAAATCCTGTGCCTCATCGATGACCACATGACTGGCCTCCCGCACCGGATCAGTTTCCTTGATCCGCTTGTAAATATAGGCAAGCGCTGCAAGATCGTATACATCAAAAGAAGTTTCTGGTATATCTACTTCTTTCCCGGCAACTGCCTGCACCTGTAAGAATTCCCGGTAAAAATCGTAAATAGATGTCTTCCATTTTCCATCTCCAAAAAAAGAAGCATATTTCTTATCCAGTGCCTTTTTTACTTTTGCCGGATAGGATATTTGTTTTCCCAGAACTTCGTTTTCGTATTTGGAATATAAAACCTCGTTGAGCATAAGAATTTTGCTCTGCATGGAAAGATCGGGATGTTCCCGCAGATAAGTATTGATCAGCACATGCCCGACCAGAAGTGTCTTTGTGTTTTCCAGATAAACTTCCTCGTGTGAAATTTCCCTCTGTTCATAAGCTGCACAATATAATTCCAGATCATGAAACCACTCACGGTTTCCTTTCTGCGCATTCTTTTCATCATCTTTTTCCAGGAGGTGAAAACGATATTTCCGTTCATCCCAATCCTCATACAACAGGCGGATGAACAGCTGTTCCATCGTCATCTGCCGGATGCCATACACATCCAGTTCCGGCAATACCCCCGTAATGTAATTCAAGAGTATCCGGTTGCTCCCTATAATATAGAAATCTTCCGGCCGGAAATCATCGCTGTAATTGTATAAAATATAGGAAATACGGTGCATGGCGACGGTTGTCTTTCCCGAACCGGCTACACCCTGTACAATGATATTGGTCTTTGGCGAACGCCGGATAATCAGATTCTGTTCTTTCTGAATCGTTGCAATGATCTCACCGAGCACCGCCTTCTTGTTTTTCGCCAGATACTTTGTCAGAAGTTCATCATTTGCCACCACATCGGAATCAAAAAAATCTTTCAGATGATCATTTTCAATCTCATACGTGCGTTTCCGTTTCAGGTCAATCGTAAAGGTTCCCTCCGAACTGACGGTATACTGACATGGCCCCAGACCACTCTCATAATATACCGATGCAATCGGTGCTCTCCAGTCCAATACGACCGGTTCCGAGTTATTTTTTGCAATTCCCACTCTTCCGATATAGTAAGACTCGTCCCCTTTTACATTCGGATCTTTGAAATCAATTCGTCCAAAATACGGTTTCCTGCGCGCTTTCTCATAACGCACCAGATCATACTCATTTTCCTTCAGACGCGCGGTTGCATTATTCCACAACGCCAGGCCTTCCTTATCCTGTGCCTCATACACGTCCAGCAGGTCTTCCAGATCCTCGTTCACTTTCCGGATATCTGCTCTGGCGCGTTCAAGATTTTGCTGTGCAATCCCGATAATCTCCTGCAGTTTTTGTTCTTCGGCCTCCCGCGTCAGTCCCGGAAGCATGTTTTTCTGTTCCAAATGTATTACCCTCCTGTAATTTACAGAATGTTTGAAAGACACAGGTTTCGCAACCGGCGTGTCAGGGAAAACGTGCCTGCATCTTTTTTCTGTGCTCCCATAAGGATCGTGATATCCTGTTCCGGCAGATTTGCAAAATATGCGCCCAGCCAGCCATCCCAGCCATATTCTCCCTTTACACAGATTCCCTGCTGCAATTCAGGTGCCACACATCTCCGCATAAAATTTGCATAGGTATACCCTTCCAGTCCGATCCACTGCTGCATTGCCTGCTGCTGGTTTGCCGACATACTGCCAGCTTGTCCCAGGTGCAAATACCAGTGGACATGCCGCAATTTTTTCTGCCATTTCCTGTGTGCTCACCGGGTGATCACTTTCCAGACGCGCACACGCTTCCTCAAACACTTTTGTGACTGCACGTCCACCCATGGTCTGTTCCTCCGGATATACCAGCCCGGAAGTCATCGCCAAAAGATCATGCATCAGTATCGGCCTCTCCGGTGTATACAATTTTCCGTCTCGCTCCACTTTCTGGTGTGCAAATGCCGGAAGGATATCCGCTACCGGCTCGTACAGATCAAGCATTCCTCTTTCCATCAGAATCATTGCCGCCACTGCTGTAACCGGTTTTGTCATGGAATATAACCGGAAAATCGTATTCCGTTCGATTGGTTTTTCCGCTTCCCGGTCCGCCATTCCAGCCTGTGCATAGACCAGTTCTTCATTTCCTTTTGTTATGAGAAAATTAGCACCCATGACTTCGCCGGAGGCGATGGAATGTAATATCAGATCTGTAGCCTGTTGCGTTAATTTTTTTAACATTTTTTCTCCCTGTTTCATCCCGTTTTTCACTATTTATAAAATTTTACTCTTAATTCGTAGAATGTGCAATTTATTTTACTTTAAAATTAAAAAGAAACGGTCACCATACTTTCAACTTTAAAAATACAGTGACCGTTCTACTCGGTTTCGCTATTCAATTTTTTATTCCTTTCTTTTGTAATTTAATTCTTCCAGCTCACAAATGTTTCCACCTGTTTAGAAAATTAGTGATATGTATGCTCTATATTGAATAATAATCTGAAGTATGCTCTCTTGCTTTTTATAGAATGAACTTCTTCCGCACATCCTACCCTCAAATTACCTTCCGTGGTATCTTTCCGCAGTATCTTCATCTGTAAAATGTCTGTACATATCCATTGCCTTCCATCGTCTCTGTTATCCTCTACTAATAACTTTAAGAATTATTCTCATCCATTTGAAAAGGCTTTTCCCGCTGAAAACTATCAGACACTACCACACTTACCATGAAGTTTTGGATTTTACTTATCGTCCCATTGGACTGTACCTCCTCTTCTCATTCAATTCCTGCTTACTCCAAGCTTCTCTTTATTTCCAATTGGCTTCCCAACCGCTTGGTTCGATTGGAAGTCTTGTGTAATTAGGTCTTGTTTGTTTTGTTGATTGTATATTACCATATGTGTTTTATATTGTCAACTATTTTGCGAAATATTTTTATTTTTTCTTTTTATTATTTATCTGTATTCAAATTGTGTGTATTTTATATTCAAATATGTATTTTTAACTGAAAGTTTAAAATGCAAAAAACACGGCAAAAATCCTGATAATACAGTCCCATCTTCTTTAAGGTTTCATCGATTCCCGCCATTGCCTGCTCATATGTCTTGTGCTCTGCTGCAACTTTTGACACAACAAATAAGTCTTCTCTCGGGATTCCACAGGTGCGGACCCCTTCCCCGACACCGCGCTCATTAAAATAACTCTGCGCCGTATCAATTGCACGGTATCCAACTTTAAGCGCATCGAGTACGCATCTTTCACATTCTTCCTTTGTAACCTGATATACGCCGTATCCGAGGATCGGCATCTTAACTCCATTGTTCAATGTAACGTATTCCATTTGCAATTCCTCCTTCTTGAAACATCAGCCCATTTCATTTTATCTGTCCTTATTATAAAGAAAACGAGACCTGATAAGAAGTCTCGTTTTGTTATGCAGTATAAACCTTTAGGTTTGCGCTTATACACACATCCTTATTTGATCTGCCGGATAGCCTTTATCAATCGCTTGACCTTATCCGACGGGGTTTTCGAGTGAAGTATTCCAAACGGCATGGTGTAATCCCATTCCACCGGAATAATTTTGATCAACGGATGAACACTTTCCCAGCTTTTGAACGCAAGAAGAACCTCATTCTCATTCTCACACCAGTTAAACGCTTCCACATTATACAGATCAAAATCTACGATGTTGATTTCCGGATGATTCCTGATCATATCATCTCTTAACCGATCTCCGTAATAACTCCAGCCTCTTTGCATGAGCATGAAATTTTCTCCCGCCAGATCATCCAATGTAATCTTTTTCTTTTCCGCCAGCCTATGATGAATCGATACCGCTACACAAAACGGTTCTCTTGAGATCTCAGTGCCGTCGCATCCTCTGAGTTTTAACATTGTTTCATCAAATATTCCGGCTACAACATCGATATTCTGCCCCAGATTTGCCAATATCTCTCTTGCATTCTCCAAGGTATTTTCAAATGTGATCAGCTTAAACTTTATATCTGGATATAGATTCTGGATCTGTGGCCACAGATCCACAAATACCTGTGGCGGCGTCATCGGCGAGATTCCGACGCGTATCACATCGTTCGATACCTGCATTGCCTCTTTCGCCCGCTGCACCGACTCCTTGCAATACCCGATGATATATTTTGCGTCATTGTAGATCGACTGTCCGGCTTCCGTTACCACAAGCCCTCTGTGCGTCCTGTCAAAAAGCTTCATACCAAGACTTGCCTCAAGCGAATTGATCTGTTTGATGACCGCCGGAGCCGATATATACAACTGTTCCGCTGCCTTGCTGAAACTTCCCGCCTCAACAACGCACAAAAACGTATCCAACTGCGGATTATACATCATGTCCGTTTCCTCCTACAATGAATTTAACACTCCCTGGATTCCGTCACGCTCGTAGATTCCCTTATAATAGGCAACTTCCTCCTCGATCAGCTGATCGATCACCTGCATGCCGAGAAGTTCCACCGGAGCTTTATCATCCGTCAAAATATAATCGCCTTTTCCATATGGAGTGCTATCCGCGTATACCGTCTCCATCATGTTTCTTAAATCAGCATTTGTGATCTGCTTTGTATTTGCCTGCAGATTCTCCATGATCGACGGATTGTTCGATGCAAAAAGCTCGCGGTTCGTCGTATTCGCCACATCAACCGTATACTCCGCGTCAAACACCTGACCGATCGTATCGGAGAGATACTGATTGATGTTGCCATCTCCGCTGCCGCGCATGTTCATATTTACGACCATCACGCCGTCCTCGTTCAGATGATCCTTAACCAGTGTAAAAAATTCAACGGATGACATCTGGAAAGGAATCGTGATATCCTGATAGGCATCCACCATGATCACATCGTATTTCTTATCCATCGCATTCAGATAAGCTCTGCCGTCATAGGTCGTGACCGGCACATCCTCGGAGAGTGAGAAATACTTGCGCGAAAGCTGCGTGATCTTCTCATCGATCTCCACACCTTCCACGTTCATATCCCCGAGATACTTCCGGCACTGTGTCGCATACGTTCCCGTTCCCATTCCAAGGATCAACACATCCATATCCGATGGCTTCTTATCCGCCAGCATGAGCGGTGCCGCCATCGCGTAATCATAATACATGCCTGTCAGCCTGTCCTGCTTCATATAGACCGACTGCACACCAAAAAGCACGTTGGTCGACAGTCTTACCGACGTGTCATCTTCCGATACCTGCAGATAATTGTAGACCGATTCACCCTCATAGGTGAGATCCTTCTCCCAGAATGCAAACGAATCCGAGTAACCAAGACCGCAGCACAGTGCAAAGATTACCACCGATACGATCACTTTCTTTTTGCCTGCGCAGACATTGACAAAATACACGATTGCCAGAACCAGTAGAATTCCCGAGAAGATCAGAAACGTGATAGACGTTCCGACCGCCGGAATCGTCACGAAGGTCGGCACAAACGTACCGATGATACTTCCGATCGTGTTGAATGCCCCGAGTGTACCGACTGTCTTACCGTTATCATCCAGACTGTCCACCGCATATTTTACAAGCGACGGTGTCACGGTTCCCAGTAAGAAAAGAGGAAATACAAAGATGACCATACATGCTGCAAACGCTGCAATGATCAAAAAATTATTACTCACCGTAAAAATCAAAAGTGCCGAGATTCCGAGCACGATATATTTGCCCACCACCGGAATCAGAGCGATCCAGATCGCAGCGATCAGGATTCTCGTGTACAAGCGGTCCGGATTCGGCGACTTGTCCGCACTTCTTCCTCCGTAAATATTGCCGAGCGCCATCGCGATCATGATGGTTCCGATAATGATCGTCCAGACCAATGTGGTCAACTTAAGCCCCAAAGCCTTGATTTTTCAAGGCTATAGGGCTT
>OJOD01000875.1_pt1 | contig 16848 bp, 17 predicted proteins | sample 1598221 | NCBI WGS metagenome assembly OJOD01 (sample SAMN03922464, study PRJEB24848) | human gut metagenome | isolation source: stool sample | host: Homo sapiens | place: Germany | collected 2010-11 | reverse complement strand
AGCGTCAGATGTGTATAAGAGACAGATACTCTGTTGTATATTTATTTCTCAGATGACTTCTTTTTGTCGGAAGTCTTCTTCTTTGCAGCTTCTTTCTCTGCTGCTTCCTTCTCTGCTGCTTTCTTTGCCTGCTCAGCAAGCACTTTTTCATTGATGCGTCCATACATCTGCATGTATTTATAGAGTTTCTTTGCCAGATCCTTGGTAATCTGTCCCTCCAGGGCACGCCACTTCCAGTTTTCTCCAAGTGTGGAAGGAATGTTGATACGGGCTTCGGAGCCGAGTCCGATCAGATCCTGCATCGGAACAATCGCCATATCTGCAACGGATGACCATGCGGCACGCATCATACCCCAGTTATATCCTTCCTCCTCGGTCAGATTCAAGTACTCGGTTGCGAACTTGACAGATGCTTTCGGTGCCGTCTTCATCCATCCCATCACGGTATCATTATCATGTGTTCCTGTATACACAACACAGTGACTGGTATAGGTGTGTGGCAGATAATCACTTCCCTCACGGCTGTCAAACGCAAACTGGATGACTTTCATGCCCGGGAATCCGGAATCCTTTAAAAGTTTGCGGACGGAATCTGTCAAAAATCCAAGATCTTCCACAATGATCGGAAGCTTGCCAAGTTTCTTCTCCAGCTGGTTAAACAGATCCATTCCCGGACCCTGTTTCCATTTTCCGTTCTTTGCAGTCTTATCTTTTGCCGGGATTGCATAATAAGAATCAAATCCGCGGAAATGATCGATGCGGATAATATCATACAGCTCGCTCATCGCTTTGATTCGTTTGGTCCACCATGCATAGTTATCTTTTTTCATTTCATCCCAGCGGAACAGCGGATTGCCCCAGAGCTGTCCATCTGCCGAAAATCCGTCCGGAGGACATCCTGCCACTTCAATCGGATTTAAATCTTCATCCAGATAAAACTGTTTCGGATTTGCCCATACATCCGCACTGTCTCCGGCCACATAGATCGGCACATCTCCGATAATCTCGATTCCGTTTTCATTGGCATATGCCTTTAACTCTCTCCACTGTTTAAAGAACAGATACTGAAGCATCTTATAAAACTCAATATCTTCTGCGTACTTTTTTCTTGCCTCATCCAATGCCGCTGCGTCACGCACACGAAGTTTCTCATCCCACTGCCCCCATGCTTTTCCGTCATTTGCATCTTTTAATGCCATAAACAGCGTATAATCTTCCAGCCAGTCTTTTTCCGCCTCACAAAATGACGAAAAATCTTCCGGCATATTTTTTACAAAACGGGCATATGCTTTATGCAGCAATGCATAGCGTGATACATACATGGTTCCATAATCAATGTATTCCTCGCTTGTGCCCCAGTCAAATGACTCACATTCCTTTTCCTTTAATAAATTTTCCTTGCAGAGAATGTCCAGATCGATAAAGTACGGATTTCCCGCAAAACTGGAAAACGACTGATACGGTGAATCTCCGTAACTGGTCGGACAGATCGGCAGAATCTGCCAGTAAGTCTGACCTCCTTTTACCAGAAAGTCTACAAATTTTCTGGCTGATTTTCCCATAGTTCCAATGCCATACGGTGATGGCAGGGAAGATATCGGCATAAGTACGCCACTTGTTCTCATAAGTGATTCCTCCTAAGATCCAATCTATAATCTATAATTATATCATACCACCTTTTTGTCCCCTTGTAAAAAGCATTTTTCAATGCTAGTATGAAAGAAAGGGATTACGAGGTGAAGAATTATGAACGATGTCATAAAACATAAAATCAAACACAATGCACACCGTGCACTGGTATCTGTCAAATGGGTAATTTTTGCAATTCTTGTCGGCGGTATCGTCGGGCTGTGCGGCACGGCATTTTACTTTTGCCTGACATTTGTCACCGTACTGCGTGGACAGAATCCGTGGCTTTTATATCTGCTCCCTGTCGGGGGACTGATCATTGTCGGTGCTTACCATCTGCTGCGGGACGAAAAAGATACCGGGACCAATCTGGTCATCTCTGCCATCCACTCGGATGACGAGCTGCCCCTGCGCATGGCTCCTTTGATCTTTATTTCCACACTGATCACGCACCTGTTTGGCGGATCTGCCGGCCGTGAAGGTGCCGCCCTGCAGATGGGTGGCAGTATCGGAAACGCAATCGGAAAATTCTTCCGTTTTGACGATAAAGATAAACATGTCATGATCATGTGCGGCATGAGTGCTGCGTTTTCCGCTCTCTTTGGTACCCCGATGGCTGCTGCCATCCTTCCAATGGAAATTGTAAGTGTCGGCGTCATGTACTATACCGCCCTTGTTCCATGTGTGATCAGTTCTCTTGTCGCACACGGAGTTGCTTACCTGTTTGGTGTTTCCAACCAATGGTTTTCCATCGAGCACATCCCGGACTTTGGCATTCTTCCTGCCGTGCAGATTTCCATCCTTGCCGTGCTCTGCGCACTGGTAAGTATTGTTTTTTGTGTTCTTCTGCACAAAAGTGAAGAAATTTACCGCAAACTGTTCCAGAATCCCTACATCCGCATCTTTGCCGGTGGATGTATTGTTGTCATTCTGACGATGCTTGTCGGCAACCAGAATTACAACGGTACCGGTATCGGCATCATCCAGATGTGCATTGATGGAACGGTCCGTCCGGAAGCCTTCCTCTTAAAGATGATCTTTACCGCACTGACTCTTGGTGCCGGTTACAAAGGCGGAGAAATTGTTCCTTCCTTTTTCACCGGCGCGGCCTTTGGCTGCCTGTTTGGAACGCTGACCGGCATATCCCCGACACTTTGTACGGCTGTCGGCATGACTGCCGTATTCTGTGGTGTCACAAACTGTCCGATCACTTCACTGCTGATCAGTTTTGAATTGTTCGGTTATGACGGCATGCCGTATTTTCTTCTGGCTGTCGCTTTCAGCTATATGCTCTCCGGATACTTTGGTCTGTACCGGAGCCAGAAGATTGTGTACTCCAAATACAAAACCAGTTACATCAACAAGACAACTCATTAATCCCAAGAACCACACAGCCAGTCGCCGGCAATTCCATGTTCGAATGAACCGAACCGATTGGTTCGGTTCCTGCATGCAGGTCATCAATATATAACGTCCATGTCCTGTCATCCGGCAGCAGGAGTGTTTCTTTTCTGCCGGATGCATTGTATGCCACCAGAAGTGTCTCTTCCGGCTGGCGGATTGTAAACGCGATGGTCTGTTCGGATGTCATTTCCATAAACAGAATATTCTGGCGGATCTCCTCTGCGTCTGTCATACGCAATCCTTTATGTGCTTTCCGGAAAGCAATCAGTCCCCTGTAATACTGCTGCAATCCTTTTTGTCCATCGCTCCAGTCATAGCGCAGTACATTTGTTTCATACGGCAGATTATAACTGTTCTCGGATACCTCACCATTGTTTCCGGCCGGTTTGGTTCGTGCAAACTCTTCTCCCCCCAGGAAAAACGGAACTCCCTGTGCGGTAAATACCATCGCAGCCGCCAGACGGTTCATTGCAAGGCGTTCGCCTGCATCACAATCCGGTCTGGAAATCTGCAGTTTATCCCACAAGGTCAGATTGTCGTGACAGGAAACATAATTGATCACTTTCTCCGGTGTATCCGTCCATGTGCCGCCGGCTGCATAGGTATAAGCTGCATAATCTACCTGTGGATGCCACACACCTCCTGTTGCACAGTAACGCACCGCAACTTTCATTTTTTCCTTTCCGCTGACATAGCCGCAGTCTTTGTTATAAAACACATGTCCGCGCACCATGTCCCGGATATCATCCGAAAACATTCCGATGCCGTCCAGCATACGCGCGTTTCTCTTCATGGCACGCCTAAATTCCGGCATGGTTGAAGTACCGCCTGTCCAGCCCTCTCCATACAGAATGATATATGGATTGATTTCTTTTAACCTGCGGCTGATCTCATTCATGGTATCAATATCAAGAACACCCATCAGATCAAACCGGAACCCATCCACATGATATTCCCTTGCCCAGTAACAGACAGATTCTACGATGTATTTGCGCATCATCGGCTGCTCCGAAGCAATTTCATTGCCACAGGCAGATGCATTGGAATATCTGGTTCCGTTCATCCGGTAATAATAATCCGGCTCACATTTCTGCAGACAGCTGTCCAGATCATAGGTGTGATTGTACACCACATCCATGATCACTCCGATACCCTCCCTGTGAAAAGCCGCAATCATTTCTTTCATTTCCCGGATACGCACCTCCCCATGGAACGGATCTGTTGAAAAAGATCCCTCCGGTACGTTATAATTCAGCGGATCGTATCCCCAGTTATACTCCCGCTTCTTTGGTGCCGCCTCATCAATACTTGCAAAATCATACATTGGCATGATCTGCACATGCGTAATACCGAGCGATTTCAGATAATCCAGCCCAGTAGCTTCTCCCTCTTTGTTTTTGGTTCCCTTTTCTGCCAGTCCCAGATACTTTCCCGGATATTTTACCCCGGAAGAGCCATCCGCGGTACTGTCCAGAACAGAAATCTCACAGATCACCAGATCCGTACGGTTTGAAAAAACCGGTCCATGATCCTCCTTAAAATTCTCCGGATCAGTTTCTTTTAGGTCCAGCACCATACTCCGCTGCCCGTTCACACCGACAGCTACCGAATATGGATCCTGTGACTCCACGGTCTTGCCGCTTCTCTCCAGACGGTATGTATAATAAACATGCCGCAAATCTCCGTCTACCCGAATCGTCCAGGTTCCCTGTACATCCCGTTTCATCGGAAGTGTATCCGACAGGCAGTCCCCGTCTCCTTCCCGATACAGACACAGTGTTACTGCATCCGCAGTCGGAGCCCAGAGCCGGAACGCTGTATATTTCTTTGTGTACACAGCACCCAGATCATTTCCATCATATGGAATCCTTTGCTGCATTCCCTCTCTCCTCCCTGAAATATATTATTTTCGCATTTTTTCGTAATTCATTATATTTTAATTTTATGTATCTGTAAATTGGAAAAATCACTAAGTTTTTTTCAATATTTTGTGAAATAAGACGAAGAAAAAAGACATTCCATGTTTTATGCCATGAAATGCCTCTTTTTTTGTTTTCCGTATCAGGCAAACCCTTATGCGTTTGTTGCCTGTACCATTGCCTCAAGGGTTCTGACTGCTGCTCCCGAATCGATCGTCTTTGCTGCAAGTGCAATGCCATCTGCAATACTGTCTGCCTTTTTCCCAATATACAAAGCGGCTCCTGCATTCAAAAGCACAATCTCCCTCTTTGGTCCCTGTTCCTTTCCGGAAAGAATATCTCTGGTGATCTGTGCGTTTACGGCTCCATCCCCACCCTGCAGTTTTGCGATTTCACACCTCTTTAATCCAAACTGTTCCGGTGTGATTGTATAGGTGGTTACTTTTCCGTCCTTAATTTCAGATACCGTGGTCTCACCGGTCAGTGTGATCTCATCCATGTTATCCTCTCCGCTGACAACCATTCCCCGTTCTACCCCGAGGTTCATCATGGTTCCCGCAATCACTTCCGTAAGTGCCGGGGAATACACCCCTACAAGCATTGCCCTGGCACGGGATGGATTCGAAAGCGGTCCTAAAATATTAAACACCGTGCGGATGCCCAGCTGTTTTCTGACCGGTCCCACATACTTCATGGCAGGATTAAAATGCGGTGCAAACATAAATCCGATCCCGACCGTCTCCACACACTTTTCTACCACAGCCGGATCTGCGGAAATATTTACGCCAAGTGTTTCTAACACATCTCCGGCACCACTTTTAGAAGAAATGGAACGATTGCCATGTTTTGCCACCGGAAGCCCTGCTGCTGCCACAACGAACGCTGATGTTGTGGAAATATTAAACGAATAGGTACAGTCTCCGCCGGTACCGACAAAATCTACATAATCCTTTACCTTCGGACTGATCGTATTTGCCTTGTTGCGCAATATGGCTGCCAGTCCCGTAATCTCATCCAGCGTTTCCCCTTTCATGCGGAGTGCTGTCAGAAAACATGCAATCTGCGCCTCTGTTGCCTGTCCGGTCAGAATCAGCTCCTGTGCTTTCATCGCTTCCTCTTTTGTCAGATCTTTACCCTCTACCAGTTTGGCCAGAATCTCTTTCATCTATGATATCCTCCTGTTTTATTCGCTTTTCCGTTACATTTCATTTAACTCTTTTTTGAATGTGCTGCAATAGTCTGCTGCAGCCTGCGGATCAAAACCGTGCTTCCGCATCAGTGTGATAAAATGAGAGCCTACAATGGCTCCGTCAATAATCTCTTTCATCGGACGTACATCCTCTGCCGTGCGGATACCAAATCCCATCATAACCGGAATTTTTGCCTCTTTCTTTACCGCTGTCAGATATTCTAAAATCTGACGGTGGAAGGTTGCTTCCTGTCCGGTAACTCCCATGGAAGACACACAGTAGACAAATCCCCTTGCATTTTTAAGGATTTTTGGCACACGGTCTTTGGATACCGGGGAAACCAGCTGGATCAGAATGGTTCCATCCTCTTTCTGTAACTGTGTCTGGAGTTCTTCCTGCTCTTCCAGCGGCAGATCCGGAATGATCAGTCCATCCACCCCGCAGGCATTGCACTCTTTTACAAATTTTTCCACGCCATAATGCAGTACCGTGTTGTAATACATCATAAATACAACCGGGATCTGCACACCATCGGTCCGCATCTCTTTCATACAGGTAAATGTTTTCTCCAGATTTGCCCCACCGAGAATTGCCTCATAGGAAGCTGCCTGAATGACCGGACCGTCCGCTACCGGATCGGAAAACGGAATTCCAAGTTCAATAATGTCCGTTCCTGCCGCTTCCTGTGCCTTGATGATCGCCTTTGTCTTATCATAATCCGGCAGACCTGCTGTGATATAAGTAATAAATGCCTTTTCTTCCTTTTCCTGTAACGCCTGAAGCGCTGTCTCAATTCGATTCATCCCTGTTATGCCCTCCTTAATTCAGATATCCTTTTCCGTCAAGATAATCCGCAATGGTGTTTACATCTTTATCTCCGCGACCGGACAGACAGATAACCATGCTCTGATCCATAGTCATTTCTTTTGCCTTTTTAAATGCATAGGCAACGGCATGTGCACTCTCAATTGCCGGAATAATTCCCTCTAACTTACACAGTTCCATCAGCGCATCCATTGCCTCCACATCCGTAATTGCCACATATTTTGCACGTCCGGTATCCCGCAGATATGCATGCTCCGGTCCGACTCCCGGATAATCCAGTCCGGCGGAAATGGAGTGTGCCAGCTGGATATTTCCATCGGTATCCTGCAACAGATACGAACGCATGCCATGCAATACTCCAGGCTCTCCCAAAGCCATGGCGCTGGCATGCTTTCCGGTCTCAATTCCAAGGCCCGCTGCTTCTACACCGATCAGTTCCACCTCCGGCTCATCAATAAAATCGGCAAACATTCCGATGGAATTGGAACCGCCGCCCACACATGCCATAACCACATCCGGATTCTTTCCTTCTGCTTCCATGTGCTGACGCTTTGCCTCCCGGCTGATCACACTCTGAAACTCTTTCACCATCTTCGGATACGGATACGGTCCTACCGCAGATCCGATAATATAGAACGTATCCTCCGCTGTTTTGGCCCAGGTACGGATGGCTTCGTTTGTCGCGTCTTTTAAGGTATTGCTTCCGGATTCCACGGATACCACTTTTGCACCAAGCATCTCCATACGCATCACATTCAGTTTCTGTCTCTGGATATCTTCTTTTCCCATGTACACCGTACATTCCATATCAAACAGTGCTGCTCCCGTTGCAGTAGCTACACCATGCTGTCCTGCACCGGTCTCCGCGATTACCTTTGTCTTTCCCATACGCTTTGCCAGAAGGATCTGACCGATCACATTGTTGATCTTGTGGGCACCGGTATGGTTTAAATCTTCACGCTTTAAATAAATTTTTGTACCGTATTTTGCAGACAGACGCTCTGCATAGTAAAGCGGTGTCTCTCTGCCGACATACTGTTTCAGATAATAATGATACTGCTTCATAAACTCCGGATCATGAATGGCCTCCTCATATGCCTGATCCAGTTCCTGTAAGGTATTCATCAGCGACTCTGCCACATACTGTCCGCCAAACTGTCCATAATATGCTTTCTTATTCATCTTTCTTTCCTTTCTTCTGCTTCCTCTTTGACACATGTTACAAATTGTTTTATCAATGCTTCTTCTTTTTGATCTTTTTCTTCCACTCCGGAACTTACATCCACGATATCCGGGTCAAACAACCGGATTCCTTTGGCAACATTTCCGGCATGTAACCCTCCTGCCAGGACAAATTTTCTTCCGGCGAAAATCCCCGCCTGCCGGTCCATGTGAAGTTGCTTCTGCCAGTCAAAACGCTGTCCGCCGCCATAGCCTGCACCATCCACGACAATCGCTGTTATTTTCTGTTGCAGTTCTTCCGGCAGTTCAAAAAAGCTCTTTGTTTTTGCCTCAAACTCTTCCGGATCTGAGAGGTTTATGGCATACCAGACAGGAAGTTCTGCTGCCGTTATGGCATCCTCTGACAGCTTTCCGTGCATCTGGATGATGTCAAATTTCATCTGCTGCAGTGTCTTTATCTGTGCCGCATCCGGGGAAACGGTTACGGCAACCTTTTTTATCCGTGGACTGATTTTTTTCATGATTTCTTCTGCCTGTTGCCGGCTTAAATTCCGCCTGCTTTTCTCATAAAAAACAAATCCTGCGTAATCGGCCCCTGCATCATTTACATACTGCGCATCTGCAGGCTTTTTCAGTCCACAGATCTTTACTTCTGGTCTCATGCCTGATACAGCTCCTTCCATTTTTGTGCAAGTGCTTTCGGATTTTCCGATTCCATAAACGCACGCCCGATCAAAAAGGCATCCACCCCACAGTCTCGCAGGAACCGCACGTCCTCATCTCCCGTAATCCCGCTTTCTGCCACAAATACTTTATCTTCCGGCACATAAGGGCGAAGCCGTCTGGTATGTTCCAAAGAGATCGTAAAATCCTTAAGATTACGGTTATTGACCCCGATGATTCTCGGGTTGATCTTCATCGCCCGTTCCACCTCTGCCTCATCATGGGTCTCAACCAGCACATCAAGTTCAAGTTCTCCTGCCAGCTGATAAAAATCATGCATCTGTGCATCATCGAGAATCGCTGTAATCAGAAGTACCGCATCTGCACCGATCACTTTTGCCTCATAAAACTGATACTCACAGATCATGAAATCTTTCCGCAAAATCGGAAGGCTGGATTTTGCCCGGATTTCTTTTAAATACGCAACATTTCCGTGAAAATGATCTTCCTCTGTCAGACACGAAATGGCATCCACCGATGCATTGTACTCACTGATGCGCTCCATCAGATCAATCTTGCTGGTAATCGTTCCGAGACTCGGGGAAGCTTTCTTAAATTCTCCGATAATCGAAAGTCCCGGTTTCTTTAAATGATTATAAAAACAGTCTGCCTCCCTCGTCTTTGTTTCCTCTGCCATGCGACGCATTTCTGTTTCCGGAATACGTGCCATGTGCCCGGGAAGCCGTTTTTTCTTATCTTCTACAATTTCATCCAGTATCATATTTTTTCTCCTAATATAAATTGCGATAATCTAACACGTTCCATTTACAAAATTTTCGATGATGCGTTTGCCGTGCTCGGTATAAATGGATTCCGGATGGAACTGTAATCCCACAACCGGATATTTCTTATGGCGCATTGCCATAATCTCTCCGTCATCGGTCCGCGCCAGCACCCGCAGACAATCCGGCAGATCCTTTTCCTGCACTGCCAGGGAATGGTATCTTGCCACACGGATCGGAGAATTGATCCCGGTAAATACACTGCTTCCATCATGTTCAATCAACGACTGCTTTCCATGGAACAATGCCTTGGCATAGGAAACGGTTCCTCCCAGTGCCTCACCGATGCACTGATGCCCCAGACAGATGCCAAGGATCGGTTTTTCTTCTGTAAATTCTTTGACAACATCCATGCAGATGCCTGCTTCCTTCGGATTCTTTGGTCCGGGTGAAAGTACGATCCGCTCCGGGTCCATCGCCTTAATTTCTTCAATGGTAATCTTGTCGTTTCGGACAACTTTGATATCGGAGTTAAAAATTCCGATATACTGATACAGGTTATAAGTAAAAGAATCATAGTTATCAATCAGCAAAATCATAAATTTTCCTCCTCTATAAGCGTCTTGGCCAGTGCCATTACTTTATTGCAGCACTCCTGGTACTCATTTTCCGGAACGGAATCTGCAACTATTCCCGCTCCAGCCTGCAAATATACACGGTTTTTCTTTTTGATCATTGTCCGGATCGTAATACAGAAATCCATATCACCGGAGAAATCAATGTATCCGGTTGCGCCTCCGTAGAGTCCTCTGCGCACACTCTCAAGTTCATCGATAATCTCCATCGCGCGGATCTTCGGTGCTCCAGAAAGCGTTCCTGCCGGAAGGAACGAAGAAACCAGATCCAGCGGATGAAATTCTCCTTTTTTCTTTCCTTCCACCATAGATACGATGTGCATTACATGGGAATAATTCTGTACTTCCATAAACTGTGTCACCTTGACGGTTCCGAATTCTGAGATCCGTCCCATGTCATTTCTCGCAAGATCCACCAGCATGACATGTTCGGCGCGTTCCTTTTCATCCCGGAGCAATTCATCCCGAAGCAATGCATCCTCCTCGGCATCCACACCCCTGCGCCGGGTTCCGGCGATCGGACAGGTATACACCCTGCTTCCCTGCTGCTTTACAATCATTTCCGGGGAACTTCCGATCACTTCAAACTCTCCATAATTGAAATAATACAGATACGGGGATGGATTCAGTTCCCGGAGCTCTTTATACAGCTCAAATCCGGTCTGTTTTGTCTCAATCGTCCATCTCTGGGAAAGCACGGTCTGGAAAATATGTCCTTCCCGGATATACTGTTTGATTTTTTCGACTTTTTCGCAATACTGTTCTAAGGTATCGGACTGGTTGACAATCACACCGTCATGTGTAAAATTTCTGTCCGGTATCTGTCCGGCATTTTTTCTTGCCTCCTCAATCAGTTCTGCTGCTTCTGCTAATGCTTTCTTTTTTCCGTCTTCCGAATCTTCTCCAAGAATCACTGCGGTCAGTGTCTCTGCCACATGATCCACCAGGATAAATTTTGTCATGAGCATCATCTGGATGGTCTCGATTCCAATCTCGTCTGGATTGTTATCCGGCAGTACTTCCGCATAGCGGACAAAATCATATCCCAGATTTCCGACCAGTCCTCCGGAAAAAGACAGCTCTTCGTTTTCTTTTACGATATCAAACTCGCTGTAATATTCTTTCAGACGTTCGAGCGGATTTCCCTGCCGGATTTCTTCCGTCCCGTTGTTCCGCCGGATCACGAGTGCATCCCCGCGGGAAGTAATGATCTCTTCCGGTTCTTTTCCAAAAAACGTATATCTGTCATAATTTTTATCATAACTTTCCAGAAGAAATCCTTTTTTGTTTCCTACCAGACTCTCATACATGCCGATCGCTGTTTCATTTACAATGCTGACTGTCTTTTTGTATACCCGTAATCTCCGCTTCATATTACTGCTCCTTTTTTCCAAATAAAAAACGTCCCTGATCCGACTGCTGCCGGATCAGGGACGATTATCCTCGTGGTGCCACCCTTCTTCGCTCCGTAACTGAAAACTAACAAAGGCAGCCATCCCCGAACCGGAAATAACTGCCACCAATTACGCAACCTCTTGTGATACAGAAAACAAAATCTCTTTGTCTCGATATCCATGCCCCTGTAACGTGGGGAAACGGCTCAACTACTCGCCTTACGCTTTCACCTTGCATCTAACGAATCCATTCCATGACAAACTATCCTGCCGGCTCACACCTGCCGCCGGCTCTCTGAAAGGAATCATCTGCTGTACTTACCTTCGCTCAATGATTTTATTTCTCTTTAATTTATTAACAGTTTAATACACTACAGTGTGTCTGTCAACCAAAATTTTAACTTTCAGGAAAATTTCATTTTAGGATACAATCACCTTGCGGAATTTTATATTTTCTTTTTCACTCTTTTCGTGTAAAATACATTTTACGGCAATGTTTATTGCATAACAACTTAAGAAAGGACTTATAGCTATGAAACAAAAAATAGGACTGTTTCTTTGTCTTGCCCTGCTCCTTACCGGATGCAGCTACCAGACAAAGACCATCCGTTTCGGTGCAGCCGACATCGGTGGGATGTATTATACCGTTGCAAATGCTTATGCCGGTCTGGCATCCAAAGAATCCTCCGACCTGAAATTTGAAGTTAAAAACACCGCCGGATCTGCGGCAAATCTACGGCTTTTGTCCGGAAATTACATTGATCTTGGGATCGCACAGGCGGATCTGGTCCGGGCAGCCCATGAAGGAACCGGCAGTTTTTCTGATAACAGACAACAGGGATACCGTGCCATTGCAGGACTTTATACCGAAGCCTGCCAGATCGTCGTCCGGGCAGATTCTGATATCCGGACATTAAATGATCTGCAGGGAAAAACCGTCAGCATCGGTGCCAGCGAATCCGGAACCGAACAAAACGCTACCGAAATTTTAAAACTGAGTGGTCTGACTTCGAAACTGGTGCACATGGTGAATCTGGATTATGCAGATGCCGCCGGAAAACTTGCCTCCGGTGAAATTGATGCCTTATTCTGCACCGCCGGCATCCGCACCGCAGTCATTGAAGAACTGGCAAAGGAATGTGATCTGCGGCTCCTTTCCATCGACGATACCTGTCTGGAAAAACTGCTTGCAACCACAAAGGAATACAGCAAATATGTCATTCCTGCAAACACTTACAGTGGACAGGACGAAGACGTGACAACCATTGGAGTCAAAGCTGTACTGCTTGCCTCCGATGCCCTTTCCGAAAAAACCGTGGAAAAACTTACAGAAATTCTGTTTTCCCACGCACAGGATCTGGCCTATGCCACATCTTTAGACGCTGCTTTTGACGAGACAGATGCATCCTCCGGTGTAACCATTCCCTTCCATCCGGGTGCTGCTGCTTATTATGCCGGGCAGGGAATCAGCGTCAATACAAAATAACATATGAAAGAAGGACAACTATGGAAATACATTTGAATATGTACCAGACGCTGGCAGTCGCTGTACTGGTACTCTTGTTTGGCAACTTTTTAAGACACCGCATTGGGTTTCTGGAAAAATTCTGTATTCCGGCACCTGTCATTGGCGGTCTTTTGTTTGCAATTTTGACCTGTCTTTGTTATGTTACCGGAATTGCGGAATTTTCTTTTGACGACACACTCCGGGAAGTATGCATGGTATTTTTCTTTACCTCGGTCGGTTTTCAGGCCAACTTAAAAGTGTTAAAAAGCGGAGGCACAGCCATGGCAGTTTTCCTCGGTCTTGTCGTTGCACTGATTATATGTCAGAACCTTCTTGCCGTGGGATTGTCCCATGTCCTGCACTTAAATCCGCTGATTGGTATGTGTACCGGCTCCATCCCAATGGTCGGCGGTCATGGTACAGCCGGAGCATTCGGTCCTGTCTTAGAAGACTTTAATATTCAGGGAGCCACCACGATCTGTACTGCAGCTGCCACCTTTGGTCTGATTGTCGGCAGTCTGGTCGGCGGTCCGCTCGGCAGACGCCTGATTGAAAAACAGAACCTGCTGTCCACGGCAGTCACGGAAGATGACAGTCTGCTGGTTGAGGACGAAAAGAAGCATGAGCGTCATACGAACATGTATGCATCCGCCGTATTTCAGTTAATCCTTGCGATCGGTCTGGGAACTATTTTCTCCTATTTTCTGACCAAAACCGGGCTTACCTTTCCGGTTTACATCGGTGCCATGCTGGCAGCCGCATTGATCCGCAACATTGCCGAATACTCTGGCAAAGCAACAATCCACATGGGTGAGATCAATGACCTCGGTGGTATTTGTCTTTCCCTCTTTTTGGGTATGGCAATGATCACCTTAAAACTCTGGGAACTTGCTTCCCTGGCACTTCCGCTTGTAATCCTGCTGACCGCACAGGTCTTACTGATCTGTGTATTTACTTACTTCATCGAGTTTAACATTATGGGACGGGATTACGATGCTGCCGTACTGGTTGCCGGAACCTGTGGTTTTGGTATGGGTGCCACACCAAACGCCATGGCAAACATGCAGGCCATCTGTGACCGCTATGTACCTTCCGTAAAAGCGTATCTCCTGATTCCCCTGATCGGAAGTTTATTTGCGGATTTTATCAACAGCCTTGTAATTACCTTTTTTATCAATATTTTGTAATTGGGAGGACAACGAAAATGTTTTGGAAAAAATTAAAGAAAAAGGCAACTGAAAAACATAATTACGATCTGACCTACGACAATGTAGCGATTCCGGAGGTACATATCCGCAGGAAAAAATAAAAGGCTCCGCAGAATCAAATCCCTGAGGGTTCCGGTTCTGCGGAGTTTTTCTTTTCCTGTCATTTATTTTAAATGCAGACGTTCTTCTTTTCCCTGAATCTGCAGCGTCACCGGGCGTTCCACATGTACGCATTCTCCCTGTTCTAACGTTCCTATCACGTTGTCTTCTTTCAGCAGTAAAATCTTCTCCGGAGAATCACTGATCATCCGGTATGTCTGTTTCGAAGGGTCATAGGAAATCTGACAATGTTTCCACTCGAATGTTTTGTTTCCTGCTGTATTCTTCTTTTTTGTGGAAGAATCCTCTTTCCGGCTGCGTTTCTTTTTCGACTTTCTCCGCCGGTGAGCTTTTTTGCGCCGCCAGCCGTGTCCGGATCGCTTCGGATTCTTTTCCCTTTTTATCTGCTCATTTCCCTGTTTTTCGGGTGGACGGTACCCTCCTGTAATCCATCCTGTCAGTATGAGTATCCATGCGACTCCGTGCAGCAGGGTAAAGAAATATATCCCTGACAACAGAAACGGATACAGTGCCGGAAACACAGCCAAAACAATCAGCAGTTCTGCCAGCACCAGACTGGTAAACAGCGTTGGCAGCAGCATCGTCTTTTTTCCTTCCGCCAGAAACAACATTCCCACAGACAAAAAACAAAGCAGTACCGGGAGCAGTGCTGCAATGGCACAAACTGCCAGAAGCCGCATCTGTCCCACTCCCTGTACATAAGAAAGACTGCTTTTTACCGTACCAACCGTGACCGGAGCTTTTAAAACGAAAGTATCTGCCACTCTGCCTTCTGTCAGATACGTATAACCTGCCCTTCCTCCTGCTTTCACCACATCCAGACCGGACAGCGTCATCTCCTGCCCGCCTGCCGAAAACTTACAAAACGGCAATAGCATGGAAAGTAATGCCAGAAGAAGTGCTATTGCTGCTATATTTTTCAATAAACGTCCATACGTTCTCATGCTCATTTCCTCCCATCATTTTACATTCTGACAGGCTCATTATAGCACGGAATCTTTTGTCTTCTTATTAAATTTCTTTTAAATTTTTGTGATTCACAATTGCCACCCAGATTCCCGGGACTTTCAACGGCACCGAAAGGATATAGGCCAGCACAACACGCAGCCCAAGAGAGATCACCGTAAGCACCACTGACATCTGTGCTTTGTTGATTGCCCGGTAATATCCGTACAGCAGAAACAGACACCCGATTCCACAGTAAAACAAGCCCTCGATACGCAGATACTGCACACCACACGCGATGACCGCCGTCTCCTGTGCCTTCACAAAAATCTCCATCAGAGATGCTGCAAACGTGCACACCAGAATGGAAATAATGATACTGAATACAATACTGATCGCAAAGGCTTCCTTCGTTCCTTTTTGGATCCGTCCGTAATCTTTCACCCCATAATTCTGTGCGACAAACGTGGAATACGCATTGCCGAAATCCTGTACCGGAAAATATGCAAATGCGTCAATTTTGACCGCTGCCGCAAATGCCGCCATCGTTGTTGCCCCGAAACTGTTTACAAGCCCCTGCACCATCAGAATTCCAAAATTCATGACCGACTGCTGCATCTCCTCCATGACTTCCTGTGGCACACGTAGAAACCACAGAATAGGATGCATACACACATACACCAGCACGTTAACGAAGACCATCACTGCCATGATGAGCACAAAAGCATGCGCCACAGCTACCCGCGCGCATGCTTATCGTTTTTCCCTTTATAAATGGAAAATAAGACTCCTGCCCCCATGGAAAGTCCCAGAAAAATCGAGGTCAAAAAGGTCATAAGTGTATAGGCGGACCCCACCGCCGCGAGTGCATTCTTTCCAACCACGCGCCCGACAATCAGTGTATCCGCAATATTGTAAAACTGTTGCATCAGATTGCCCGCCATCATCGGCAGTGCAAATAAGATAAGATTTTATGATATTTTTCCTTTTGTTAAATCATAGTACATTCTTTTATTCCGTGATGATTTCCCCAACACTGCTTTCCATTTCGTCCTTTTCCAGAAGCATCTGCTGCGCACGCTTATCCTCCGCGATTGCTGTCATGATACGGTTGATATCCTCTGGACAGAACATCGTAATTGCCTGTGACAGGTCACTGAGATTATCCCGGTTGACCATCAGACACCCGCCACCTTTTAAGCTGATGTTCAGACACTTGCTACGGTCGGTGACATCCCCGAGTGTAATCCGATTTCTGTCCGTATCACATACAAACGTAACCCCTTTGTACGTGATTGTACCGTTTTGTGCCAGATGCTGATACGGCGCTTTCTTTTCGGTTCCGTCTATATGCTCCCGAAAACTGCTTCCGCGCGTTTGTCCGTTTTGTGTACCCAGTCCTGCTATTTTTCCGTATAATGTAGTGTCTGTCTCTTATACACATC
>OJOD01000874.1_pt1 | contig 16854 bp, 10 predicted proteins | sample 1598221 | NCBI WGS metagenome assembly OJOD01 (sample SAMN03922464, study PRJEB24848) | human gut metagenome | isolation source: stool sample | host: Homo sapiens | place: Germany | collected 2010-11 | reverse complement strand
CCTTCTCCACCGGTTGCTTCTGTCAGGATTTCTGCCGGCGACTTTCCGTTTTCCAGCTCTGTTGATGCATTTATATCTTCTGCGCCTTCTAGCTTCAGGATCCGGTTCAGGCACGCTGCAAGTGTACTCTCACCTTCTCCTGTCCGGAACTCATCCATATTATTTACTTCATAAATATCCGGCGTATTTCCGGACTCCCATACATATTCCTGTGATGAAGAAATGACAACACCTTTTATCTTCTCCGCTTCCTGGATCGCATAAGATGCTTTTTCATACACCCCCTGCAGACTGCCAAGTGCATATACATAATACTGATTCTTTACCTTCGGTTTATCAAAGCTGACAACCATCGGTTTATCAAACAGTACCTGCTTTGGTTTTAAAATTTTTGCTTTGCTGTCTTTGATCCCATTTTCATAAGTAAGACGAACCAGAGTTCCCCGCAGATCATCATTGTAGGTCTCAACTGTGATATTGCTCTCTTCCTTCTCCTGATTGTTGGTAATATAATCTGCCGTTGTTGAAATATAGGTATTCTCATTTCTGTTCACCCGATTAAGTGTCATCATATTGTCTGCCACATAGCCATCCAGAATGTAAAAATCCTGTACCTCATAGGTCTTGGCTATCTCCTGTTTCTGCGTGATGATATCCACTTTATACATCGGGTACACACTCTGTCCGGATATATTGGTTCCTGCATCGTTTCCACGCAGCGTGCCATAGGCAAAATCATTCCGGATAAATCCGATCGGTTTGACATATTCGTCTCCTTCGGATGTAATATCAAAGGATTTGCCCGTCTTCAGATTCAGCACGATAATCTTCTGCGACTCATTGATCTTTCCGCCCTCACTCTGGTAAGCAAGCAGATGTCCGTCTGGTGAAACCTGATACTGCCCTTCCTCCAGATCTTTCACCAGCACCTCTCTGGTGTTGTCCTTCAGATTCACAAGATACAATGTACCATTTATCATTACATAAAGATTTTCATCAGAATTGCTGTAATATACAAATTTACCCAGATCCTCTTTCATCAGATAATATCCGTCTTCGCTAGGGACAAATGCTTTTTCCGTAACGGAATTTTTTTCTGCGTCAAAATAATAGACTGCTACACCTACCTGCCCTTCATGTACACCGCGATTCATATAACCCACTACAGTAAATGTGGTATTGCCTTTTTCATCTACTGAAATCAGGCGGATATCATGCAGGTCGCATAATGTACGCACATCCATGTTTTCCGCATCTGCGAAGCCGAATACCAGTGACATTTCATCCTCTTTTTTATCATAATGCCAGAGCTGGTTATCCTCTATAAATGCTACAATGGTTCCATCTGTATTAGTCTCATACTCCAGGTCCGTCGGCGCAATCCCAACAAGAACACCTTTCTGGTTCAGCGCAGTTGTCTTACCATCAAATCTCTGATTCATCGTGCGATCATAATCAAGCAGATACTGTTGTGCATCTTCCCCGGTGCGGATCCGGAAGAATTCCTTTACACTGTAAAGCCGATCAGCATAATCAGTATCCCCGGTGCACTTTACCTGGTATTTGAGGACAAGTGATGTGTAATTCTCATTGCATTCCTTAATTTCCCAGTATACATTTCCCGATACCTGCGGTGCAAGCGAACCCCATGTCACCTGTGACTGTGTCGATGCAAGTGTGACCTCCTGATAGGTGGAGCTGTCCTCACTGGAATCTGTTTCCAAATAGCTTTCGACCTTATCACCCTGATTTTCGAGTGCCGCATTGTGGAAATCATTTGCGAAATCCAGGCTTTTCTTATAGTTGCAATCTGCCGAATTCTTAATCCTGGTATAAAAATAAATATTCTGATTATCCAGGTACAAGGTTACTTTCAAAATTCTCTCTTCTTTCAGGATCTTCGTATTCTTGAAATTTAAAGTTACTGTATCCTGAACATCTTTAATGGTTCCCTCCTGAATACATTTTTTCCCATTCAGTGTATATACCTGCCAGTAAACCTTCTGGATCTGGTTATCATATTTTGCAATGTTCATATCCAGCTGGTTATTTGTGACGGGTGTCAGTGTATCACGCATTGAAGTAAGCGTCATATCGCTTTTATATCCCGGCAGTGAGTTCACTTCATATCCTTCTGTCGTAAAGGATATTCTTGGCAGTGTCGCACCTCCCATATCTGCACTCATATCAGTGTTGCCTCTGTTCGTCACATAACTGGATACGATAACTGCAAGAATAAATACAGTAGTCAGTACCCCTGTCTTTATTGCTATCTTTTTAAACATTGTAATTATAGTCCCCTTTATCTTAATCTGCTAAATTTATACTCCTTTTTCTCCCTCTTCATTCTGCTGATCCAATAATCTCCCCAGCATTGGATCGATGTGAAGCATTTCTTCACATGTGCGGATTGCCTCTGTATTTTTTCCTTTATTTCCCGTGTAAATGGCCCGTATCAAAATATTCTTCGGTGTATGCTCCATATCGATAAACTCCAGGATCTGTGTGTCATATCCCTCCCTCTTGAGATATTCTGCACGCATAGCATCCGTGACAAGAGCTGCCATTCGCTCTTTAATCAGTCCGTAAGAAAACAGCGGTGCAAGTGTTTCATTTGCAATCTGACGGTTCACTTCATGCTGACAGCACGGAACCGAAAGAATGACCTTCGCTTTCCAGCCAACTGCTTTTGCAAGTGCAAAATCGGTAGCGGTATCACAGGCATGCAGCGTCACGACCATATCCACTTCATCAGAGCCGGTATAATCTGCAATATTTCCTTCCATAAACTTCAATTTTCTATAGCCATATTTTTTTGCAAGCTGGTTGCATGCATAAATGACATCCGTCTTCAGATCCAGTCCGATGATCCGGATATCATAACCTTTTAACTCATGCAAATAATAATAAATTGCAAATGTCAGATAGGATTTACCGCATCCAAAATCCAGAATCGTTACTTCCCTGTCCTTCGGGAGCTCCGGAAGAACATCCTCGATAAACTCCAGGAAACGGTTGATCTGGCGGAACTTATCAAACTTTGTCCGCACGATTTCCCCTTCTTTTGTCATAACTCCCAGATCCTGTAAAAATGGAACTGCTTTTCCTTCCTCCAGGATATAATGCTTCTTCCGGTTGTGTGACAGATCAATCTCTTTGAACTTCCCGGTCTGAAGCCGTCTCTGAATCGTCATTTTTCCTTTTTTGCTGACCAGAACCTGATAGCGGAATTTTCTCGTCTCCATCTGCATCTGTTTGAATTCCTGCATGGCATTTTCAATATATCCTGTTGCTTCTTCTTCATTCAGATTGTGGTGAAATACCTGGTTGTTCCGGTGTTCTTCGCACTGGTACAAAATATTGTCTTTATGCTCCACAGGGCGGATCTTAATCTTTACAATTCCGCCTTTTTCACGTGGATTGCTGATTATTGCTGATAAAAATTCTTTATTTAAACTCTTTTTTAAGATATTATTCAATGATTCCATTTTAATTTCCCCTTACATTTTAGGTTATATGTACGAATCCAGTTTTTATTGTAAAGCGAAATAAAATAGAGCGCAAGGGAAATTTCCCTTACGCCCCATATTTACCTGTTACTGTTCGACTTCCTGATAGACATCTTCCGTTTCTTTTGGAACCGGGAAACGGATCAGTACCTTGAACAGATCTCCATCGAGATATAACTCGAATTTTCCCCCTTGAAGCTTTGTCAGATTCTGTGCAATCGAAAGACCAAGTCCGCTTCCTTCCGTGCTTCGGGATACATCTCCGCGGATAAATCTTTCTGTCAGCTCATCTGCCGAAATATTCAGCGGCTGCTCTGATACATTCTTGATCGTAAACTGTACTTCCTCACCTGTCTGAACCAGATCCACGTAGACCCGGCTTCCCTCCATTGCATATTTTGCCGCATTGTTAAATACATTTGCAAGAACTCTCCACATTCGTCTGCCGTCTGCGTAGATTGTTGCCGGTTCGGTCGGAAGATTCATGATCATTTTCAGATTCCTTGCCTCAAATTTTTCTTCAAACTCTGCACTGGTCTGATTAACCAGCTCAACCAGATTCAGATTCATCATTTCCAGGCTGATATTGCCACTGCTTACCTTGGAAGCTTCTACCACATCCTCGGTAAGTGTCTTCAGACGATATGCTTTTTCTTCCAGAACCTGAAGATAATTCCGGATCTTCGGATCCTCAAAATCCTCTCTCTTTAAAAGGTCCACATAATTAATGATTGATGTAAGCGGCGTTTTGATATCATGGGATACATTTGTGATCAGATCCGTTTTGAGGCGTTCATTTTTTACGCTCTCTTCTACCGCCCGGTCCAGTCCATCTCCGATCTTATTGATGCTGACTGCTGCTTCAAGCTGTCCGCCTTTGAGTCCATTTAACGGAATCTGATAATCAACCTGACCGTCTGCGATTGCTTTTACCCCTTTGATGATCCGCGCTCTTCCGATGGCTCTGCGCATCAGGCAGAAAAATGCCCCCGCCTCTGCCGCAAGCATTACGAACAGCCAGATTCCCGGCTCCCACATGGCGATCGCGATCCAGTGAACTACAACCAGTACTCCAAACAAAATCGCAGCTTTCCAGACCTCCCCCAGATGCCGGATCCCAATCCGGACGTATTTGATGATCAGACATAAAATACTGTTCTTCCACAAAGTCTTTGCCTTGATCCTTCTTACCATTCCAAGCCAGAAAGTAAGTCCTGTCATGCAAACGCTTACCGCAACAATCCCTGCAAAAATCAGTACCGATGTGCCATTGAAACCATCTCCGCTAAACCAGACTCCGTTCAGCAGACTGTAACTTAAACTGATTTCCCCGTAAATACATATCACCATAACTGCAACCGACAAAAGAATAAAGAGTTCTGTCTTCATTTTATCGACCCGATTTAACACAATGCCTTCTTCCCGGTTTGATCTGCCTGCAACAATTGTCAGCCATGCCAGAATTACAAGCATTGCAAATCCGGTTGCAATCGCAATCCAGAAGGTAAATCTTACCTGCGGTGCATACTCCTGATAAATCTTGCTCTCCTGATAAAAGTCATCCTGGATTGGATAGGAAGTATCTACCGCGAACACGCATTCGTAATTATCCATCCACATATTGCCACCGATCAGTGATTTCCACTGTGATCCGTCCATATCAATATCACTCTGGTACTCAGTAAGCTTTGGTGTGGCAACCGCATATACTCCCAGCTTTTTCATACTTTCCAGATTCTTTTCCCATTCATCAAATCTCTGATATGCAAGACGGTTGGTATAAACTTTTTTATTGTCCAGATCTACAATCATATATGCAAGATTGGTATTACCTTCTTTATATTCTTCCGTTACATACTGCCACGTCAAAAATTCATCCCGTACACTGTCCACAGTATTTCCAAGCATGGACATCGCATCACTTAACTTGCCGTTCCATCTGGAATCCTTGTTCACAACTTCCAGAAGATTCTTCGCGCCCACCGGTGCACAGTTTTCGGAAACTTTTTCTCCGTCATACCGCCAGCACTTTGTGTAGACCTGGCGATTTTCACTGTCCAGAATATTGCGGTAAATACTTGCGGAGCTCTCGATCCAGTCATTGATCAGAGAATCGATCACTTCTCCGGTGCTTTCCAGTGAATATTCATCTTTTGCCTCATCCATATTACCAAACTGAAGGTTCCCGTTTTTAAATTCTCGACGAAATTCTTTTTCATAGTAATAATGGTAGGTTCCGTCATCCTTCTGGCAGACGATGATCTCATCATCATTGTCTCCATCTGCCATCTTGGTCCCGTCTGCGTAGTACATCTCCTGATCGTTTTCCCAGTAATTCACAAGATCACCAAGACGGTATGCAAGCCCATTTACATTTTCATTTGAAATCTTACGATCTGAATCATATTCTTTCAGATCTACAATTCTGTTTTCATCATATTTTCCTTCTGTTTCAAAATTGCTGTCGTATCCTTCCGCAGCCGCAATATCATTTGCAGCACTCATTAGCTTGTCGGTAAACCCTTTTGACTGTTCATACTTCTTATGTGGCTTTTCAAACAGGATTCCTGCCAGATCATCACCCGGATAACTGAATGTAAAAACCAGACATGTGATCATCACCACCGCTAAAATATGCTCCAGTACGATCAGGATTCCTTTACATGGTGCGCTCTGATACCATTTGTTATTCATAAGACCTCCTAACCGATCTTCTCTACCTTATATCCGACACCCCATACTACCTTCAGGTAACGTGGCTCTTTCGGATTGATTTCGATTTTCTCCCGGATATGGCGGATATGTACGGCAACGGTATTGTCCGCTCCGATTGCTTCTTCATTCCAGATATTTTCGTAAATCTGATTGATAGAGAACACCTTTCCCTGATTTTTAACGAGTAACAGTAATATATTGTATTCAATCGGTGTCAGCTTCACTTTTTCGCCGTCCACAGTCACTTCTTTCAGATCATCCCTGATCACAAGTCCCCCGGTCCGGAACTCACTCTGGTTGTCAGATCTCGCCGTACTTCCAAGCTGGGTGTAACGTCTGAGCTGGGATTTTACCCTTGCTACCAGCTCCAACGGATTGAACGGTTTGGTTATGTAATCATCTGCACCGATATTCAATCCTAAAATCTTGTCCGCATCCTCTGATTTGGCGGATAAAATAATGATCGGGAGGCTCATGTTTTCCCGGATCTTGAGTGTCGCCCGGATTCCGTCCAGCCGCGGCATCATCACATCCATGATCAGAAGATCAACTTCATTACTTTTCAATACCTTGATCGCTTCGTCGCCATCATACGCCTTCAGGACTTCGTATCCTTCCTGCGTCAGGTAAATATCTATTGCTTCTACAATGTCTTTATCATCATCACATACTAATATTTTCGCCATCTTTTTCACCTCCTCTATACTATACAAGATTAGCAGAGATTTTTTAAGAGATAGGGCGGGATTTTCTTAAGAATTTTTTGAGATTTGAAAATGTGGTGCGAGATGATCTATATTTGTCAGATACAGATTCTTGTGCAAGCACCAATCTGCACCTGACTCATCATATAAGCAAAAAAACTCCCGGCAAGTTTTACTTTACCGGAAGTTTTCTCTTGTGAGGTAATATTTATGATTTCTACTTTTCGTCTTCTCTGTGATCTGCTTTTATATTGCGGTATCCTGCGATCAGTCCAAATCCGATCAGTCCAACACCTACGATCAGAAACAGAATCGTCGCCACGATCATAACAAGCTGTTCATTACCATGACTTGTGGAAATCGCCCTGAACATCTGGTATGCCAGTGTCAGCAGATAAAACCCGGCCATTGCATAAATCGCCAGTCTTGCATTTTTCTTCCATCCGTCATTCTCCGGCATCTTATTCTCGTCCATAACATTTCCCAGCCTTTTCTTTTTATTTTCTTACCAGATATTTTCTCATATCAATTGCACATGCGATCAGAATAATCAGACCTTTGATCACATACTGCATATTCTGACTTACTGCCAGGAACTGCAGTGCAACGAAGATGATTCTCAGAATGAACACCCCTAAAACAACGCCGCTGATCTTACCGGTACCACCTACAAAAGATACACCACCGATTACACAGGCAGCAATCGCATCACACTCGTAGTTCAGACCTGTATTTGCCTGGTTGGAACCGATACGTGCAGATTCAATGAATCCAGTGATACCATACATGCATCCTGCAAGTGTATGTACCAGAATGGTTGTTCTCATAACATTTACACCAGATACATTGGCAGCTTCCGGGTTGGAACCAACTGCGAACATATTCTTTCCAAATGTTGTCTTATTCCACATGAACCACATGAATACAACTACGACACAAGCGTACCATACATAGTTCGGTATCGGAACGCCACGGATCTTTAAGAAACTTCCTGTTACAAAATTCTTAAAGGATTTGTCCAGTCCGGAAAGTGGCTGTCCGTTGTTACCGTTCAGCATAATGTACATCAGAAGAATTCCGTATACGATCAGCTGTGTTGCCAGTGTTACAATGAATGGATGTAAGTGGAATTTCGCTACGAAGAATCCATTTACCCATCCAACAATACCTCCGACTACGATTACGATCAGAATAACCAGTGGTATCGGAAGAACCGGAAGATCCGGGAAAATTTTGGTTGCATAAGTTACTGACTGCAAAAGTGATGCAGAAATACATGCTGTAAGACCTACAACACGTCCGGCTGAAAGGTCTGTACCGGTAAGTACGATCGTTCCTGCAATACCACACGCGATCGGAATGTTCGCTGCAGACAGCGAGATAATGTTAACAATAGATGCCACGCTCAGGAATCTGCTGTTCTGTGTGTAAGTGTAAATAACTGCGATAATGATCAGAAGATAAATCGCATTATTGATAAGTCCTTCTTTCCACGCTTTTGCCTTGTCTGCGGAATCCAGTGCTTTGTATTCTGCATAGCGTGATTTTATATTTGCAAATGCTTTCATCTGGGAAGCCTCCTTCTTTTTGTTTGAAAATTACACATACTTTGCTGCGTAAGTCATGATCAGTTCCTGTGTCGCCTCTTCAGCGTTAATCTCTCCGGCAAGTCTTCCACCGGACATAACCATGATACGGTCACAGATTCCGAGAAGCTCCGGCATTTCTGAAGAAACTACGATAACTACTTTGCCGCGGTTCGCAAGATCGATGATGAGCTGATAAATCTCATACTTTGCACCGACATCGATTCCTCTTGTCGGCTCATCCAGAAGCAGTACTTCCGGATCGGTAAGAAGCCATCTTCCAAGGATAACCTTCTGCTGGTTTCCACCGGAAAGTGCACGGATCTTTGTCTCCTGCGACGGTGTCTTTGTCCGCAGCGCATCAATATATTTCTGCGTATCTTCTTTCATGGATTTTTCACTCAGATAAAATCCTTTTTTGTGTCTCTTTAAGCTAGAGATAACGGTATTTTCACGAATGTTCAGGATGCCGAAGATACCGGTTGCTCTTCTCTCTTCTGTCAGAAGTGCAAATCCGTTCTTGATCGAATCCTGTGCATTCTTATTGCTAACTTGTTTTCCGTCAAGTTTTATCGTTCCTGATTTCCTGGTTGCAATTCCAAAAATTGTCTCCAGAGTTTCTGTACGCCCACTTCCGTCAAGTCCGGCAATTCCAAGAATTTCTCCTTTTCTTGCTTTGAAGGAAACATCATTCAGGATCGAATACATTCCGGAAAGGTGTTCCACTTCAAGCGCTACATCGCCCGGTTTATTTGTCTTTGGCGGGAACTGATTGGTAAGCTCACGTCCAACCATCAGGCGGATGATATCATCCATCTCCAGATCATCTGCTTTCTCTGTTGCTACCCAGGTTCCGTCACGCATGATCGTGATTTCATCTGAAATCCGTTTGATCTCTGCCATTTTATGTGAAATGTAAATGATTCCGCATCCTCTCTTTTTCAGCATCTCAATGATATCAAACAGATGCTCTACTTCCTGCTCTGTAAGGGAAGAAGTCGGCTCATCAAATACGATGACTTTTGCATTCACAGATACTGCTTTTGCAATCTCTACCATCTGTCTCTGTGATACCGGCATCGTACTCATGATCCTTTTCGGATCTACATCAATTTTCAATTCTTCAAATACTTTTTTTGTGTCGTCATAGATTTTTTTCTCATTTACCATGACGCCGCTCACTTTCGGGTAACGTCCGAGCCAGAGATTATCCATGACGTTTCTTTTGAGCGCCTGGTTCAGTTCCTGGTGAACCATTGCAACTCCATTTTCAAGAGCTTCTTTCGAATTCTTGAAATTAATCTCTTTTCCCTCCAGCTCAATCTTGCCACTGTCTTTGTCATAAATTCCGAAAAGGCATTTCATCAGTGTTGACTTTCCGGCTCCATTTTCACCCATCAGTGCATGGACAGTGCCTGCTTTAACTGTCAGGGACACATGATCTAATGCTTTTACGCCCGGAAATTCTTTACAGATATCCGTCATCTGCAGTAAAACATCCTGTTTCATAGCTGTCCTCCTGTCTCTCATCTTCTAATCTCGCATACCTTTCGAACCTGCCGCTATGCAGTTCCATCCGGCTGCGTCACAACTTTAGAAAAGGTGGCTGGCCAACCACCTGGCCGCCACCTTTATTTTTTACATTTTTATTTTCCTGAGTATTCCTGGTAAGGAATGAAGATCTTGTTGCTTACTTTATCAGAAATGTTGTAAGAATCTGTTCCATCCATCAAATCTTTTCCACCTACTGCATTCTTAGCAAGGTCTGCGATACAAGCTGCCATACCATCTGCATCCTGTTTAACAGTTGCTGTCATCTTGCCATCAGCGATCAGCTGTTTTGCTGCGTCTGTAGCATCAACACCAAATACCGGGATCATCTTGCAGTCTTTGCCTGTTCCAAGGTTGTATCCCTTATCATTCAGAGCTGAGACTGCACCCTCTGCCATACCGTCATTGTTGCAGATAACAAGTTCGATCATGTTATTGCTTCCTTCGTTGTACTGGGAAAGGTTGGTTGTCATATAGTTGTTAGCTGCTGTTGCACTCCAGTTACCATCCTGGTCAACCTGATATTTGTCACTGTTAGAAGCGTCAAAGTATTCCAGTGCCGGTTTGCCGGCGTCTGTGATGATCTTATCTGCATCTTCTACAGCAAACTGTGTACGATAAATAGCTTCTGCATTTCCGAGCTGTCCCATGAACATTGCGTAAGAGATCTTTCCATCTCCGTTGAGATCCATTTCATCAAAATGTTCTACTACATAGTTACCAATCATTTCGCCCTGCATATGTCCTGCTTCCGGAGCGTCTGTTCCTACAAATGCACACTTGTCATAGCTTCCAAGTACATCGCCTTCTGTCTTGTCATCTTCGATCGCACGGTTGAAGAAAATAACCGGGATTCCTGCTGCTTCTGCTTTTTCAACGATCTGTGAAGAAGCATCTACAGAACCGGATGTAACGATGTTGACGATCAGTGCTGTAGCACCTGTCTGGATCGCTGTATCAATCTGTTCGTTCTGTGTTGTCTGGTTACTGTTTCCATCATAGTCCTGATATTCAACGCCCATCTCGTCAAGTTTTGCATCGAGTGCTGTACGGACAGATGCGATGTAAGTATCAGAATAGGTATAGTAGAATACTGCGATATTAGCGTCTGATGATTTCTTATCGCCGCTTCCACCATCACTGTCACTCTTACCGGAGCCCCCGCATCCTGCAAGCATTCCAAGTGCCATCACACCTGCGAGCATCGCTGCTACAATTCTTCTTTTCATAATTTCGTTCCTCCTTGTATAACGTTTACTTGATGATACGAGTATAACAAGAAGAAAATAAAATACCCATGTGAAAAACTACGAGGGGTTTGTGAATTTCAACGTTTATATAAATTTTTACTTAATTTCGTCCATAAATGTTTCAAATGCCTAATTCTTTAAAAAGCTGTAGTCCAAATATTTTTCAGACTACAGCTTCTATACTTCCGAGCAGCTACAAACATTCCACCCGTTACTTTTCTTCAAATGAAAACAGCGCCTTCTGGCTCTTATCATCATACATATTTTCTCTTGTCACCAAAATACTGCTGGTTGCCGTCTCTTTCTTTTCCGGCTTCTGATCATTCAGTAGTGTATTGATCTGCTCAATCCCCAGGTATCCCATCGCATATGGGTTCTGGACGATCAGCGCATCTACATTTCCTTTTTCCAGCATTCCAATGGATTTTACGTTACTGTCAAACGCAACAACCTGCGTCCGCTCTCCGGCGCCAAGTGCTTCTACCGCATCCCCGACTCCAAGTGTTGTCCATTCATTAAATGTCACGACCACATTGATCTGCGGATTGTCAAGCAACATCCTCTCGGTGCCCTCTCTTGCGTCGGTGATCGTAGACTTCACATTGATGGACGCCGTAATATTTACCCGGTCATCATTAAGAACCGTATCCCGGAATCCCTTTTCACGAAGCTGCCCGTTCTCCGTACTCTTATCAAAATTTACGATTCCGATATTTAGATTTTCCGCCGGATTACCAAGCACTTCTTCTCCTGCCATACATCCGGCTTCATAATTGTCTGTACCAATATAGCATTCCACAGCCTCACTGTTTACCGGACTGTCCACAACCACAATTCTGATTCCTGCCTTTGCCGCACGGTCGATTGCTTCCGCATTCTTTTCAAAATCAATGGCAGAGAACAGAAGTGCATCTACCTGTTCCCGGATTGCCCGGTCTATCATTTCATTCTGCGCCTCATAATCTTCCTCACCGTCTCCATCCGGTCCTTCGCACACCAGATCCAGATTATATTCCGCACTTGCCGCACCGGCTCCCGCATATGCGGACTGCCAGAAAGAAGAATCCATGGATTTTGTCAGAAACACTACTTTTTTCTTCTCGATGACGCTATTTGTACTGCCTTCTTTTCCTTCCCCAAGTCCGTCACCCGTCAGGACAAAAAACAGAATTGCAAGTAGGATCACACCTGCACCAATTGCAATAAATGGTTTTCTTCTACTTTTTCTCATATTCTTCCTCCCTGACCTTCGGCATACGGATCGTCACACAGGTTCCTTCATCCAGCTCACTTGTGATATTCAGTCCATAATTGCTTCCAAAATAAATCTTGATCCGGTCATTTACATTCTTGATTCCGATTCCGGTACGGTCTCCCAGCTCTTTGCGCAGAATCTCCCGGCACTGTTCTTCCGTCATACCGATTCCGTTATCCTCCACCTGGAAAATAATATCTTCTCCGTCCTCAAAAATACGAATCCAGATCTCACCCTCATCGATCATCTGCTTTACACCATGATAAATTGCATTCTCGATAATTGGCTGCAAAGTAATTTTGTTACAAAGATACGAAAGACACGACTCTTCCACCTCAAATGAATAGGTAAATTTGTTCTTATACCGATAATTTTCAATCTTCAGATAACTCTTTGCATGTTCCACTTCTTTTTCGATCGGAATCAGCTCATGCCCTTTACTGATACTGATACGGAACAGCCTTGCAAGTGCCGTAACCATCTCTTCTGCATCTTCATTTTTCCCGTCTTCACACATCCATGCAATCGCATCCAGTGTATTATACAGGAAATGTGGATTGATCTGCGCCTGAAGCGCTTTCAGCTCTGTTTTCCGCAGTGTGATTTCTTCCTGTCTGACCTGCTCCATCAGCTTCTGGATCTTCACAACCATGTGTTCAAATGAGTTGGATAAAGTCGTGATCTCTGTAGTTCCCGCCATCGGCTCAAATACAAAATTTTCAGCATTTTTTTCAAACCGGTGCATGTCATCAGCAAGCTGCCTTACCGGTGCTGAGAACAGTTCTGAAAATGCCCATCCGAGAAGAAAGACTGCTCCCATAACCAGACACAGGACGATCAGAAGTCTGGATACCGCACTGCTTACCTTCTCCGTAATCATTTCATCTACATAGCAGACACCTACAATTTTCCAATCACAGTTCTCCAGATTTTTCACAGTATAGATCGCCTGTTCCTGAATATGTGTCCCTTCTTTTAAATCCATTCCCTTCTCTTCTTTTAACCCGGAATAAATGAGCTGCTGCTGTGGATGATAGATCAGATTGCCTTTTTTGTCCGCAATATAGGCATAGCCGTGCTGCCCGATCCCTACATCATCAACATAATTGGCAATGTCAGAAAAACGGATGTCAATATTTACCTGTATACTGGTTCCGTCTTCTTTCTGAATCTTCTGGTAAACGGTTACAACCCATGGATAATATCCCTCAAACAAAGATTCCACATATGGTTTGGTTATACGCAGCCTGCCATCGTCATCTTCCATTTCGATACTCTGAACAATGCGATAATTCTCTTTCAGCTTCTGCCCCCTGTTCCAGTAACGCAGAAGCTCCCCATCTTCACCACAGATTGTTACCGCTACTACATCGGAACGGATATTTACCAGATTCTGGATATATTCCTCAGAATGATTATTCTCATGACGCATTCTCGCCACGATCCCTTCCAGTATGATCCGCATATCCTGTGTATAATTCTCAACCGTATTCTGTACCTGTTCACAGCTCTGGGAACTGCTTGTCACTGCACTTTGCTCCATTGCATTCCGGTAAATCTGAACAAAAATAAGCGTTGCAGCCACTACCGAAATCAGGACGATTCCCATTACCATTGCAATAAACACACCGGAAATAGATATATTCCATCCCTTGTGCTGATCTGCTTCTTTTTTACGCCTGTTCATGTTCCCTCCTGTATTTGTTCGGTGATACTCCAGTCAGCTTTTTGAAGCAGTGGCTGAAATAATACTGATCCTTATAACCACACAGCTCTGTAATCTCACCGATCTTCATACCGGTACACTGCAGAAGCTCCATTGCCTTTTCAATTCGTTTTTTCGTCAGGATCTCAACCATTGAACTGCCTGTCGTCTTTTTTATCAGACTGCTGAGATAATTCGGCGACACCCCGATCTCTTCACTGATGATCATAACAGACAGATCCTGTTGGGCATAGCGGTCCTGTATGATCTGCACTGCCTGCTCGCAGATCACCTCGCTGCTCTTCTTTCTCTGATCCATAAGCATTTTTTTAGCCTCCATACACAGCATTTTTATGATCTGAAAATTCTCTGCCATACGTTCCATTTCACGCATCTGCTGCATGGAATATTTTTTCTGAAGAACTTCTACACCACATTCCCCGATTGCCATATAAATAACCTTATATACTGCCGCCCCGATCTCGGTCAAAAGTATCGTACTAAGTACCAGTGTATTCTTGCCTCCATTTCGCAGCTTCTTTTCCAGATCATCCAGATAAATCTCCAGATCCTCTGCCATTCCACCACGTAAAAAATTCTCCATCGTTGCTGTAATTTCCTGTATTTCTCCCTGTTCCAATCCCGATCCGTGCTCTGCATCGGAAATGAAATAGACACTGCTTTTATCCTTTCTGGAATAACTGAGCGCATTCATTGCCTCCAGATAGCTCTCTCTGCATTTTCCAAGAGTATTCACACTCCTGCTTACCCCGACCTGACAGCAATATCCCATAATACGCTCCACACTCTGAACAATTTCTTCTACAATAATATGTAAATACTTACCCATACCTCCCGGAGTCGTCGCGATCAGCGATACCACTCTTCCTTCCAGATGGCAACTTACATAATGAACATATTTTTTCAGGATCATATCAACTGCATTTACACTGCTATAGCTTGTCTGATCCTTTCCATTTGCATCACGGATTCCGGTTACAAGCACCACATACTGCATATTATCCGGCTTTGGATTACGGATCAGCTCACATTCCTCTGCCCGCTCAAGAAGTGCCTCTTCGGACACCCGTTCATTCTGAAAGCTGTCGAGCAAAAGCGGAATAAGGAATTGCGTCTTGCGGATGTCCAGCTTCTCTTTTCTTTCTTTGGTAAATTCTTCCACTCGCTGATCCATGGCTTTTTTAATCTTTATCAATTCCGCCTCGATCTCTTTTGCTGAAATTGGCTTCAGCATATAACTTACAATATTATATTGAATTGCCTGCTGCGCATAGGTAAAATCATCAAATCCACTTAAAAATGCGATCTGTACCATCGGGCAAACTTCCCTGACCGCCCGTGCCAGCTCAATCCCCGATAAAAATGGCATCTTGATATCGGTAAGGAGCAGATCTGGTTCCAGCTTTTCAACCAGTTCCAGCGCGTCTGCACCATTTTCAGCTTCCCCGACCACTTCAAAACCAATCTCTTCCCACTTTACCCTGCGAACAAGACTTCTTCGGATTTCCTCCTCATCATCAGCAACAACAACTGTATATTTCATATTTCTCCTTTTTTCACTTACTGTCAAACTTTCATCTGGTTACAGTTTCTCTTTTTATATTATAGAAGATTCTTATCCACTTTTCCATAAATATATCTCCACTCAAATTTGTAAAATTCTACGATTGTATACACAACAATAGTATAAAAAACGGACAGGCTGAATAGCTTTTCAGTCTGTCCGCTTTTTACATCTTCTTATGCTGTTTTAAAAATTACATTTTTATAACGATTCAATGCAGTATAAAGGACTAATCCAAGCACACCACATCCGACAACTTCTCCGACACCAACTGTCAACATCATAAACGGAATCGGAAGTGCTACTCCATATCCGTAACGAAGTACAAACGGAACGATTACTGTGTTAGCAATAATCGGTGGTAACGGTGCAAGGAAACGGTTTTTGTTACGAAGCTGATAAGTAAAAAATGCTCCGATCAAAGTTGCAATGCTTCCGAAAATGATATCCGGCAGGATTGCTCCTCCGAGAATGTTTCCAACAATACATCCAACGAAAAGTCCAGGAATCGCTGCCGGTGTAAATACCGGAAGGATCGTAAGTGCTTCTGCAATACGTATCTGTACTTCTCCGAATGAAAATGGTGCAAATACATAAGTAAGCACCACGTAGATTGCAGCGATCATCGCTGCCTGAGTCATAAATGCTACATTCTTGTTCTTCATATGAAATTCTCTCCTCTAGTTTTGTTTTACGAGTGGAAGGTCACGAACACTCGATTCATTTTACGCCGGAAATCGGCGGAACCCCTTGTACGACCTTGTTTTTCGGGGTTTTGTAACGGGTGTTAGTATAGCATGGGACGGATGAAAAATCAAGATTTGTCCAAAATTTGTCCAAAATTCATTTTAGGTCTCAGAAATAATATGATACAACAGCTTCCTTGTCTGCTGGCAGCAGGACGCAAGGGGTGACCGAAATGTTCACCCTTATAATCGAGCCGACATTTTAATGTACCAGTCAAAAATGACTAAATTTTTCTCTATAAATCAGG
>OJOD01000868.1_pt1 | contig 16951 bp, 15 predicted proteins | sample 1598221 | NCBI WGS metagenome assembly OJOD01 (sample SAMN03922464, study PRJEB24848) | human gut metagenome | isolation source: stool sample | host: Homo sapiens | place: Germany | collected 2010-11 | reverse complement strand
TTATTTACATCATTTTTCTTATTTACACCATCTAAGGACTTCATTGTCGGGAACAGCAGCACATCTCTGATCGCCTCAGCCCCTGTCAACAGCATACACATACGGTCGATACCGAATCCGATACCACCTGTAGGCGGCATACCAATTTCCAGTGCGTTCATGAAGTCTTCATCTGTTGTGTTGGCTTCATCATCACCCTGTGCAAGCAGTTCTTCCTGTGCTTTGAAACGTTCTCTCTGATCGATCGGGTCATTCAGCTCTGAGTATGCATTTGCCATTTCCCATCCGTTCATGAAGAACTCGAAACGTTCTACATAGTCCGGATTTTCCGGTTTCTTCTTTGTAAGTGGTGAAATCTCAACCGGATGATCCATAACGAATGTCGGCTGAAGAAGGTGTTCTTCTACATATTCTTCGAAGAACAGATTCAGAATATCACCTTTTTTATGTCTTTCTTCAAATTCAAGATTGTGTGCTTTCGCAAGTTCTCTTGCCTGTTCAAGAGTTTCTACTTCGTTCCAGTCAACACCTGCATATTTCTTAACAGCATCAACCATTGTGATACGCTCGAACGGCTTTCCGAGATCCATCTCGATTCCTTTATATACAATCTGAGTAGTTCCAAGAACTTCCTGTGCAACAAAACGGTACAGGTTCTCTGTCAGATCCATCATGCCATGATAGTCTGTGTATGCCTGGTAAAGTTCCATCAGAGTGAATTCCGGGTTATGTCTTGTATCAAGACCTTCGTTACGGAATACACGTCCAATCTCATATACTCTTTCCAGACCACCAACGATCAGTCTCTTCAGATAAAGTTCCAGAGAGATACGGAGCTTCAGGTCTTCGTTCAGGGCATTGAAATGTGTCTCGAACGGTCTTGCAGCTGCTCCTCCGGCATTCTGTACAAGCATCGGAGTCTCTACTTCCATAAAGCCTTCATTTCCAAGATATTTACGGATTGCGGTAAGGATCTTGGAACGTTTAATAAAAGTATCCTTTACTTCCGGGTTCATGATCAGATCCACATATCTCTGACGATAACGGGTATCTGTATTTGTCAGTCCGTGGAACTTCTCCGGAAGGATCTGCAGACTCTTTGAGAGAAGCTTTACAGCAGATGCATGAATGGAAATCTCCCCTGTCTTTGTTTTGAATACTTCTCCTTCAAGACCTACGATATCACCGATATCCATCTTCTTGAATGCTTTATATTCTTCTTCTCCGATACTGTCTCTTGCTACATAAGACTGGATATTTCCCTGTAAATCCTGCACATTACAGAAAGATGCTTTTCCCATCACACGTTTGGACATCATACGTCCTGCGAGTACAACGTGTTTTCCTTCCAGTTCATCAAAGTTGTCTTTCACTTCCTGGCTGTGATGTGTTACGTCATATTTTGTGATCTCAAAAGGATTCTGTCCGTTTGCCTGCAGTTCTGCAAGTTTCTCACGGCGCACCTTTCTTAAATGATTCAAATCCTGTTCCTGTCCATTGTTCTGCTGTGTTGCCACTTTTTTCACTCCTTCTCTCTGCTGTATACCATCTTATACTGAACGATTGATCTTCAGTACTTCGTACTCAATAACTCCTGCCTGTGTCTCAACTGCTACTACGTCTCCGACTTTCTTACCGATCAGGGCTTTTCCTACCGGAGATTCATTGGAAATCTTACCTTCCAGGCTGTTTGCTTCTGTAGAACCTACCAGCTGAAATACGATTTCCTCTTCAAATTCTTTATCATATACATCTACTGTACATCCGATGTTGATGGTATCAAGATCCACGTCATCTTCTACTACAACTTCTGCATTCTTGAGGATTTTCTCAAGTTCTTCGATACGTGCCTCGATATCACGCTGCTCGTCCTTTGCTGCATCGTACTCAGCGTTCTCTGAAAGGTCTCCCTGTTCTCTGGCTTCTTTGATCTTTCCTGCTACTTCTTTTCTTTTCACAACTTTTAAATTTTCAAGCTCATCTTCCAGTTTCTTAAGTCCTGTATAGGTGAGTAATGTTTTCTTTGCTTCCATTATAATTCTCCTTACTTACCGACAAATCATTTTCTATTCAAGCCGCAGATACTGATTTTATCCGCATTTAAAGCTACTTTCACAATTTCATTATTATACATATTTCCGGTGGCTGTGTCAACAATTCTTTGCTGGTTTAATATATGCAAAAACGCATTCTCTCATGCGAAAGAACACGTTTTATGTCTATCCGATTTTTTCCATTAAAAGGTTCTCCAGTTCTTCATAACTTTCCACCTGATTGATCTCATCTCTGAGCTTCGCAGAACCCTGCATTCCCTTGGTATACCATGCCACATGCTTGCGCATTTCACGGATTCCGATATAATCTCCCTTGAACTCGATCTGCAGTCTTGCATGACGCAGCATTGTTTCCCGAATCTGGTCTGTGCCCGGTCTTTCCGGAATGGATCCGGTCTCTTCATATGCCAGTAATTCCCTGAAGATCCATGGATTTCCCTGGCAGCCTCTTCCGATCATCACACCATCACAGCCGGTCTGCTCAAACATATCCAGTGCCTTCTGTCCGCTTGTCACATCCCCATTTCCGATTACAGGAATCTTCACTGCTTCTTTCACCTTACGGATAATCTCCCAGTCTGCATTTCCAGAGTAATACTGTTCTCTGGTCCTTCCATGTACTGCGATTGCCGCTGCACCTGCTTCTTCTGCAACCTTCGCAATCTCCGGTGCATTGATACAGGTATCGTCAAATCCTTTGCGGATCTTTATCGTCACCGGTTTCTTGATCGCTCTCGCTGTCTTATATACAATATCATAAATTCGCTTCGGATCCTTCATCAACGCCGAACCTTCTCCATTGCGCACGACCTTTGGAACCGGACAGCCCATATTGATATCCAGAATCTGAAATGGAAGTTCTTCGATCCGCTTTGCCTGCTCGGAAATGATGTCCGGATCTTCCCCGAAAAGCTGAAGTGATACCGGGTATTCTCTTGGATCGATCGCAAGCAGCGCCTTGGTATTCTTATTCTTATACCGGAGCGCCTTTGCACTGATCATTTCCATGCACAGAAGCCCTGCTCCCTGTTCCTTGCATAACAGACGAAATGGCAGGTCTGTTACCCCTGCCATCGGTGCCAGCACATAACGGTTCGGAAGCTCTACATTTCCTATCGTCAGTGTCTTTATCATTCAATCTCTTCCCCCAGAAAAAATACTTTGTAATAAAGCTGAAGCTGTGTCAGAAGCTCCTGCTTCTTCTCGTCTGTCTGAATCTCCTTGATCTTCAGACGGCTTCCGATCTCGTCAAACATCGGATCTCCCTCTGCAGAAGTCACTTCAAATTCCAGCTCCCCATTCTCCTCAAATACAAGTGTAAGGATTCCCCCGACATCATGTACATACAGCACACACATGATCTTCAATTCATCTTTGATGTGCTGTGGCAGATTATCAAAATCCGGATTCATATAAAATTTTTCTTCGTAAGAGTTGGCTCCGCATAATACGATCTTATCCTGATACATAAATTCTCCTTCTATACATACCCATAAATTCCACGTACCGAAACTTCTCCGGCAAAGACAGACTTTCTGCTGCCGTCTTCACATTCTACCTGCAATTCCCCGGTCTTGTCAATCCCCAGTGCCAGTGCATCATATTCATGTTCCGGTTCCAGTACACGCACCCGACGCCCACAGTTTACCAGCAGACGGTTATAATCTTCCATGATCGGCTCCAGACTTCCCGCCTCGCAGACCGCTTCGTAGGCTTTTTCAAAATGCTCCATGATCGCAGCGATCAGCTCAAACCTGCGAAATTCTTTGCCCGCTTCGATCCGCAGTGAAGTCGCTGTCTTTGCAATATCTTCCGGAAAGGACTCCATATTGACATTGATTCCGATTCCGATCACTACATGATTGATGTAATCGATCTCTGCGCTCATCTCCGTCAGGATCCCACTGATCTTCTTTCCATTCACGACCAGATCATTCGGCCATTTGATTCCTATATTCAACCCGGTCTTTTCACGCAAAGCTTTCGTTGCCGCATATGCCATGACAAGCGTCAGCATCGGTGCATCCGATGGATTCATCACAGGCCTTAACAGAATCGACATGGAAATACTGCTGCCCGCCGGTGACTGCCAGCATCTGCCGCGTCTTCCTTTTCCTGCCGTCTGCGTCTCCGCAACAAAAAGAGTTCCATCTGCACCTCCGGCCTCGCCAAGTGCTTTGGCCCGGTTATTGGTCGAATCGATCTCGTCATAATACTCCAGATTTTTCGCCATCCATTTTGTCTCCAGACAGCTTTTTATCGCATCCGCGGTAATCTGATCCGGAATATCCACAATGCGATAACCTTTGTTTCTCACGGCTTCAATCTCATAGCCTTCTTCTTTTAACTGATTGATTGCTTTCCACACAGCAGTCCTGGACACCTGAAAGTGGTCACAGAGCTGCTGCCCCGACAGATACCCATCGCTCTGCCGGAGCATCTTTAATATCTCCGCTTTCATGCTTATTATTCGTTCTCTCCTAAAGTTGCAACCATAACTGCCTTGATTGTATGCAGACGGTTCTCAGCTTCATCAAATACTCTTGACTGTGGTCCTTCAAATACTTCTTCGGTAACTTCTTTTTCTTTGATCGCCGGCAAGCAGTGTGAGAAGATTGTAGTATCTTTTCCTGTACGTTCCATCAGAGCTGCATTTACCTGATATGGCTTTCCGAGACGCTCTCTTTCCTGCTCTTTCTTTTCTTCACCCATGGAAATCCATACGTCTGTGTAAATGACATCTGCTCCCTTTACACCATCAAGGTCATCGGTGATCTCGATAGTTGCTCCGGATTCTTTTGCATATTCGTCACATCTCTTCCACAGAGATTCCGAAGTCCAGAGTGGCTTCGGTGCAACGATTGCTACATCTACTCCGATTTTGGCGCATCCTACCAGAAGGCTGTTCGCAACGTTGTTGCGTCCATCTCCAAGGTATGCAACCTTCAGACCTTTCAGGTGTCCGAATTCTTCTTTCATGGTAAGGAGCATAGCCAGACATTGTGTCGGATGTGTAGTATCTGTCAGACCATTCCATACCGGAATTCCACTGTACTCTGCAAGTACATCTGCGTATCTCTGTTCAAATCCACGGAATTCGATTCCATCGAACATTCTTCCAAGTACACGTGCTGTATCTTCGATACTCTCTTTATCGCCTAACTGGATCTCATTACCTGCAAGGTATGTCGGGATTCCACCTTCATCCTGTGCTCCTACGGTAAATGCACATCTGGTTCTTGTAGATGGCTTTTCAAAAATAAGGGCAATGTTCTTTCCTTCCAGGCTGTGTCCTTTAATTCCTGCTTTCTTCTTTGCCTTTAATTCACCTGCCAGGTCAACGAGATATTCAATCTCTGCCGGTGTATAATCTTCCAGTTTCAAAAAACTTCTTCCTTTTAAATTCATCTTGTAGTCCTTTCTCAGCTTTGCAATCGCATGGACGAATTTCGGCAGTTTTTCTTTTCCCTCATCTATACGAGTCTCGTACTTTCTGCTTGTCTCATTCCACAGTTCATCTGCTGTATAAATATTATATTTTGGAATTCTCATGAGCTTCGCACTTGCCTCCAGCATTCCATAGAACAACTCTCTGTCTGAACAGCCGATCGGCAACTTGAGTTTGAAACGATATTCCGTCTTTTCAAGTTCGCTCAAAAGCTTCATTATTTCTACATAATAACACTCTTCTCGTGTTTCTTCAATATAGTAAATCGATCCAGCGAGCCCGTAAAGCGCTCTTTTTGCATCATAATAGCCAATTTTCAAATTCTGTCTGCTCCGCTTTGCCGAAAATTCGAGAATACTGCCAAGTCCTACTCTCGGTTCGATCTCCAGCAGAGAGCCGTCTTCCGGAATCGTCGTCTTCGGCACTCTTCCCGGACCAAAGATCCTTACCTGGATCAGATCCTTATATCCCCTTTTTAGAAGAGACGCGGTCGGCACATTATTGACCGCACCACCATCAATATATGTCTTGCCGTGCAGCGGTTCATTTTTAAATCCAAGCAGATATGCGCTGGCAAGAAGAAAATCCTCCAGAAGACCTTCCGGTATATCTTCAATACTCAGATCCAGTTCCTTCATATCCGATACAGAAAATGTCAAAAGGCAGAATTCTTTTCCGCATTTCCTGATCTTTTCTTCGTCTACAACCTCATGGATCAATTCCTTAAGCGGTGTAATATCAATTCCACCATCTGCAAGCTTCTTCCAGAGACCTTTCAAAATCTCTCTTATGGATGCCTCTCCATCAAAGAACTGTTCCATCAACTCATCATCCACATCCATAACACGGGAAAATGCCATCTCTTTCCAGATATGTCCTGCTTTCTCCAGATCTCCCATACAAACAAGGGCGCCATTCAGGGCGCCCACAGAAGTACCCGCTACTGCACTGATCTTCACACCAGCTTCCGAAAGAGCCCGCCACGCACCGATCTGATACGCACCTCTGGCTCCTCCTCCATCGAATACCAATCCATATTCTTTATTTAAATCGATTATCGGTTTCATCAAATCACACTCTCCTTTGCGCTTGATTTCCCCTCATCACTACCGTCGCTGTCTTGCCGCCTCGAACATCAGAACCGAAGATGCAACCGCCGCATTCAGTGATTCTACCTCTCCACACATCGGAATCTTGATATAACACTCTGCTACATCTGCCACTTCATCCCGAAGTCCGTTACCCTCATTTCCAATTAAAAATGCTGTCCCTCTTGTGTAATCCTCCTGATCGTAGCTGTTCTTTCCTTTCAGATGTGCCGCATAGGAATGAATCCCGGCTTCTGCAAGTACTTCCAGGGTTTCTGGCAAATGCTCTACATACACAAACGGCATTCGGTAAACCGATCCCATCGTTGAACGGATCACCTTGGGATTGTAAATATCCACACAGTCGTGACTCATGATCACGCCGGTTACGCCTGCCGCTTCCCCCGCACGGAGAATGGTTCCCAGGTTTCCCGGATCCTGCAGATTATCCAGCACCATCAGAAGCGGTTTCCTTCCCTGTGCGTCCAAATCCAGCATCTCACATATCTCACAGCTCCTCTGCTTCATCACAAGCAGGATCCCCTGTGGTGTCTTTGTATCTGACACGTGGGAAAATACATGATCTGACAGGATTTCCAGCTGTCTTCCCCATGCCGAAAGTCCCAGCTCTTCTCCATATCGGCTGTAAAACTGCTCCGATACATAAACCTCTCTCACCTGCGCACGCGGAGCTTCCCGGTACATCCGGATCCCTTCTACGATATAGACGCCTTCTTCATCACGTGCCTTTCTCTTTTTCTGCCATGTAACAAGCTGTTTTACCCTGGCATTTCCTGTACTGGTTATCATACTGTAATCTCTTTCCTTTTATTCTTTTTCATTACATCTTGAAACGATATCCCACACCCCAGATTGTCTCAATATACTGTGGGTTTGAGGTATCATATTCAATTTTCTCACGGATTTTCTTGATGTGCACAGTTACCGTTGCGATATCTCCGATGGATTCCATATCCCAGATCTCACTGAAAAGTTCATCCTTGGTATATACATGGTTCGGATGACTGGCAAGGAAAGTCAGAAGATCAAACTCTTTTGTTGTAAAATTCTTCTCCACTCCGTTTACCCACACTCGGCGTGCAGTGGTATCAATCTTAAGTCCACGGATCTCAATCACCTTATTCTCTTCCACGGCACTTCCGATCAGCCGCTCATAACGTGCCAGATGTGCTTTTACCCTTGCCACCAGCTCGCTTGGACTAAACGGCTTGGTCATATAGTCATCAGCCCCAAGTCCGAGTCCTCTGATCTTGTCGATATCATCTTTTTTCGCAGATACCATGATGATCGGTGTATTCTTTTCCGCACGAACCTTACGACAAATCTCAAAGCCATCCACGCCCGGAAGCATCAGATCCAGGATCACCAGATCAAAATCACCGAAAAGCGCCTTATCAAGCCCTGTCTGTCCATCATTTGCAACCTCTACTTCAAATCCACTCAGCTCCAGATAATCTTTCTCCAGATCTGCAATACTCTCTTCGTCTTCTACAATTAAAATCTTACTCATTTATCGGTACCTCCTGATATTTTCTGATTACAAAATACATCACTGTGCCAACACCTTCCCGGCTGGTCGCCCAGATTTTGCCACCGTGATCTTCAATGATCTTCTTCACGATTGAAAGACCAATTCCGCTTCCGCCCTTGGATGAATTCCTTGAAGCATCCGTCCGGTAGAACCGGTCAAATATATTCGGCAGATCTTTCGCTGCGATTCCTTTTCCGTTATCCTCAAGCTCTACCTGAATAAAATCACCTACGTCCTTTACCCGCAGATTGATCAGCCCGTGCTCTCGTTCCATGTATTTCAAAGAATTGCTGACAATGTTGTTGATCACTCTCTTTAACTGTTCCGGATCTGCAATGATCTTCTGATCACCCTCTACATAATTGAAATAACCAAACTCTACATTCTTTGAATCCAGCTCCATCTCAATATCTTCGGCACAGTCATTGAAATAATCGTTGACTGAAAGCGGTGCAAAGTTATACGGGATCCGGTTTGTATCGATCTTCGCATATAAGGTCAGTTCGTTGATCAGCGTATCCATCTCATTCGCCTTATTATAAATGGTTCCGATATATTTTTCCATCTTCTCCGGCGTATCTGCAACCCCGTCACGGATTCCTTCCACATAGCCCTTGATCGCTGTGATCGGCGTCTTTAAGTCATGGGAAATATTGCTGATCAGTTCTTTGCTTTCCCGGTCACTCTTCAGCTTCTCCTCTGCATTATCTCTCAGACGGATCCGCATCTTTTCAAATGCCTGCATCAGCCGTCCCATCTCATCATCTTTTTCCGGCTTGATCTCAAAATTCAGATTGCCTTCTTCTACGTTCTGCGCTGCTTCCTGCAACTTGTGAATCGGACTGATGATACTTCCATAAATCCACACCATCATGATCATCGCTGTAAATGCCAGAATCAGGACTACTGCGATACATGCGCTTATAATAAACTGCTGGATCTCCGGCATATCTCCCAGCACTCTGATGGATTTTGCAAAATCTTTATATTCCTCACCGGTAATTCCATAAGTATGCTCAATGACTCCGATCTGATAACGCGCAATTCCAAATATAAATGCCGTTGTCAGGATAGTCGGTATCATGATCATCGTCACAAAAGAAATCACCAGTTTCGTCCTTAGTTTCATGCTATATTCATCCTCCATTCATCGTGCACGCCCGGTTATGAGTTCCGTATGGCGCTCACGCAAGTCTGCCTGATAACTAATAGCATATCATAAAAACGGGTGCTTCACATCAAAGCACCCGTAAAATTTTCTAAATTTTTTCTAAAACGATCAAATTCAGAACCTGTTATTAAAGATATTTCTTCAAAGTATCCACTTTATCCAACTTCTCCCATGGAAGATCCAGGTCGTTACGTCCAAAGTGTCCGTAAGCTGCTGTCTGTTTGTAGATCGGACGTCTCAGATCAAGCATCTTGATAATTCCAGCCGGACGAAGGTCAAAGTTTTCTCGAACGATTTCCACAAGCTTATCATCCGCAATCTTTCCTGTTCCGAAAGTATCTACCATGACAGATGTCGGCTGTGCAACACCGATTGCATAAGAAAGCTGGATCTCGCATTTTTTGGCAATTCCTGCTGCTACGATATTCTTAGCAACATAACGTGCTGCATAAGCTGCTGAACGGTCTACCTTTGTACAGTCTTTTCCTGAGAAAGCTCCACCGCCGTGACGCGCCATTCCCCCATAAGTATCTACGATGATCTTACGTCCGGTAAGGCCGCTGTCCCCATGTGGTCCACCGATCACAAAACGTCCGGTCGGATTGATGAAGAATTTTGTATTCTCATCTACCATATCTGCCGGAAGGATTTCATCAAAAATGTATTTTTTCACGTCTTCATGGATCTGTTCCTGTGAAACATCCGGATCATGCTGTGTAGAAAGTACTACTGCATCAAGGCGGGCCGGAACTCCATTTTCATCATATTCTACTGTTACCTGTGTTTTTCCATCCGGACGAAGATATGGAAGTGTTCCGTTCTTTCTTACTTCTGTAAGACGTCTTGCAAGTTTGTGTGCAAGAGCAATCGGATAAGGCATATATTCTTCTGTCTCATCAGATGCATATCCGAACATCATTCCCTGGTCTCCTGCACCGATTGCTTCCAATTCTTCATCTGACATCTTGTGTTCCTTTGCTTCAAGAGCTTTATCAACACCCATGGCAATATCGCTTGACTGTTCGTCAATTGCTGTCAGAACGCCACATGTGTCAGCATCAAATCCGTACTTTCCTCTTGTATAACCAATTTCGCGAACAGTATCACGAACGATTTTCTGAATATCTACATATGCATTTGTAGTAATTTCTCCCATTACCATAACAATTCCTGTAGTCGCGCATGTCTCGCAAGCTACACGGCTCATTGGATCCTGCTCCATAAGTGCATCCAGGATCGCATCGGAAATCTGGTCGCACATCTTATCCGGATGTCCTTCAGTTACTGATTCAGAAGTAAATAATAATCTCTCCATCTTTTTTCCTTTCTTTTCTTCTTTGTATCTGCCTCTCTTATCTCTGGAATAATGAAAATCGACAAACAGAATTTCTCTTCTGTCTATGCAAATTTAAAGGTCAGCCCCAAAGGACTGACCTGATATCTCATCATCAATCCTCTTATTGTTCGATTGCTCGCTCAGGTTGGCACCTTCCGGCTTACCGGGGTTGCCGTGGCTTCGCAGGTCCTTTGTACCTCCACCACTCTGAATAAGAGAAAGCGTATTTAATTGTTACCGCTACACATCATAACACTGTCCATACCTCCCGTCAATATACATTTTGGGAAATATGTTCTATCAAAACAGGAATTCCTGTCTTAACCTACTTTTAACTTGAATTTCTGGATCTCACGTTCTGTAGAAACTCTCTCAATCACTGCACCGAGACTTCTGAGCTTCTCTTCAAAACGTTCGTATCCCCTCTGGATATATACGATGTCATCTACGATCGTAATGCCATCTGCGGCCATTCCTGCAATCACAAGTGCTGCTCCTGCACGAAGATCCGGTGCACTGACCCTTGCTCCCGAGAATTTATCTACGCCTTCGATAGTCGCTGCATTACCTTCAACCTTGACATTTGCACCCATTCTTGCAAGTTCTGAAAGATATTTGAAACGATTCTCGAAAATACTTTCTGTAATCGTGCTTGTCCCTTTACAAAGAGCAAGTGTAACACCGATCTGCGGCTGCATATCTGTCGGGAATCCCGGATATGGAAGAGTCTTCACCTGTGTATTATGAAGATCTCCTTTGGACACAACACGCACTGCATCATCAAATTCTTCTACTTCACATCCGATCTCAACAAGCTTTGCAATCGTAGCTTCCAGATGCTTCGGAATGACATTCATAACAGTCACATCACCTCTGGTTGCTGCTGCCGCAAACATAAATGTGCCGGCTTCGATCTGATCCGGAATGATAGAATAATCTGTCTTATGAAGGCGGGATACACCGCGGATCTTGATCACGTCCGTACCTGCTCCACGAATGTTCGCTCCCATACTGTTCAGGAAGTTTGCCACATCGACAACATGAGGCTCTTTTGCCACATTCTCAAGGATCGTAAGTCCTTCTGCCATCGATGCTGCCATCATAACGTTGATCGTAGCTCCTACGCTTACCACATCAAAATAAATGTGCTTTCCGATCAGACGCTCTGCTTCTGCGATAATCTTGCCATGCTCGATATCCACATAAGCACCAAGCGCACGAAAACCTTTCAGATGCTGGTCGATTGGACGGCTTCCGATATTGCATCCTCCCGGAAGAGCGACTTCTGCTCTTTTATACTTACCAAGAAGTGCTCCGAGCAAGTAATAAGATGCACGGATCTTCTTGATGTAATCATATTCTATATCAAAATTTTCAATGTTGCTTCCGTTGATTCTGACTGTGTGCCGGTCAATACGGTCAACCTCGGCACCAATTCCACTGATTGCTTCCAGCAGAACGTTGATATCGTTGACATCCGGAAGATTATCGATAGTAACTGTCTCATCTGTCATAATCGCAGCTGCCAGAATTGCCAGTGCTGCATTCTTTGCTCCACCGATCTCAACTTCGCCGACCAGCGGATTGCCACCCTTAATAATATACTGTTCCATTTCGCACCTCAATTAACGATTTCTTTCCCTCTGAAATATATCCTGTTCTATACTTCTGTCAAACACTCTATTCATACTCTTTATTATTTCATGAATAAAAAACCTCATACTTTTTATTCTTTCCAGATCTCTCAGGATTTGTATGAAGCTTTTTGTAATAATCCTCTATATCACATATCAGTATAGCATATTTCTATATTCATTGCAAAATTATTTATCTTGCTTTCTTCATTTTCGTAAAACTTTTGTAATAATTTCTTTAAAAAATTTATTGATTTTCCAAAACTTCCATTACATTTTCAATGGTTTCTTCCAGCTCCAGTCCATCCTCTGAAACAGTAATATCTGCATATTTTTCAAATAATACTACTCTTTCGTCATATAGATCCTTCAGCGTCTGCCCGTCCCGAAGTGCTACTCCCCTTTTCTTTGCATTCTTCAGTCTGGAATTGATAACCTCAAATGACGCATGCAGATAAACAATGGTTCCGATCTCTTTGTAATGCTTCATTGCTTCTTCACAGTAAACTACGCTTCCTCCCGGGGAAATCACCGCATGTTCCGCTTCCACATCACGATTGACCTGATTCTCAATACTTAAGAATCCGTCCAGACCTTCTTCTGCGATAATCTCCCGCAAAAGTCTGTTCTCCTGCTTCTGAATCAACAGATCTGTATCAATAAACTCGTATCCAAGCCGCTTTGCGACTACCACTCCGACGGTACTTTTTCCAACTGCCGGCATTCCGATAAATATAATATTCTTCATATGTACCCTGGCTCACTCCTTACCGAAACTGTGTTTCAGATGCTGTCATTTTTATATCGGACGATATTATAGCACAAGTCCTGTGCATGAAGCAACTGTTTTTTCCTGTTGCCGCCTGCCTTTTCCTCTTCTTTCCATCAATTCCTGGTACATCAGGATTTCTACGATCTCCCGGATCTGTTCCGGAGTATAGGTCTCTTTTTCCCATTTTTCCTGTTTCATGACCTGTTCATACGCCCTGCGACACATCAGGCACAGTTGGAGCTTATCCGGGTACTCATCATAGATCATGCTTCCTTCATATTCCTGGCGGTCGCATTCTTCCTGTATATATGGAAAAATCTTTTTTGCTGTTGCCGGATACATACTTTGCAGGTATTCTCGGTCGCGCTTCTGGATTTTGTCTTCGTCAAATGCGTATGGAATCGGATACATCATATAATAAGGCAATCTCAGGTCCATGTCTGACACTTCCATTTCTTTTTTCTATGCTTTAGTGTATGCGGTATGGGGGAGTGGGGTTCCTGGGAGGTGGGTGTGGAAGGGGGACGATTTTCGGGCAATCCTGTCTCCGGGGCGGATTCGGAATGTAACAGGGAGGTAACGGGGAAGGAAGCGGCAAGTGGCGGCACCGGACAGATTCGCCCCGAAATCTGATGATTTCGCGGCTCAGGCTGTCCTCACCAGTCGTGCGGGAAGCACGGCTGGTGTCCACCTCTTGCCGCTTTCTTCTCCTAACTCCCTGTAACGTTCCTGCATATGCCCTGGAAACAGGATTGCCCGAAAATCTGTGCGCTTCAAGACGGGAGGGGCGCCCCGGAACTCTACTCGCGAAGTTCAGTGTTGTTCAGGACGGGCGCCAGGCGGACGTTTGTCCTGTGGCTTGGCAAATGTGCGGTTGAAATTTGTTGATGAAAAGGTTATTTATTAAAATGTTTTTATGAAGAGATGATATTTGTTGTGTGGAAATTACTTTACTAGTTTTTTGATTACCATATAATTTGCTATGAGTAGCAAATCTTTTAAATTATAAAAGAACATATTCTATATTGAAATAATTGGGTTTATGGTATACTGAATTATAGGTATATATTTTTTCATGCTTTACGAGGGAGGACATATATGGATATAATTATCAGACCTGCGGAAACCAGTGATTTTGACAGTGTAGTACATATCCTGAATCAGGTTCAGGCTTTGCATGTGAACTGGCGGCCTGATATTTACAAAGAAAGTAAGAATTTTTTCTCTTTGGATGCTTTTCAGGATGCTTTAGGTAGAGAAACTTTTTATGTTGCTGCATATGAAATGTACAAAAAATGTGGTTTTACAGAAAAGTCAATCAACATGGAATTATTATAAGTAGTGAGGTGCAAAGTTATGAATAATGAAATTGTGAATGCTATGGAGGAACTTGAAAACTGGTTGGCTGATCCGTCTGAACTGGGGCGGAAACCGGCGAAGATTGAGTATACAGCTTCTTTTGAGGATGAGGATGGGATCAAATGTATGATCTTTAAATTCAAGAAATCTTTCTTTGGAAAATGGCTTCTTGGGATCGTCAGTGAATCCGGAACCTTTAGTGAGATGAAGGAATACAATTCTTCCACAGAAACAGAAGATGCAAAAGCATTGCTTCATATTTTAAAAGAATACTGGAAAAAAATGGCAGAAAAAGAGCAGGGATTTATCGAAATTCCGATTGAAAATCTGATCGAATGGGACGAGCCGAATGGGGAAGGTTGTATCGTTTCCGATAAGATCACAAAAGAAGGCTACAAAGTCGGCTACATGCTCCGCGAAGAGCCAACAGAAGGGAATCCGGACAGTGGCTGGAGATTCATGGCTGGTAATGAAGATGACGAATATATGGACAATCCGGATAATCATCATGTCTTTGCACTCAACACCATCTGCAATTACGACAGCGATATTATCCCTTATCTTCATGCCAAAATCGGATCTGCTTTCATACGTGTAGATGAGTCCCATTTTGAAAAATATCATGAATTTAAGCCTATGTTCATCCAAAAGCAATAAATAAGTAAAGATAAACTCTGTTTTTTCCACTTCACCACAACATCCTCGTCTGCCAATGCACAGGCGTGTGGAAGGTTTGACTTTTCGGTTCCGTTTTGTACTACAGCCATCAAGTCAATGAAACGCACCAGAAAGCCAAACCTTCCACACGCCATCCCATTCGCCACCTACAACTTAATCTTAGCCAGCGCATCCGCAAATGGATTATTCACCGGCTCATCCTTCTGCTGTCTTAAATATTTCTGCACATCCTTCTTGCTGACTCCCGCACCTTCTTTCTTCCGTCTCTCCTGGAACGATGTCAGCTTCTCCTTATGTCCGCAGACACACACAAAAATCTGTCCATCCCCTCTTCCTTTCAGCTGCATCTTCTTGTGACACACAGGACATCTCGCATTCGTTGTCCGTGATACTGTTTCGCGGTATCCGCACTCTCTGTCCTGACAAACCAGCATCTCACTGTTCTTTCCTTTCACTGCAAGCATTCTCTTACCACATCGCGGACATTTACTATTTGTCAGATTATCATGTCGGAACGTTCCAGCTCCCGCCTTAATCTCAGAAACCACCTGATCCGTATATTTATCAATATCCTTCATAAAATCCTTCCGCGAAAGCTTTCCCTTCGCAATCTGCGACAAACGCATTTCCCAGTCTGCTGTAAGTTCCGGCTGTTTTAACTCTTCCGGCACAAGTTCCAGAAGCTGCTTCGCTTTCGATGTAAGATAGATATCTTTTCCACGCCTTTCCAGCAAAAAGCTTTTAAAAAGTTTTTCAATAATATCCGCTCTTGTCGCAACCGTTCCCAATCCTCCTGTCTCGCCAAGCGTTTTCGCCATCGCTTTGTCATGGCTTTCCATATAAGCCGTCGGGTTCTCCATTGCTGACAAAAGTGTTGCTTCATTAAAATGTGCCGGTGGCTTCGTTTTACCTTCTGTCAATGACAACACAAGTCCTTTAATCTCCTGTCCTTTTTCCAGTTCCGGCAGTGTCTGTCCCTTCAAACCCTTTCCAGACTCATACGCTTCTTCCTCTTCTTCATCCTCATCTGAATAGACTTCCTCTTCATAAGCAGCCCGCCATCCCTGCGCTTTCACAATCTTTCCAGACGCAAAGAAAGTTTCACCGCCAACCTTCACCATAATCTGTGTCTGCTCATACTCAAATGACGGATAAAGCACAGCAAGAAAACGCCGTACAACCAGATCATAAATTTTCCGCTCTTCATTTGTCATATGACTCAGATCCACAAACTGCTCCGTTGGGATGATCGCATGATGATCCGATACCTTCGCATCATTTACAAAAGCGAGCTTTCCGCTCAGATCCTTTTTCTTCGCTGTCATTGCAAGCTTACGGTACGGTCCTGTACCACACGCCTCCAGACGATCCTTGATTGTCGGAACAATGTCTTTGCTCAGATATCTGGAATCCGTTCTCGGATAGGTCAGCACCTTATGATTCTCATACAGTCTCTGCATGATATTCAGCGTCTCTTTCGCCGAATATCCAAACCGCTGATTGGCTTCTCTCTGCAGCTCTGTCAGATCATACAAAAGCGGTGCATACGTTTTTTTCGGTGTTTTTTTTATCTCTTCCACTACCGCTTTCTGCTCATCCAGCTTTTTCATCAGTCCGGTCATTTTCTCTTTATCGAATGAGCGATAACTCTTTGACTTCTGATCCTGCCAGGTCAGCATAATATTTTGTCCTTTTGCAGTCATTCCATAATAACCTTCCGGAATAAAACTACGGATCTTTTCTTCTCTCTTTGCAATCATTGCAAGCGTTGGTGTCTGCACACGTCCACAGGAAAGCTGCGCATTATATTTACAGGTCAGTGCCCTTGTTGCATTGATTCCAACCAGCCAGTCTGCCTC
>OJOD01000845.1_pt1 | contig 17261 bp, 9 predicted proteins | sample 1598221 | NCBI WGS metagenome assembly OJOD01 (sample SAMN03922464, study PRJEB24848) | human gut metagenome | isolation source: stool sample | host: Homo sapiens | place: Germany | collected 2010-11 | reverse complement strand
CTCCTCCTTCCCGAAGGAGGAGAATTGAAGATAGAACCGACTATCATTTAGCTCATAACAATACGAAAAGGAATAAATTGCTTTGAGCCGCTCTACTAGAGAATTAAAATATCCAAAATTGCTGTCATCTGTCACCAAATGATAGATAACGCACTGATTATAAACTAATAAAGAGGTGACAGCACAGCGTGACGGCATTGTGATAGCAAAATATGCTGTCACAATGCCGTCACGCTGTGTTATTATATCCTGCTACAATAATATACTGACCTCTTGGAATGATAAGTCAGGAATACCTTAGCTTAGTTAGTTTCCATGCAATGAAACTATAGTTCCAAAGCCTTGAAACCAATAGTTTCAAGCTGAAGAAACTTTAGTTCCAAACTTCAGAAACTAAAGTTTCAAGCGCTGAAAACTCTAGTTCCAAGGCCGTGAAACTAAAGTTTCATTAGGCAAAAAAATAATAGTTCCACAGTAGGAAACTATCAGTAGTAAGGCAGATGAAAGAATATTTTTCCGGAACAGGGATTTAATAAGCAAGGAATACTAAATATTCTCCTGTACAATGAATGGTAAACTCATCTGCTGTTGCTTCATTAAGTGTTCCTTGCCACCAGTTGGTGAAGTCGCTTAGCGGATAAAACAATCCCTCTGCTTTTAATCCTTTAGCTCCAAAGTTGATGATAGAGACCTGCTGACCGGGATATGAAGCAAAACTTTGCGTATCACTCACTGGAATAAACGTCCCGTAATCAGTGACTGTCCGTACTTCCATACCACTTTTCATATACTCCATGAGCAGGCTGATGTTTCCTAATGTATGATCTTCCCGTTTGCCGGTAGCACCTACGATGGCGATTTTCCGTATCCCTTTACTTTGCAGATAATGGACAGCTTTGGTCTGATCATTCGTCTCCTGATCCGAAATTTGAAGGATAATAGAGGAAAAACGCTTTTTATATTCCGGCAGGAGCGAGTCTCCATCGCCTATAATCACGTCGGGAGTATGTCCGCGGGAAATATATTCATTGGCGGCCCCGTCGCAACAAACGACGAATTGGGCTTCTGCCAAAAGACGCAGGGGAAGTTCGTGCGCAGGATATTCGCCGTTGGCAAGTATGACGGCTTCGGGGATATAGTGTTCGTTTATCATTGTATGCTCATTAATTTTTTCCATTTGAAGTAGCCAAAGATAGCTATAATGGAGTAAAGTCCGTACAATGCGGAGGTGAAATAGAGATCTTTATAGATATAAAGTCCGCAACAGACGATGTCGACAAGAATCCAGGCAAACCATTGCTCGATGTATTTGCGTGCCAGCATCCACATTCCGACAATGCTCAACGCCGTTGTGAAGCTGTCCAGCCACGGAACGTTACTGTCTGTGTATTCGATAAGTATCCGGGCGATGCCGACGAAAGACAAGATAAACACAAGGAATAGTGGCAGGTAACATTTCCACGGGGTATGTATAATGGGGAGGCTTTTCTTTTCCCCGTGTCCCCACATCCAGAAGAACCATCCGTAGATGGCAGCTATCAGATAGTAGATGTTGATGCCGAAGTCGGCATACAGCCCCGCATCGTAATAAACAAAGATATAAATGGCCGGCATGATGATGCCCGCCAGCCACAGATAGATACTGGCGCGATACTCCAGCCACAGGTAGATAATACCGATAAATGTACCGAATATCTCCAGATAATTCATTTCCATATTTGCTTATTTATTCGTTCTCTACGCCGGCATTACCCGGATCAGATTCTATGGGTATGTTCTCAGCCTGTCATGTTAGGGCACCCCTATTGCGTGAATCGGCGGTAAAATTACGAATTTAGCAGAAGGAAAACAAGGAATCATGTAAAAACAAGTCCTCCGTTGAAAAAACGAAGAGGAGATTTCAGCGGCATTTTTGCAATGCCGTGAAATCTCCTCTTCTCCTCATTTGTCGTGTATTATAAAATTTCTTTTTCTTTGGTCAATTGCTCTTCATATAGCGTGTTACCGATCGTATATTTGAGGCTGAACTTTTTGGCGGTTGTGTTGTAGGTACTTTCTCCTGAGTCAATGATTGCCGGTCCGTTTTCAGCATCCCATGCTTTGATAGAAACTTTCTTTACATCATTAGTGCCTTCCACTATCTGATCCGTGATGGTCAGTTCTATTGTACCCGTTTGGATATCAGCCTTCTCGTCGCTCTCGTTGTTCATGGCATAGAATAGTCTGACAGTGTTGACTCCGGTAGGCTTAATCGTTTTAGGCTTCTGAATCGTCTTCGGAGTTTCTCCTTCTAAGGTGGTATGCCCACTCATCTGGTAACTGCCCGAATATTCATTCTTTAATTTTAATAGAACCAGCATTTTATATCCGGATGTACTTACCGGATATCCTGTTGTACTTTCTATTTCGACGGGGATGACATATGACTGGTCAATTTTCAGACTTGCTGTTTTTATCAACACAGGAACTTCGGTGGAAATACCTTCAGCATGCTTGATTACCGTATTCTCCAAAGAAGGAATGGAATATAAATCAGTATCCAGTGATTTATAATATTTGTCCTCATTCAGAACGGTCCAGTATTTTTTATTGTAAATATCTACCAACTCTTCGTTGATCTTCATCTTTACGTTCACATCTCGGTCTAATGCTAATGTACCGGAACTGCTGACCGTGAAATAAGTTTTCACTTCTTCGTTACTGTAGCTTACTTCTGTGGTCCATACTCGGTTGTAAGCACCGATCAGGTAGATTTCTTTCTGATATTGTTCTTTTTCAAGCAGGTCTTTTTCACAAGAAGTGATGGAGAGTGTTAACAAAGAACAGACCACTATTTTGTATATTGATCTCATTATATGTTCAATTTTATATGATTAATAATCAGTTATATGATGGAAAGGGGAAAGTTACCAATCTCCGAATCCGTCCCATCCTGGATTTTGTTTCAGTTTGGCATTTTTATCCAATACGGCTCTCGGAATAGGATAGAAGTACATCTTCCTGTCAAAGCTGCGTAATGCATACTTATGAACTACATTGACAACAGTATAGAATTGGTCTCTTTCGGTTGTCTTCTTAGTAACGTCCATACCTTGTACCGGTTTGTTTTCTTCTGTTTCTGCTAGTCCCCAACGACGCAGGTCATGATATCTTCTTCCTTCGCACGCAAATTCGATCATACGTTCGCGGATGATTAACTGACGCGTCTTCACTTGATCGCTTGCATCGGCAAGGGTGATGCCCGGCAATCCGGCACGGTAACGAATCATGTTGAAGTAGTACATGATTTCCTCCGGATTATACAAAACATGATAAGTGGTGTTATCTGCCGCTTCCGTATATTCCGGTTCTCCTTTCAGTTCATTCAATGCTTCTACATAGTTCAACAGTATTTCCGCATATCTGAAGACAGGGAATGTTTTTGGTTTTATTTTAGCACCTGTATGACTAGTACAGTTATCCTCCGGATGGATATATTTCTTTAGAGTATATCCCGTTAAGTTATAGTCTTCGGGATTGGCAGCCTGTTTGGCACAGTTGCCATTCACGTAATATCCTGCTGTAAAGTTAGTCACGTTGGGAGCTTCGGTTCCTGTTACCGAAGTTGCGGGCCAGAAACATTCACAGAATCCGATAGATGCGTAGAAACGCGGTTCGCGGTCCAGATACATTTTGGCAACGGTTGGTCTCAGCTCATATCCTGTGGCGATGGTAGGTACAGTACCCGCTTCTTCATAATAATCAGGTTGTTGCACATAATCTTCTCCATCTTTCATGTAGTAGGCATCTATGAGTTTCTGAGTGATTCCTAAGCCGTTCCATCCTCCCAGTTTCAACGGGAAGGCGATTGAAATGATGTTGTTGTTCAAGGGAGTAGCATAAATAAGTTCAGGGTTTTTCACAGCCAGTGCTTCTCCATTGAACATGTCTATATACGAATGGTAAGGATCGATTCCTCCTACTCCTAACGGAAATTCCGCTTGTGACGCCTGAGAGGATGCATACGTGTTTTCATCGCTGGGTACAGTGTATAATGAGTAAATACCGCTATCGATAATTCTCTTGGAGGCAGCAGCTGATTTCGCCCATTTCACCGGGTCATATTGCTGGGCTATCATGTTTCGTCCGTCGGAAGTGGTCCAGTCGGCATAATATTGATTGCCGTTGTACCACTTGGAAGCCTGGTAAAGCCGGACACGTGACATGAGGGCGGCTGCCGCATATTTGGTAGGACGTTCGAACTGAGTGCTCGGGCGCGTCGGGTCCAGTAGACTGTAAGCTTCTTCGAGGTCTTTGCAGATATATTCCACACATTCATCGTACGTGTTACGTTCGAATGACAAGTTTTCAATGTTTTCATCTACCGATAACGGCTCTTCGGGAAGGATGACTGCCGGTCCGTAAAGCTCCAACAGATAGAAATAGAAGGAAGCTCTCATGAAATGAGTCAATCCCATAATTTCACGTCTGTCCAATCCTTTCAGGTCTTTGCATTCATCGATGCGGGCAAAGATAGTGTTACACTTGCGGATTCCTTTGTAGTATTGTCCCCACATATTGTAGTAAGAATCGTTCTGCGTAATTTTGTCTGCATACAAGTATGTACCGGCATATTCGGCTTTCTGCCATGACAGAAGAACTTCATCCACTGCGGTCTCGTAAGGGCCGTAGGAACCGGAAAATAAGTTGCCTTGAGCGGGCATTAATGCCGCGGTTCCCCATACATAACGTTCCAGATAATCTTGTCTGGCAAAGATAGAGTCGAGTGGAGTCAGGTCGTTAAAGTATTCATCAACTGCCAGATAGTTACATGAACTCAGCATGAACGGGATGATTCCCAGTGTCGTGCATAGAATATGAAGGCTTTTCTTTAATATCTTTTTCATAATGTTTTTCAATTAGAACGTAGCTGTTAACTGTAAAGAGAAAGTACGCTGTAGCGGATATACGGCGCCATTTTTAGATGCCTGTCCCGGGTCCCATAGTTTGACTGAGTCCCAGACTGCCAGATTCTGTCCGACAAATTGCAGATTCATATCACTGATACCTACGGTCCTGAGTGCCTTATTTGTTCCGATACGATAGGAGATATCCAATGATTTCCAACGCAGGTAAGAACCATCTGCCAGCCAGAAGGTAGAAGCACGGTTATTGTTCTTATTCTCTCCGTAAGTTAGGCGCGGGAAACGTGCATTCGGGTTTTCTGTAGAGGGGTCTCCCGAATACCATGCCGGTGTCCAACGATTCTTCGGGTCGTTCACGATAGACAGAATGTTGCCGACTTCTCCACCTGAGAAGGGATAAAATCCGGAACCTCCATATAAGAAGTTAACTTTGGCTGCTCCAGTGAATAAAGCACTGATAGTCCATCTCTTATATCTGTATTCCAATGCAAAACCATATTGGATTTGCGGTACATTGGAGTGTGCAATAGGAACAACATCATCATCGTCAATCTTTCCGTCAGCGTTCACGTCTTTATAGCGAATATCTCCGGGGCGTACTTCACCGTATGTCTGTTTCGGGCTTCGGTTGATTTCATCCTGACTTTGAAATAAGCCTAATGCAACCAAACCACGCATAACACCATAATTTACATCGCTATACGATTGGTAAGGGTAGCGCACTGCATCTTGGTCCCAGTGTACAACTTTGCTGACAGCGTAAGTCATGTTGGCACGCACCGTGAAAGAATTATCTTTGTCTATCTTCTGGTTCAGGTAAATGTTACCATCTACACCGCTACTACGCATACGTCCTACGTTTGTGTATGGGTTGGTCACGACGCCCACTTCCGAAGGCATCATCTTTCTTTCCTGGAAGATGTTATCACGGGTATCCTTGAAGATATCTACCGTTCCGCCTATTTTATCATTGAGAAATTGGAAGTCGATACCCAGGTTATATTTCTTGGCTACCTCCCAGTGCAGGTTGTTGGCCCCGATTTGTTTTTCTGTCAATCCATTGGAACCCCAACGACTGCCACCTCCAAAGTTAATCAAAGTCAAATATGGGAACCGACGTCCACCACCGATCTGATCGTTACCAACTTCACCATAAGAAGCTCTGATCTTCAGGAAATTGAGCCATCCTGCATGATTCTGCATAAATTCGTACTGAGTCGGAATCCATCCCAAGGCTATTGCAGGGAACAAACCGAATTGTTTACCCGGTTCAAAGTTTTCGGAACCGGTATATCCCACGTTTCCTTCTATCAGATAAGCATCTTTATAAGAATAAGTGGCTCTGGCAGATAATGCCTGGTAACGTTTAGGAATAGATGAGATTTCATCATTTGCTTCGGTCGTTTCGGTGCTTTGCATATAGTAATGTATCAAACCGGTTACACGATGTTCCTGATTGAAAAGTCTTTCATAGGCAAGTTGCGATTCGAAGTAATATCTACGGTCACTGGCCGCACTCTTGGCGAATTGAATGTTGCTGGCTGATACTGTACGTTGTGTCATTAATGAACCGTCATTGTAACGGCCAAAGGCCTTGTATAGGTCCGGCATTTTGGAGCGGACTACGTTGTGTATATTGTTATTGTTATACGAGAACATTCCTCTGGCAGTCAAACCCTTAATCCATTTCCCGAAGTCTTGACGTAAGGTGAAATTGATGTTCATAGTGGTCCGGTTTCCCTTTTTAAATCCGGTATGGTTCAACAATATATATGGTGAGATTTGTTCTCCGTTTTTACCATAAGCAGGAAGCATTCCATTGGAATAACGTAAAGGCACCGTCAGGGGAGTCAGATAGGCTTGTGCGGCCCAGAGTGCGTCATTGTTAGTTCCGAATCCCGGTGCTCTGTCTTCTACAATAGCTCCGTCCATAGCCAATCCCATGATTGTCGATGGAGTTAGGTTCATGTCTACCTTTGCGCGGAAATTATATTTAGCCCATTTGACATTCGTGTTGTATTTGTTAACTTTGTCTTGCTTGAAGATAGCATCTTTGAATGTACCTCCTACACTGACAAAATATCTGGCAACTTTTCCACCACCGGATACATTTAAATAGTGCTGATGATTAATAGTTACATCTTTCAGTATCTCTTTTTGCCAGTTAACGTTTGGATATAAGTCATTGTCCAGTCCTGCTTTAATAATCTCCAGTTCTGTCGGGCTATAAAGAGGGTCCATATTACTTACTACTCGGGCTTCGTTTGCTAAGCTGGCATAATCGTATGCTTCCAGATATTCGGGCATGCGGGGGGAATAAGAGAGAGTCATACTGCTCTTCCAGGTTACCTTGGTGCGACCTTCCTGACCGGAACGGGTCGTTACCAAAACAACGCCATTTGCACCACGTACACCATAAACGGCTGTTGCCGAAGCATCTTTCAAGATAGAGAAGCTCTCAATATCCGACGGGTCAAGGTCATTAAGATTTCCTTCAATACCGTCAATCAAAACCAGCGCAGACTGGTTGGCACCAAATGTGCTGATACCGCGAATCCAGAACTCAGAAACATCCTGCCCCGGTTCGCCGCTTCGGTCAACGGCTATAATACCGGGAACCACACCTCCCAGCATATTGGCTACGGAAGTTGACGGAGCACTGATGGCAGCCGGATTGACACTGGTGACAGCACCTACCACGCTGACTTTACGTTGTGTTCCCATACCTACAACAACTACTTCGTCCAATGATTCTGAGTCGGGCTCCAGAGATATACGCATCTTCTTATCGGTTTGAGTAACCAGTATTTCCTTGCTTTTATATCCCATAAATGAAACAATCAGTGTTGTTTTTGGAGCTAATGATTTCATACTGAAGTTACCATCCATATCTGTTATAGTTCCGGTTTTTTCTTTCCCTTTTACAGATATGTTTGCACCCGGGAGCGGATCACCATGTTCGTCTAACACGATTCCGGCAATTTGAATTGGTTCTTGTTGGGCCCATATCCCTTGTGTTGCATTTCCTGCCAATAGCAGAAAGAAACACAGGGTTAATTTAAAATATAGTGTTTTCATTTCTATTCCTTATTAATTATTCAATAGCAAGTTTTCTGATGCAGTGGTTATTTTGATCTGCAATGTAAAGAAATTCATTTTTGTCTAAATAGACACCCCAGGGCTGATTGAATTGGGCTTCCAAAGGGTCTCCATCTTTGTATCCTGCAGCTCCGCTACCTGCTATCGTGGTTACGACGTTCAATTTGGTGTCAACTTTGCGTATTCGGTTATTACCAACATCGGCTATGTATAAGTTCCCTTCTTTATCAATAGCAATTCCACGTGGTTCTTTAAACTGTGCTTCTTGCACATCTCCGTCCCGGAAGCCTGCGCCTGCACCGGGGATATATTCATCGATGTCCCCATCTAGGGCTGGCCAACCGTCCGCATCGCGTGTGAGCTTAAAGCGATAAACTGCACTTTTACTATGCAACACACAGTAAACATACTTATCAACCGGATTGTAAGCACATAATCCATTGGAACCTGTATTATAGAGTGTACCGATTCGTTTTGCTTTGTTGGGATTTAATGTTCTTCTATTTTTATCGAAAGGTTGTGTCCACAATTGCCCTGTATTTTGGCGGTATATCACAAAAGTAGAATCTACGGGGTCGAGAACAACACTATGCATCCATCCTCCGTTGGCTAAAAGCTGTCCCATTTTATCAGCCACCCAGCTCACATTAGCATCGAATAAGAAACAACCGAAGTTGGCATTATCGCATGGACCAAATAGTTGTTTCTTTTCTTTATCAATAAATAAAGGTTGGTCGATTACCATGCCATCTAGTAAAGTGATCGTTTTATTTTGTTCGATGGATGATAAACGCGTTCTTCCATCAGAGTCGAATATGAATACATTGTCATCATTATCTACAGCTACATACCTTGGAGTATTGAATGTGGTCTCGCCGAGAGTTCCGTCTTTATTGCCACCTTCTTTGGCTTTTCCTACTACTGTAGATACGGAAGAAGTTACAATATATTTGAAGGTTTTTTCAGCATTGCTGAGTTCAGCTTCTTTTCCGGCAATCTCCACCCGTACATGGCTTTCCCCTCCGGCTTGCTTGGGCACTTGGGCATAAATAACATCAGGCTTGACACCTAAAACCAATGCCTCCCGCTCATTACCTACTTCATCCTTGAAGTAAACTTTCACTTGGCTTTTGTCTTCTCCGAAATTGGAGCCTTTAACAATGAATTTGGTTCGTATGCCACCGGAATCGGGCATAAACTCTGTAAACTTGACTGGTTGATTAGGATCGAAAGCTGTGCTTTTCTTGTCTTCATTACAACCTACTATTAGTAGCAGGAAGCCGAAAACCATCCAGATTAGATTAAATGATTTACGCATGTTTTTCTATAAGATTTTATTAGTTTGAAAAAAGGTCTTTTAGGCTTTCTATTTAAATAAGGTTTAATAGATTCTAATTGATTTCAATTTGACTTAAGGGCTTTTGGCTTTTTCTCTCATGTGATTAATTGTTTTAAATATTATAGATTCAAAGGTGTAAATGGCTATATATAATTGTGAAGCACACTTTCCGTTCGGTTTTCAGGATACAAACTTAGGGTATTTCAAGGAATCAGGAGCATATGCTTTTATTCATCCATGTATATCTTTTCATTCAAAATTGCTTTTTTTATCATTTGCTTCGCCTTTCTGTTATAATATTGATTATTTTTGTGACACTTAAACTAATATGAATATATAATGAAGCGAACCGTTCGATATACCGTTCTTGTTTTGATTGCTATTATAAATTCTTTAGTTATTACTACTTCTCTCTATGCTGTTCTGCCTTATAATGAACTACATCAGTTGAATATGAGTAATGGCTTGGTAGATAACATCATTACTTGTATCTATCAGGATCAAGATCGTTTTATGTGGTTTGGATCCACTAATGGGCTGAGTCGATATGACGGGAAGCAGATTCGCAATTTTAGTGTAGACAATGCGAGGATGTATGTTTCCGATATAAAAGAGACTTCTGATGATAAATTGTGGGTAATAACTAATGAGTATTTATATTGTTTTGATCGACGGAAAGAGAAATTTGTTCTTCCGTCTTTTCAGGATGGGAAAAAGGCCATTTCTGTAAGTGCTATGGAAATAACAGGGGATTCACTTTTTTGGATAGTGAAAGGCGGACAATTGCAATGCTTGAAACGACATTATAAATTAGTGAAAGGTGACTTACAAATAGAGATGACTGTCGAAGCAGGCTATCCGTTTTTTTTAGATGAGGGGGAATCTTTTTCGAATTTATGTGCTTCACAAGACGGGCATTTCTTGTATTTGGTTACCGATAAGGGAAATTTGTTGTTCTTTGATAAGATTGCAGGTAAAGTGGTCCGGAAGTTCAAATACTCTATTAATCCTAGCGCTAATGCTACTACTATCATGAGTGAAGGGGAATATATTTGGATTTCTTCTATAGTGGGTGGAGTAACTCGTCTGCATATTCCCACGGGAAAATCTGATTATTATCAGTATAATGAGGATGCCAGGTTGTCTTCTTTATCACATTCAGATGCGTATGGGGTGGTTGCGTTGGATAATGATTCTTACATTGCAGTAACCTGGAATGGATATACTCTGTTAGCTCCTGAAGAAAATGATCCTTCTAAGTTGTCGGCAACGCCTTATACGAATACCTCATTTTTGCAGTACCGGAATGTAGAGACAAGAATGATTTCTGTTTATTATGATAAAGAGGGAATACTATGGATCGGAACTAGAGGAGGAGGGATTGTCTATTTTGATTTTAGACAGCATTCTTATATGCAATATCACAGCAAAAAACATAATGAAATCTCTGCTCAGGTGGCTGACAAAGATGGTCGAATTTGGTTGGGCACTTACCATGAAGGAATTATGCGTAGTGACCAGCCTTATGCTAAATCGCGACCGCTGAACTTTTCTCCTGTGGGCAATCAAAAAGAAGTCCCGGTGTTTTGTGCAACCAAAGATTCATGTTCTAATTTATGGTTTGGAAATGCTTCCGGAAATTTGATTTGTTATGACTGGAGTTCCGATTCTTTCCATATATATCCGCTCAATTATTTAGGAAAAAAGGTAAATTCCTATATAGTGGCCTTAATGATTGACACCCGTTATCGGTTTTGGGTATGCACTTCTGCCGGATTGTACTTATTTGATCGGCAGACAGGTCATTTTGAATTATTCTCATTGCGTGAAGCCTTGAAAGAAGATGCAGAGCCATGGGTCACTGCTATTTGTGAAGATAAACAGCGGAATATCTGGATAGGGACAGCAAAAGGTATTGTACGATTATCACAGGTAAATGTTCGTCCATTAAAGATGGTTCATGGATATGAAGAAAAAGAAAATATAGGAGCTCGTGTAGTTAGTGCTTTACTGACTGGTACTGACGGAACTGTATATGTGGGTTATAAAAATGGATTTGGAATCATTCCTGTGGGCGAAGATAGGATAGCGTCTTTTTATACAGTAAAAGATGGACTTTGTAATGATTGTATAGATTGTATAGTGGAAGATGAGAAGAAGCGTATTTGGTTGGGGAGTATATCCGGTATCTCAAGATATAGCCGACAGCAACATGTTTTCTACAACTATTATATTTCTAGTAGCAATAAATCTGTGATGTTGTTTAAGAATACTTTATTTTGGGGAAACAATAAGAGCTTAACTTATTTTGAACCGGAAATACTGACATCTGCCACCATTGCCAGCAAAACTCTTTTAACCGGATTAGAAGTCGATAATAAGCCAATTAATATAGGTGAGAAGATAAAAGGGCAAGTTGTTTTGGACTCAAACATTGCATCAATTGACCATTTGGAACTGGTCAATGCAAACCGTGATTTCTCTCTCCTTTTCAATAATCTGGCTTTTTCGAAGGATCTGCAAAAATATAGCTATCGGTTATATCCATATCAAAAAGATTGGATTGTTTCTGAAGCGGGTAAGGTCTCGTTTACCAACTTGTCTGCCGGTTATTATATTTTTGAAGTCAAAACATTGTTCCCTAATAATACGGAAGGAGACGTTACTGCATTGCCGATAACAATCCTTCCACATTGGAGCCAGACCGTTTGGTTTCGTTTGCTTTTGATTTTCTCGGTTTTATTTTTGGTTGGTTATATTTTCTATAGTTTGTTGCGGCGGCAGCGTCGTTTCAAAAAAATGATTCAATTGAAACATGAACTGACGATTGCAAATTTGGAGAGAAACGCAGAACGGCATATACGGGAAGAACGTGAGAATTTTTTTATGAATGCTGCTCATGAGTTAAGAACTCCTCTTACTTTGATACTCGCTCCTATACATGATATAATGAAGTCCATTACCCCATCGGATAATTGGTTTGATTCATTTAGCAGATTGCACAAGAATTGTCTTTCTCTACAGACACTGGTTGATCGTCTGCTATATGTACAGAAGATAGAGGGCGGTATGATAAAACTTCATCTGTCTGAATCGGATATAAAGGAGATTGTTAGCCGGGTGGCTAATCCTTTTCTGCAAATGGCTATGGTCAAGAAGCGGGAATTTTTGGTCCAGGTGGATACAGTGCCTTTGTATTTATGGGTGGATGTGGCGAAAATAGAATCAGCTGTTCAAAATTTGCTATCGAATGCCTTTAAATATACTTCTCAGAATGGACGTATTGAACTGGCTGTGTCAGAGGCGGAAATTGACGGAAGGCCTTATTGCCTTGTTACAGTGTCTGATAATGGGGTTGGGATACCTGATGATTTGCAACAGCACGTGTTTGATTCGTTTGTAACAGGAAAACGTATCCCGCAATATTCCACATCAATTGGTCTTGGATTACATATTGTAAAGCATACGATGGGGTTGCATCATGGATTTGTTACGTTGACCAGTCGTGTTGGAGAAGGCAGCCGATTTGTTCTGCACATTCCGGTGGGACTTTCTCATTTTGCGCAGGGGGAATATGAAATGGTACCTGATCCGATGAAGGGGGATTTGTTAGAAGAGTGTCCGGCAGAAGAACGTCCGATGGAAGAAGTAGTAGAGGAAAAGAATGAGACTATGGAAGAGGCCGTTAACAGAGTGAAAAATAATAAGGAATATTTGTTGATCATAGAGGATCACGATGAGATGAGAGAATATTTATGCAGTCTATTTAAAGAAGATTATAATGTTATTGAGGCTGAAAATGGAGAAGAAGGGGTGGCTATGGCTGATAAATATATACCTAAATTAATCATATCTGATATAATGATGCCTGTTAAGGATGGGTTTGAATGTAGTCGGGAGATTCGTGAAAATAAGCGGACTTTTCATATACCGATTATCTTTTTAACAGCTAAAGCAGAGGATGCTGACCGGTTGAAAAGTTTACAAATAGGGGTAGATGACTATATAATGAAACCTTTTAATCCGGAGTTATTGAAAGAGAAGGTGAAAGCGTTGATAGAGCAACGTGATCTGCTAAGAAAACTTTATGCGAAAACTCTTATGTTGGATGAAGAGGTACTGGAATCTTCAGAAGATGTTCAGGATGTTTTTATGCCTAAAATGCTTCAGATTATAGAAGAAAATTTATCAAACCGGAATTTTACAATAAAAGTGCTGACGGACAAATTGAATATGAGCCAGCCGACCCTTTATCGCAAGGTTAAGCAGAAAACAGGTTTGTCGATTATAGAGGTGATTCATGGAGTACGGATGAGTAAAGCTGCCTCTATTATCATGAGCGGGCGATATAGCAGTCTGACAGAAGTGGCGGAAATGGTAGGGTATGATTCGATGATTTCCTTCCGTAAGCAGTTCGTTGCACAGTTTGGGGTGCTTCCTTCCAAATATATGGAAGAGAAAATGAGGAAATAAGAAGCCGCGTTCCATGTTGGCGGCTTCTGGCTTGTCTGTTTGAATGGTTATTGTTAAAAGCGGAAAGAGACATGACCCATAACGTTTGTACCCGCTTGCGCAGCGTATCCGGCAGAATCTATTCTGTGATTCACATCCTTGTCGTAAGAACTGGATGCCCAACCGTTGTTCTCGTATTCTTCGTTGAAGAGGTTGTAGACGGTCACACCCAAAGTTACTTCTTTCACCACCTTTCGGGGTTTGAATGTATAGGCCAGATTCAGGTTGCTCACAAAGTATTTATCCAGAGTCAATGCTTCCACTTCTGCATTTGTCATATATTGCTTGCCGACAAATTGGGATTGAAGGGCTGCTTCGAATCCTTGATAGGTAAAAGCAAAACGGTTGTTCAGCAGGAAATCCGGTGAAAAGGCGATGCGAGTACTCTTATGAGAAACGCTTACGACGTCCAGTAAGTTCCAGCCATCGTAAATGGGAATGTTTTCTACAAAATTCTTGATACGGTTTTTGCTCCATGTCGCATTGATATCCCATTGGAACCATTTACAGGGCTTGATACCTAGCATCAGTTCGATTCCCATCCGGTAGCTGTCCGGAACGTTTTCTGTCAGGGCTTCACCGATATCGTTCAAAGCTCCGGTGAGGACAAGCTGGTCGGTATAATCCATGTAGTAGAAGTTGGCGCCTGCTGTCAGCCAATGATTGGCGAATGTGTATCCGGCTTCGTAGTCGAGCAGCTTTTCAGCTTTCGGATAACTGTCGGGATCGCCATCCGTATAATTATTTCTTGTCGGTTCTTTTTGAGCTACGGAGAAAGAAGCGTAGACACGGTGATTGGAGTTGATATTCCAGTTCAGTCCGACTTTCGGGTTGAAAAAGTCGAATTTCTTGTCTACGGCCAGCAGACGCAACGCACTTTTATTCCAGTCGTATTTGTCATTTGCTCCGTCGATGGTGTAGTCGATGTGCCGGTATTGCAGGTCAGCATAGGCACTTAGTCCTCCGGTAAGGTCGTAGCTTGCTTTCAGATAGATGTTACCGTCGGTTTTCTTCGATTGGTTGCGGTAGTATTCATGGGCGGGAGATAGTGCGCCGATGTAGTTCTTTACCCAAGTCACTTTCCCGAAGTTATTGCCCCGATATTGATTGATGCCTCCGCCCAAAGATGCCGTTAGTCGGTGGTTGGTATAATTGAGGGAGAAAACACCTCCGCCAAACTTATTATCCATTTTCTTCTGGCGGACCAGATCGCTTTCCGAAATTTCTTTTCCGTCTGTTGTAAAAGGTTTCAGACCGTATTCTACGAAAGATCTGTCTTCTTTATATTCCTCATAGTAGCCGTCACCTTTGGTGTAGTGCAGAGCTACGTTCAGATTCCATGCGGTGGAGAAAGTATGGTTGAAAAGGAGTTGATAATTCTTTTGCAGATAGTTATCCGTCTGGTCGGCATAATAATGTTTTTCATTATCGTCCCCGGTATATTCGCCGCAAGGGTTATACCGTCTTCCGTGTTCTTTCATTTCTGCTTTAGTAGCATATCCCCAGGCATGATACGTCTTTTCTTTTCCTGCGAATGCGATCAGTTTGACAGACGTATTTTCGGCGAAATATCCCCCTTGCAGATAGTAAGAGTTGAGATTGACGGAGGCACGGTCAATATATCCGTCCGTACCGATGTTGGAAAGTCGGGCATCGAATGTCCAGTGATTGTTCAGCAGTCCGGTTCCCACTTTTACAGTTTCCTTGTGGGTGTTGAAAGAACCATAGGAACCGTTGAACTCGGCATACGGTTTCATGGACGCGCCTTCGGTCTGCATATTGACACTGGCTCCGAAGGCACCGGCGCCGTTGGTCGATGTTCCTGCGCCACGTTGCACTTGCATATCCTTTACGGAAGAAGAGAAGTCGGGCATATTTACCCAGAACAGGTTGTGGCTTTCGGCATCGTTCATCGGGATGCCGTTTACAGTGATATTGATACGCGTGCCGTCAGTGCCTCGTACACGAAGAGTCGTATAGCCGATGCCCGATCCCGCATCCGATGTGGTCAGCGTGGAAGGAGTCATGCTCAGCAGGTAGGGAATATCCTGCCCGAAGTTCACTTTTTTAAGTTCGGCTTTGCCTATATTGGTAAATGCTACGGGAGTTTTTGCTGTAGCACGTGTGGATACTACCTGCACTTCTTGCAGGTTGATTACTTTCAGACTATCCTTTGCACTCGTTTGTGCATGGACAGGGAAGCCTGCGCCCAATAAGGCGACGGCCATCATCATCATTTTTTTCATCTTGCTTATTAATTAGTTCTCTACGCCGGCATTACCCGGTTCAGATTCTATGGGTATGTTCTCAGCCCGTCATGTTAAGGCACCCCTACTTAGTGAATCGTTGGCAAAATTACTGCTTTTGCGGGAGGAAAGCAAAAAAAACTTTTAGATTTGCTAAAAACAATATAACTTTGTAGTTTGTTGAAATATGACAAGTCAGCTATTTATTCATTTTAATATAATTATCAAATTATGCTACTATTATTTCAGGCGACAGCAACACAGCTTGCGGATTCTACACAAATCGCCGCAGATAAATTAATGGAAGAAGCGATAGCCAATGCGGACGGATTGGATAAGCTTTCTCTGATCACCCAGCAATTGGTAGATTTCGGTATCCGTGCCGGAGAACGTATTCTGATTGCTACCCTTGTCTTCATCGTAGGACGTTTCCTGATTTCGATGCTCAACCGGTTTGTCGGACGTCTGATGGACAGAAGAAAAGTGGATATAAGCATCAAGACTTTTGTGAAGAGTCTGGTAAATATTCTGCTGACCATTCTGTTGATTATCTCCGTAGTCGGTGCTTTGGGAGTCGAAACAACTTCTTTTGCAGCCCTGTTGGCTTCTGCCGGTGTGGCTGTCGGTATGGCGTTGTCCGGTAATTTGCAGAACTTTGCCGGCGGACTGATCGTATTGCTCTTCAAGCCTTATAAGGTAGGAGACTGGATTGAAAGTCAGGGAGTTTCCGGAACGGTCAAGGAAATACAGATATTCCACACCATTCTGACCACCGGAGATAATAAAGTGATTTATATACCGAACGGTGCAATGAGCAGTGGAGTGGTGACAAACTATAATACACAGACAACGCGCCGTGTAGAATGGATTGTTGGCGTGGATTATGGAGAAGATTATAATAAGGTACAGCAGATTGTCCGTGATATACTGACGGCCGACAAGCGTATTCTGACTGATCCCGCCCCGTTTATTGCTCTTCATGCGCTGGATGCCAGCAGTGTGAATGTGGTAGCCCGTGTGTGGGTGAATACGGCAGATTACTGGGGAGTTTATTTTGATATAAACAAGACTATTTATGAAACCTTTAATGAAAAAGGAATCAACTTCCCGTTCCCGCAACTTACCGTGCATCAGGGAAACTGATCACTATAAGATATATAC
>OJOD01000814.1_pt1 | contig 17707 bp, 15 predicted proteins | sample 1598221 | NCBI WGS metagenome assembly OJOD01 (sample SAMN03922464, study PRJEB24848) | human gut metagenome | isolation source: stool sample | host: Homo sapiens | place: Germany | collected 2010-11 | reverse complement strand
AGCTGCCGCACCTCGCTCGCCGTATCGGCACTTAGAATTATGCGGTATTGCCCTAACTCTATTTTGTTACATTGTTTCGCGGTACAAAAGCCCGCTGCTGCCCGTCAGGGCGGCAGCAGGGTCAACGGACTTGCTGCCAATGCGCAGCTCCCAGATCAGGGTATGCTCCTCACTGGTGGTGCCCAGTTCTTCGCCGCGGGCAAGGCTCTGCCCACGCTGCACCTTTACGGCATCCAGCCCAAACAGATAGCTCTTAACCCCGCAGCCATGGTCAATCACCACGGTGCCGCCGGTCAGCGCCAGCGTTCCGGCGTACACCACAGTACCCGCCTGCGGTGCCGTAACGGCGGTACCCGCTGCGGCGTTATAATTGATGCCAGTTGCCCGGCCGGTAATGGTCCCATCGGTGCGCAGCCGCGCACCGTAATCCGCCAGAATCGCACTGGGCACCGGCGAGGCAAAATTGCCCTGCCACAGCTTTTCGCTGCTGCCCTGTGTGTAAAGGGGCCAGATCGCATTTTTATATTCCGTTGCTGCGCCCGGTATGTCTGCCTCTGCGGCCACATCCACGGTTTTGGCCTCGCTCTGCATCACGTTCAGGGTCAGCTCCTGGGTCAGGCTGCCGCAGGTCACGGTCAGGGTATGGGGGCCGCCCTCGGCATTATAGGTTACCGGGATATAGCCCATATACCCACCGGTCACCGGGCGGAACCATACATCCCCCAGGTCGGTTTCCACGGTCGGCTCGCTGCCATCCAGAATGCCGGTAATGACCAGTGCCGCCACGCCGCCCTGGCTGACGCGCTCACTGCCGAGCACCGCCTTGGGCTGGATGTTCATGGTATAAGATGCACAGTACCGGTACCAGCCGGTGGCATCGCCGGGATCCGCCGTGTTGCGGTAAGCGGTCAGGGTCAGCTCATAGCTGCCATTTTTGGGGTAGGCATACATCGCAAAGGCAGCGGCATCCCCCTGCACCACAACGCTGCCGGCCGAATCTTTCAGCGTAAGGGTCGTGCGCTGCGCCCAGTCCGGCAAAACCAGCTCCGGGGCAGCTTCCGTCATTTCGCCCAGCTTTTGCACCGTCAGGGTGCTGGGCTGTTCAAACGTGCGGTTCAGCACATTGCCCAGCACCGGCACACTCCAGTCATAGCCGATCGGTTCCAGTTCCGTATCGCCCAAAGTGGGGTGCTGCGTGGGAAGTTTGTCATCGCCCGTCATAGCGTACATGGCGTACCCGGCACCGCCCAGCAGCACCGCCAGCATAACCACCACCATAACCAGCCACAGCAAGAGCTTTTTCATGGCGTTCCCTTTCCTTGGCACAGCAGAAAAATCGAAATTCAGTCTGATTTTATAGTCACTACCGTCATTTTTCTTATTTTCAGCAGCGCCTTATGGTTTATCTGAGCCCTTTTTATCATTTAATAAGTATCACTATTGATTGCAAGAAACACGAACAGCCGGGCCGAAGCCCGGCCATTTTCACTTTTCTGCTGGCTGTTCCGGCTTATTCAGCATCGTCAGCAGCCTTTTCTTCGGCGGCTTCTGTCGGTTCATTGTCGATGGGCAGATATTCGTCGTCATCGTCATAATCGTCGCCGTCATCGCTGTACAGCAGGCGCTCGTATTCGTCCAGTTCCTTTTCGCGGCGGCGCAGGTAGAGCGCAGCGGCAGTCAGGGCACCGGCAGCAGCAAACAAAAACGCCAGAATGGCGCCAAAAGTGGATTTCTTCATCATAATACTTTTCCTCCGCGTATTCTAAAAGGGATGGGTCTGTAAAATATTATACCCGATTAACCGGGTGAATACAATCTTTCCCTTGTAAATTTTTCACACAAAAAGGTTCAGGGCAATACCGCATAATTCTAAGTGCCGATACGGCGAGCGAGGTGCGGCAGATGCCGTGCCGCAGCTGCCGGAGCGGTGCTTAAGCCGCAAGGCGGGAATTGTGCGGTGTTGCCTCAGGTATCAAGGTGATACCGCACCATTCTCCGCAGCATGGTTTCCGGAAAATTTCTTTACCTGTCAAAAGCCATGCCACTCTGCTTGCTTTTTATTCCGGCTGCCACTGGCGCATAATGCCCGCAAATGCGCTTGGCACCGCGTATTCCCCGTTCAGCTCCGCGCGGCTGGCCCAGACGCAGCCTTCCGGCGCCGGGCCTGCGGCTGTGCCGCAAAACCCGCTGATCTGCCAGATGCGATGGGTGAACACATGGCGGGTGCTTTGCAGCGGGGCCTGCCACTGCACACAAAGGCCAATGGTGCGCAACGCGGCGTCCAGTTCCGGTTGGGTCATGGCGGTACCCTCAAAGGCAAGGGGCTGCCACAGCCCGGCCAGCAGCCCTTTGGACGGGCGGCGCTGCAAAAGCACGCCCTGCGGCCCGGTGATCAACGCGGCCGTGACCGGCACCAGCGTTTTTCCCGGCTTAGCCGTTTTGACCGGCAGCTGTTCGGCCCGGCCTGCAGCGCGGCCCTTGCACTGAGCAGCCAGCGGGCAGACCTCGCACTTTGGCGCACCGTTGGGCAGGCAGACCAGTGCCCCCAGTTCCATCAACGCCTCGTTATAAGGGCCGGGGCGTTCCTTGGGCATTTCTTCCAGCACACGGGCTGTGAACTCGCGCTTGGCGGCAGGTTTGGTAATATCGGCAGAGTTATTATCCAGCCGGGCAAATACCCGCAGCACGTTGCCGTCCACCGCCGGGGCTGGGATGTCAAATGCAATGGAGGCAATAGCCCCAGCCGTGTAATCCCCAATGCCGGGCAGAGCGCGCAGGGCGGCATAATCTGCGGGAAGCTGGCCGCCGTACTGCCGGCAGACGATCTGCGCCGCCTTTTGCATGTTGGCCACCCGGCTGTAATACCCCAGCCCCTGCCACAGCTTGCGCAGCTTGTCCGGGTCGCAGGCGGCAAGGGCGGCGGGGTCCGGCAGTTCGGCCACAAAACGCTCGTAATAGGGCAGCGCCGCCGAGACGCGGGTCTGCTGGAGCATGATCTCGCTGACCCAGATATGATATGCCGAAGGCTCCTGCCGGAAAGGCAGGAGCCTTCGATTCAGTTCAAACCATTGGATCAGCGGTTCGCTGACCGCCCCCATTAAAAACCGCCGCAGGTGCGCGGGAAGGCAATGACGTCACGGATGTTGGGGATGCCGGTGACATACATCAGCAGGCGCTCAAAGCCCAGGCCGTAACCGGCATGCTTTACGCTGCCAAAACGGCGCAGGTCCAGGTACCAGTCATAATCTTCGCGCTTCAGGCCCAGTTCATCCAGGCGGGCCAGCAGCACATCCAGGCGCTCCTCACGCTGGGAACCGCCGATCAGCTCGCCAATGCCAGGCACCAGCATATCGGCGGCGGCAACCGTCTTGCCGTCCTCGTTCATGCGCATATAGAATGCCTTGATCTCTTTGGGGTAATCGGTAACAAACACAGGCTTTTTGAACACCTGCTCGGTCAGGTAGCGCTCGTGCTCGGTCTGCAGGTCAATGCCCCAGCTTACTTTATACTGGAAGTTGTCATCGTTCTTTTTCAGCAGTTCGATGGCATCGGTGTAGCTCACGCGGGCAAAATCGCTGTTGGCAACCAGCTCCAGACGCTCGATCAGGCCCTTATCAAAGAACTGGTTGAAGAATGCCAGCTCGTCCGGGCAGTTATCCAGCAGGTAGCGGATGACATACTTGGTCATGGCCTCGGCGGTGTCCATGTAGGTATTCAGGTCAGCAAATGCCATTTCCGGCTCAATCATCCAGAACTCTGCGGCATGGCGGGTATCATAGCTCTTCTCTGCGCGGAAGGTGGGGCCAAAGGTGTAAACCTTGCCCAGGGCCATTGCCATGGCCTCGGCTTCCAGCTGGCCGGAAACCGTCAGGTTGACCGGGCGCTTGAAGAAGTCCTTGCTGTAATCCACCTTGCCGTCCTCGGTCTTGGGCACATCGTTCAGGTCCAGGGTAGTAACCTGGAACATCTCGCCTGCGCCTTCGCAGTCAGAACCGGTAAAGATGGGGGTGTGTACATAGGTAAAGCCGTTCTTGTGGAAGAACTCATGCAGGGCATAAGCGGCCTGGCCGCGCACACGGAACGCGGCGTTAAAGGTGTTGGTGCGGGGGCGCAGGTGGGTCAGGGTGCGCAGATAATCCATGCCCATCTTGTTTTTCTGCAGCGGGTAATCGCTGCCGCAGGTGCCCAGCACCGTAACGGTATCGGCGTTGATCTCAAACGGCTGCTTCGCGTTGGGGGTCAGCACCAGGGTGCCGGTCACTTCAAAGCTGGTGTACAGGCCGGATTTTGCAACCTCGGCATAGTTTTCCAGCTTGTCCGCCTGGAAAACGATCTGCACGGGCTTATAGCAGCTGCCGTCTGCCAGAGAGATAAAACCGATCTTTTTAGAATCGCGCACGGTTTTTGCCCAGCCGCAGACAGTAACTTTGGTGCCATCCGCCGGGGTAGCCTTATAGAGCGATGCAATTTCAACTCGTTCCATGTGTTCCCACTCCTAAAATGCAAATGTAGGGGGTGTATCTGAAAACAAAGAAAATGACGACTATTTCGCAAGCACATGCCGGATTCAAGACAAAAGGCCGCAGGAATCCTTTGTGGATTCCAAGGCTTTTTAACGCGGAATCCGGCTGCGATTGTAGAAATAGGCCAAATTTTCGACTTTTCAGCTACACCTAGATAAATTGTATTATAACGTGTGATGCTCAAAAAGTAAAGCGCTTGTTATTTGCGGCGCTTTTTGCTCTTTTTGCGCAGGGCCGGCACGGCCCAGATGGTCGCCAGCAGCACCACTCCTGCCGCACTGAGCGCTGCCCCCGCGGTAAGACCGGGCGTTTTGTAGGTAAACGCCACCGTATGGCTGCCGGGTTCCAGCGCCACGCCGAGGAAAGCCGTATCTGCCCGCAGCACTTGGGCCGGGGTACCGTCCACCGTCACGCTCCAACCAGTAGAATACGGCAGCTGCACCACCAGCACGCTGCTGCGGGTGGTGGTGATTTCTCCACCCAGGCTGTTGGTGCCAAGGGTCACATTCTGCAGGTTTTCGGCCCCAAGGTTCTCCGCACGGGCCGCAACGGTATCCAGCTTCTGGCATTCCACCGCCAGGCGGTCAAACTGGTAATAGCCCGCAAAGGGCAGTACAATCGTGATCTGCTGCAAGGGTTCATCACTGGTGCCAAAGTTATACACAAAGTCATGCCGGCCGCAGTAATACTGGCTGTTGGGGCGGTTATACTCAATGCGGCCCTCACCAATGTTGCTGAGCAGGCGCAGATAGACACTGTCCTTGCGCCAGAAATGCGCATACTGCTTTTGCAGGCTGCGGCGGTCATGGGCGCTCATGGCGCTCAGCTCTTCTTCGCTCATCGCATCCAGCGGGCTGGTGGCCGTGTACTGCATGCCCTGCACCACAAAGGCGGTCTCACAATCCGCCACCGGCTGGGCAATGGTCAAGGTAATGCGCCCGCCGTCCTGCGGGGCATAGTAGGTAGTTTCATCCAGCTGCTGCACGCCGTCCAGCTCCATTTCGGCTGCGGGGCTTACCGTATCGCCGGTCAATTCCGCTTCGGGCAGCAGGCCGGTTTCTTCCAGCACTACGCCGTCCAGCAGGGCATCCTGCTTTTGCAGCGGGGTCAGGGCGTCATAGGTTTCGCGGCTGATCTGGTTTTGCGCCGTATAGCCGATGGGCAGCGCCGCCGTATTGGGGTAAACCGCAACCGTGCTGCCGCCGATTTCCGCTGCCTGCACGGCCTGGCTGTCAAATAAGGCGGGCAGCGCCCCGGTGGAATCCGGTGCGCAGAGGGCGTATTTCACGCCGAACAACGTTTCCAGCGGGGTGCGGTTCTGCAGCCCGCGGTAATCATATTCCACCGGGGTGTTCTGCCCCAGTTCCCGGAACAGGCTGGAAAGGTAGCTGTTGTTCAGGCTGAAAAAGTACCCGGTGCCATACACATCCAGCAGCATGGGGCTGTTGATCGGCTCGTTCACCAGCGAGTCATACCGCCAGTAGCTTTGGTCCTCCATCAGATGCAGGGTCACGGCGGGGTTGTCTTGCACGGTGGTGCTCCAGGCGTAACCGGCGGGGCGGTACTCGTTCACGGCATCGGCTTCCTCAATGCCATAGTAGCCGCCAAGGTTCATCACCACGCCAAGGCAGCAGCCCGCCAGTAAAACAGCCTGCACACCGCGGCGGCTGACACCATCTGCCGCCAGCACAAACACGGCCAGCAGACCCAGCCACGCGCACTTGAGCACGGTGTTCTGCCGCGGCTTGGCAAACAGCACCAGCACACCCAAAAACGCCGCCGAGGTCACCCCCGCATAGGTAGAGTAAGCATCATACCCCATGCCGGTGGTCATGTTGGCCAGCAGCTCAAAAAAGCGGTAAAACGGGTAAGGCGCGGTTTCCCGCGTTAAGCCAAAGCGAGCGCTGCCGAACAGTTCCTGCGCGGTGGGCAGCAGGGTGACGGCTGAAATTGCAATGCCCACCAGCGCAAACCCGATGAACTTTGCCAGCAGCGGCGGCAGGGTGCGCAGGTTTTTGGCCCCGTACCGCTTGCTATACACCGCAATGGCGTACAGCACCAGCAGCACCGCAGCCATATAAAAGAACAAAAAGTTGGAGAGTGCCGTCAGCGCAATGGTGGCAATGTACAAAACCGGGCTGCGGCCCTCAAACAGATCATCCGCTCCCAGCAGCATCAGGGGGAAGCAATACATCGGCACCAGGAACACCGGTTCGATCAGCCCTGCCTGGATGGGCCACGCACTGAACACATAGGCCAGCGTACCCAGCAGGGTGCCAAAGCGGCTGTTGCCATGGCGGCGGCTGAACGCCATAAAGGCCAGCCCCGCCAGGTAGAGCCGCAGCACGATCAGGCCCTCCAGCAGCTGCTCGGTCCACCGGCCGGGCACAAAGGCTGCCAGCAGGTCCAGCGGGTCACCCAGGCCGTAATAGCTCAGCGTGGTAATGATATCCGCACCGTAACCGATGGAAAAATCCCAGGTGGGCACCGCCGCGCCGGTCAGCACACAGCGCGCGGCCTGCCGCAGCCAGCGGCCATAATAGACCAGAAACGGGTAATGCTGCTTGAGGGTATCGCCATATTGGATAAAGCTCTGCCCGTTCAGCGCAAAAATAGCAGCCCAGATGCCCATCAACAGGGCAAACAGCGCCGTATAAGCCAGCACCAGCGCCCCGCGGCCCTGCCTGCGGCCCGGTGCGTGGATCAGGATGGTGTTCTGCATGGTATCCTCCTGCGGGGCGGGTGGTGTTCCGCCCCGGTTTTTATGGCAGTCCCGCATCGTTCCGGATGCCGTCCGTCGGGAATAATGCGGTGCCGCCTTATCTTTGTCCAGTATATTCTATTTTGTTTTGCGTTGCAAGGGCGTTTTGCCGCGGTTACACGCTGCCGTCAAACAGGGCTGCCAGTGCCTTTGCCGCGTACTGCCCGGCCCGTACTGCCTGCTGCACCGTGTTGGCGTGGCCGCCTATTTCGATCAGCAGCGCACCGGGGCTGACATCCTGATTATAGAACCGGTACCCGCACAGGACCGGCCGGGTCAGGCCGGGGTACAGCATTTCCATGCGTTCCTCCCACTTGGCGGCAAAGCAGAGGTTCAGCCGCCAGTTGGGCAGCTGGACGGTGCCGCCGTTATTGCACCCGGCAATGATCATGACCTGTGCAGTCGGCTGGCCGTCCAGCGTTGTCAGGGGGCGCACACGGGCATCGCCGCTTTCCATCGCGTCGCGGTGTACATCCAGCACCACTTTGATGCTGGGGTATTCTTCCAGGTAGCGCCGCGCTGTCTGGGCGCTGCGGGCGTAACTTTCGGTGTAGCTGGGGGAATCATGCAGGGTGGTATCGTGCAGGGTGGTGATCCCGGCATCGTTTAGCACTTTGGTCATTGCCTCCCCCACCGCGCACATGTTCAGGGTGGTATCTTTGGTGCGGGCGGTAAAGTCGGGGTCATACACCGGGGTGTCCCAGGTCTGGTAGGTTTCCGTTGCGTGGGTGTGCAGGATCAGCACCTGCGGGTCCGGGCTGCCGGGGGTAACGGTAAAGGACAGCGCTCCCTGCGCCGCGGAGGCAATGGTTGAATCTGGTTCATCCGTTGCATTTTTGATACTGCCCGCCGCAAGGGCAATATATCCCTGCCCGCTGCCCTGGCCGAAAGTCCGGTCAAGGATGGGCGCTGTCGTCTGCACCCCCGGCGGTATGGTAACGGTTGGGGCCGGGGTAGCTTCCGGTTCCGCCGTGGGCTGCGGTGTGGGGCTGGGGGTTGGCTGGACGGATGGTTCCGGGGTGGGCTGCGGCGGTGATTCCGATGATTCTGCCAGGGCGGCAGCTGGCTGGGCCTGCGGAGGTTCCTCCCCTGCCTGCTGCCAGAGCGTGAACGCCGCGCCGGGCGAACAAAACAGCAGGGCCAGAACCCTGCCGCCGGGCACCACACGCAACGCCAGGGCGCTGCCCGCTAACGCCGCGGTGCACAGCAGCGCACCCAGCACACGGCCCGCATTGCGCATGGCAAACACCCCCTTGCGGAATAGATATGCCCCCACCGCCGGGCAATATGCCCCCAGCCATGCCTGCCCGCCCCGCAAACATTGCAATATTAACGCCAAACACGAAAAAAATTTATAAAAACACTTGCAACCGGCCAAAATATATGCTAGTATAATTTGTACTGTTATGGGTAAACCAAGGAGGTGGAACGAATGCCTAATATTAAATCTCAGAAAGACCGCGTTGCTCAGTCCAAGAAAGAGGCTGCACACAACAAGGCCATCAAGTCCAACCTGAAAACAGTTGTCAAGAAGGCAGACGCTGCCATCGACAGCAATGCCGAGAACAAGGACGCCGCCATCAAGGTCGCTGTTTCTGCTCTGGACGCTGCCAAGAACAAGGGTGTCATTCACAAGAACACTGCCGCCCGCAAGATCAGCCGCATGGCTAAGCGCAACAACAAGGCCGCTGCTGCAGAATAAGATTGCATGAACAATGCCCGCCGGTTTTTATCGGCGGGCATTTTCATTTGTATATTGGTTCTTGGCACATATTCGCCGGTTTAATTCTGGTCCTTGCTTTTGCCCACCAGCGCAGCCAGCAGGGCAAACACCAAACTGGCGGTAATTCCACCCGCCGCTGCGCCAATGCCGCCGGTGAACACACCGGGCAGCCCAATTTCATCCACGGCCTTCACCACACCCTGGGCCAACAGATGCCCGAACCCCAGCAGCGGCACACTGGCCCCGGCCCCGGCCAGCTTTACCAGCGGGTCATACAGGCCAACGGCGCTCAGGATAACACCGGCCACCACATAACCGGTCAGGATGCGGGCGGGGCTCAGCTTGGTGTAATCAATCAGCAGCTGCCCCACCACGCAGATGGCGCCGCCCACCACAAATGCCCACAGATAATTCATGTGTTCCCCTCCTCTTCCGGGCAGCCAAGCTCCACGCAATGCGCAATGCCGGGGATGCTCTCCCCCTGCAAAAAGGTTGTCTGGCTCATCAGCGCCCCTGTGGAAAGAAAGAGCACCCGCCGCCAGCGCCGTTCCACCAGCCCCGGCAGAACATGCGCTGCCAGCACTGCAGCACTGCACCCGGCCCCGCTGCCGCCCGCCTGCACGTTCTGGGCGGCAACATCATACAGCAGGCATCCGCAGTCCTGGTGGTTCTCCACCGGACAATCAGCTTTGCGCATCAGCTCATGCAGCAGGGTGCTGCCAACTTCACCCAGATCACCGGTAAAAATGGCGTCAAAGTCCTGCTGGGTGGTGCCGGTGTCCGCAAAGTAGTGCAGCAGCGTTTGGGCCGCCGCGGGGGCCATCGCGGCCCCCATGTTGTTGATATCCTTGACCCCTGCATCACACACCCGCCCAATGGTAGCTGAAAGTACCGGCACGCCCGCGGCCCCACTGCCCCGCACCAGGCAGGCCCCGGCAGCGGTAGCAGTCCACTGGGCGGTCGGGGTGCGTTTGCCGCCATATTCCAGCGGGGTGCGGAACTGCCGCTCCGCCGCGCAAAAGTGGCTGCTGCTCATGGCGAGTATTTCATGCGCATAGCCAGCTGCCGCGCAGAGGGCCGCCAGGCACAGCGCTTCCGCCATGGTGGAGCAGGCACCATACAGCCCGGCAAAGGGCACCCCCAGCTGGCGCATGGTGTAATTACTGGCGGTGCACTGGGCCTGCAGGTCCCCCGCGAAGGCAAGCTCCACCTGCTGTTTGGTAATGCCCGCTTTGCGCAGGCAATGGCGGGCGCAGCGCTGCTGCAGCATGCTTTCGGCCTGCTCCCAGCCGGTGCAGCCCTCGGCATCAAAGCCCGCATCCTGCACCAGCTCATCAAAGCCCTGTGCCAGCGGGCCTTCGCTCTCTTTTTTGCCGCCCACGGCGGCCCAGGCCGCCAGCACCGGCGGGTGCGGGAATATTACGGTATCGCCCCTTCGTATCGGCATAACAGGCAATCCCCTTTCCGGTTTGTTTGGGCTTAGTGTGCCGCAGCGGGGCAAAAAATATGCGCAGGGCAGCCAAAGCAGCGCCCTGCGCGATGATTTTGGGGTCAAAATTTATTCATCGCCCAATACACCAGCCCCCACACCCAGGAAGCCAGTGTGCCGAACGCCAGCACCGGGCCCGCGATGGTAAAAATTTTAGCGCCAACGCCCGTTATCCAGCCTTCGGTCTTGAACTCCACCGCCGGGCTGACCACTGAGTTGGCAAACCCGGTAATAGGTACCAGCGTCCCGGCCCCGGCCTTGGCGGCCAGCTTTTGGTACCAGCCCGGCACCGTAGTGATGGCGGAAAGCATCACCAGTGTGATGCTGGTCAATGTTCCGGCAAGGTCTTTATCGTACCAGCTCAGGTAGAACTGGCGCAGGGCTTCGCCCAACAGGCAGATGGCCCCGCCCACAAAAAAGGCCCACAGGCAGTCCTTGACGACCGGGCTGGGCGGGTTGGCCCGCTTGACCATGGCGTCATAATTTTTTGGGGGCAGCTGCATACGGCACACTTCCTTTTATTTCAGTCTGCCGTTAGCTTTCCCGCCTGCCGTGCCGGTTATGCGCCAAAAAAGTTCACGTTGCCGCGGTAATAGGGTTCCGGCACCATGGTGCGGTACAATTCCTGCAAATCGCGGTGGATTTCTTCATCTTTGGCAAGCCCGCCCGCGGGCAGGCTGTAGATCTGGTACCGCACGCCAAACAGGCGGCTTTCCATAGCAGCGGCGTGGGCACCGGCCCGCAGGTAGAAGCCAATGCGCCGCCTTGCTACTGCCGGTTCTGGTGCTTCGGCGGGGTGTTCGCATTCAATGATCAGGCTCTGCTTGCGCGGGGCGTAATAGGCGGCAAGCTCTTTCAGCACCGCCGTGCCCACACCGCTGCCGCGGTACTGTGGTAAAACAGCAAAATAATCCAGCAGCACATTGCGGCACTGGGGCAGAACCGCCTGCCAGGCATATGCCGTCAGGGCACCGGCCTCGTCATAAAACGCCAGCGGCTCATACAGGCCGCGCGTCATCATGCCCTGCACCGAAGCAAAGGGTTTCAGCTCCGATTCCGGGAAATCCCGCACCATCTGGCTGCGGTAAATGCTTTGTGCCTGCTCCACGTTCAGCAGCACGATCTTCATGGCAAACGCCCCTTTCCATTTGTGACAAAATTTAGTATAATAGAAAAAGACCCAACAACGCAAGCAGGAGGATTTTTCCTATGGAATGGACCGATATCCAAATTACCGTACCGCAGCAGTATGCCGAAACCGCCGAAGCGATTGCTACCATGGTATCCAACGGCGGCATTTATATTGAGGACTACCGAGACCTGGAACAGCAGGCATGGGAGATCGCCCATGTGGACCTGATCGAGCAGGACCTGCTGGATCAACCGCGCGATATTGTAAAGGTGCACATGTACCTGGCCCCGGACGAAAACCCGGCCGAGATCCTGCCCCTGTTCAAAGAGCGGCTGGAAGCCAGCGGCGTGGAGTACAAGCTGGAAACCAGCGGCATTGAACAGGAAGACTGGCAGAACGCCTGGAAGAAATATTACCACGCCATGGACATTGGCCAGCGCCTAGCCATTGTACCCGGCTGGGAAACCTATGATACTGACCGAATTGTGATCACGATGGACCCCGGCATGGCCTTTGGCACCGGCACCCACGAAACCACCAGCCTGTGCCTGGAAACGCTGGACAGCATGGTAAAGGGCGGCGAGCGTGTGCTGGATATCGGCACCGGCTCCGGCATTCTGGCCATTGCTGCGTTGAAGCTGGGCGCTGCCGAAGCCGAGGGCGTGGATATTGACCCCATGTGCGTGCGCACCGCCGGCGAGAATGCCGAGCGAAACGGCGTGGCCGAGCACTTCACCGTGCTGGTGGGCGATCTTTCTGACAAAGCCAGCGGCAAATACAACATCATCACCGCAAACATTGTGGCGGCGGCTATCTTGTCCCTTGCGCCGCATGTGCCGGTATTGATGGCGCCGGGTGCACGGTTCATTGCTTCCGGCATTATCGATACCCGCAAGGAGGAAGTGCTGGCCGGGCTGCGTGCCGCCGGGCTGGAGCCGGTTGAGATCAAAGAAAAGCGCGGCTGGGTTTGCGTGATCTGCAAAAACGCCGCGGAGGTATAAACGCTATGCCGCACCGCTATTTTACCGCCGAAGTTGGCAATGGCCGCGCCGCCCTGAACGGCACCGACGCCCACCACCTGGCTGACGTTATGCGCGCCAAAATTGGTGAGAACGTGATTTTGTGTGACGCCCACGCTGTGGAGTATGTGGGCACCATTACCTCCATCCAGCCAGGCCGGGTGGAGTTTACCGTGACCGAGGGCTACCCCAGCGCCGCAGAGCCCAGTGTTGAAGTAACACTGTTTGCCGGGTACCCCAAGCTGGGCAAGCTGGAAGATACCATCCGCCACAGCGTGGAGCTGGGCGTGACCAATGTTGTGCCTTTTTTCAGCCGCTACTGTGTAGCTGCCCCCAAAAAAGAGGAAGCAAAAAACGAGCGCTACTGCCGCGTGGCTGTGGAAGCCGCCAAGCAGTGCGGCCGCGGCATTCTGCCCACGGTGGAGCTTCCCCTACCGGATTTTAACGCCGTGTGCGACCGCTTCAAGGACTATGACCTCGTGCTCTTCTTTTACGAGTGCGGCGGTGTTTCGCTGCGGGAAGTTTTCAACAAAGAACCGGGAAACCGTGCAAAACGGATCGCCGTGGTGACCGGCAGTGAGGGCGGTTTTGCCGCCGAGGAAGCTGCCCGCGCTGCCGAATGCGGCGCCGTTACCGTTGGCCTCGGCCCCCGCATCCTCCGCTGTGAAACCGCTCCCCTCGCCGTCCTCTCCGCCGTCATGACATTGACGGGGAACCTGGAATAATACGAAATAAAAATTAAAAAAGAATAAAGAATAATGCTGGTGTGCGTGCCGCGCACGCACATTAAAATAGCTTTGTACCTTCTTTTTTGAGCCGAGCAGCGCGAGGCGGTCCACCTACATTATTCTTTATTCATTATTCTCTATTCATTAAAAATTCTCTCCGCACCCTTATCATATGCCGTAGGCGGCAAAGGGTGCGGGGAGACTTTTATAGTTCGGTTTGCATCAGAATGCTTTTGAGGGTGTTGATGTGAACGGATTCCACGCAGAAATTGCGCACACCAATGCGCATGAAAGCGGGCATGGTTTCCAGGTCTTTTTGCATAATGCCGCACAGGTACAGCGGCACGCCGCGCGTCTGGGCTGCGTGCATCATATCCTGCACCAAACGCAGCACGGCAGGGTTATCGGCGGGGGTGGGCTTTTCCCGCCGGGAAACACCACAGGTATACTGCACCAAATCGTCCAGGTCCACGGCCAAAAAGTCAGCCCCGGCGTCAATGATCTCCCCTGCCATCAACGCAGCGGCGGGGATTTCGATCAAGCAGCCAACAGGCAGATTCCCGCAGAACGGCAAACCTTTTTCTTTCAGGCTCTCGTTGCAGCGCTTCATCTGGTCCATGCGGGTGCGCCAGGCATCCACATCGGGGACCATGGGGAACAGCACCTGCAAGGCACCTTCCGGTGCCTCCACTGCAGCCTGCATCAGGGCGGAAAGCTGGGTAAGCGCCGTGGTCTCTTCCTCCATCCGTGTCTGCATGCCATCCATCCATTGGCCGCAGTCGTCCGCAGCCCAATCGCAGGTGCGCACGGTAATGGGTTTGCCGCCGCTGTTCTTGATGCATGTTTTATAGGCTTCCACCTGCTGGGCTTCCGTCAGCTCCTTGATTACAACGGATTCCGTGCGCAGCAGTCCAATGCCGGAAGCCCCCGCCTGAATGGCTTTCTGGATGGCCTCCGGTGCGGCGCAGGCTGCGCTGGCCAGCAGAACAAACGGCGTGCCGTCCCGCGTGCGGCAGGGGGCCGCAGCCAACGGGTCGGGCAGGGCGTTGCTGTTTTGCAGCTCCTGCCGCCGTGCTTTCACCTGCCGCAGCTGGGCGGCGGTGGGGTCAATGATCAGCTGGGCGTGTTCAGCATCCACCACTGCGCGGCAGCCCGCCGCAGCAGCGGCTACCCCCTTGCCCAGCTGGAATACCGCCGGGATGCCCATGCTGCGCGCCATAATGGCGGCGTGGCTGGTTTCACTGTCCGTTTCCGAGGCAAGCCCCAGGATCATGCCCGGTGCCTGACCAAACAGATCGCTGGGGTAAAACAGCTCTGCCGCCAGGATGCTGGGCTCCGTCAGGTGCAGACGGCGGCTGGGGCGGCCATCCAAAATATCCACCACGCGGCGGCAGGCATCGCACACATCCACGCTGCGCTCCCGGATGTAATCATCATCCACGTTTTTTAAGCGGCCTGCAAAAATCTGCTCCGCACGCTCCACGGCGGCAGCGCTGCCGGCACCGGCGGCTATGTAATCGCCAATTTCGTTGGTGAAGGATTCATCCTCCAACAGGGCAATCTGGAACATTAAAATATCGGCATCCTGCCCGCAGGCGTGCTGCTGCAGGCGGTTCAGTTCATCTTTTGCCAGCACAATGGCAGCTTCGTACAGGGCACGCTCCCGGAACGGGTCGCACACAATGCGGTGCAGGCCCGCCGCACCGCGGTCAATGCGAACAACAGGGCCGACTGTTAAGCCATCGGACACTGCCAATCCCTGAAAAGTTTGCATGTTGTCCTCCTTGTTGAACCTTCTTGTCTGTGCAGTCTTACAGGAATTTTGCCGACGGCATTTTGCTTAAAGTATGGCTGACCAGCGCGGTAACAAAGTCTTCCGGCACGGCTGTTGCCATGGCAGCTTCGCCAAGGATATTGCCCTCTTCCCGGCCAAGCAGGGTCTTATAGCGGTCCGCGGGGTCTTTATCGCATTGACCCATAAAAGTCAGGGCCAGCAGTTTGGGGGTATAGGGTACTTCACTCGGCACATCCACCATCTCCGCCGCTAGTTCCAGCGGGGCAATCGCGCCGCGGGTGGGGGCGGTCAAATTTTCGGAGAACGCCGCCGGGTAATGCTTATGCTGGCGGGCCAGTGCTTCGGTCAGCGCCAGGGTCGGCGCGCGGGAGATTGCCGCGCTCAGCTGGGCCTGGTATTCAGCGGCAAAGTCCTGCATAAAGCTGTTTTCATCAGGCAGAATGCCATACGCCGTACCGCCCAGGCGGCCAAATTCCCGCATGGTATCCATATAGCCCAGGGCAATGTTTTTGGCGGCACGCACACCGTCAAAATCAAACAGCGGCCCCAAGTCCCAATGGCTGCGGATGATGCGGGTAGGCAGACCGGTCAGGTTGGGGCGGGTCAGCCCAACGCCATCCACATCCACGCCGATCAGCTCGGTTGCCCCCATTTTGGCGGCCAGCTCCAGCGGCATATTGTCCCGCCAGCCGCCGTCAATGTACTTTACCCCGTCAATCTCATAGGGACGCAGCGCCGGGAAGCAGGCGGAAGAGGCCAGCATATAATCTTTCAGCTGCCCCTGCGGGATATCATCCAGCGTACACTGCACGCTGCGCAGGGTGTTCATTTCGGTAATCACCAAACCGTACTTGATGTGGGATGCCCGGATGGCGTTCTCGTCCATGTACTGGTCAATGGTCTGACCCAGCGGTTCGGTGTTCAGCCCGCCGCCGCGCAGAGTTTCCAACAAGAAATTACGCAGTTCCTCCGGCGTTTTGCCCTCTGGCAGTTCCAGCACGCCGTGGTTATCCAGGCTGCGCCACAGGTCTGCCGCTTCGTTCACCTTGCCCATCACAAACAATGCTGCGTTCAGGCTGCCCACACTGGCACCAGTGATCACATCCGGCAGCCAGCCAAGTTCCATCAGTGCCTGATACACACCAACCTGATAACTTCCCTTTGCGCCGCCGCCCGCAAGCACCAGCCCGCGCACGGTATCATGTTCTTCTGCCATATCCTGCACCTCCCGGTTGTATCCCTCTATCTCAAATTGGTATCACTTATATCAAATGGGTATTACTTTTATGAATCACGCTTATTATAGCATACCCAGCCTGTAAAAGCATATATTATTTTGCCGAATTTATTTACCTCCTTGCAACCAGATTCTTAAAAGTGTATCATAAAAACAGCAGAGTTTATTTTTTGATCCCCCTCATACTGGTTTACCTGCTAGATTGGGCAGCACAGTAATCCAATCATTTTTCATCATCTTGCACACTGTGTTCGCCCATTAGGAAAAGGAGTTTATATTTTCATGAAAGATACCGCAAAAAAGCCGATCCTTGTCATTATGGCAGCCGGCATGGGCAGCCGGTTCGGTGGCCTGAAGCAGATCGAGGCCGTTGGCCCCGCCGGGGAAGCGATTCTGGATTACAGCCTGTTCGATGCCCACCGCGCCGGGTTTGAAACGGTCGTGTTCATCATCAAGCACGCAATCGAAGACGCGTTCAAATCCACTGTGGGTGCCCGCGCCGAAAAGGCCGGGCTAAATGTGCGCTATGCGTATCAGGAGCTGGATATTCTGCCGGAAGGTTTTACCGTGCCGGAGGGCCGCATCAAGCCGTGGGGCACCGCCCATGCCATTTTGTCTGCTGCCGATGCGATTGATGCGCCGTTCGCTGTCATCAATGCCGATGATTATTACGGCCGCACCTGCTTTGAGCTGATCTACAATTACCTGAGCGCCGGGCACACCGGCCCGAAATATCCTTGGGTGATGGTGGGGTATCTTTTGGGCAACACGGTCAGCACCAACGGTTCCGTCAGCCGTGGTGTCTGCGTAACAGATGCTGACGGAAATCTTGACACGGTAACGGAGCGCACCCGCATTGAAACTTATGATAGCGGTATCCATTACACGGAAGACGGCGGCGAGACCTGGGTGGACCTGCCCGCGGATACGGTCGTTTCGATGAACATGTGGGGCTTTACCCCGGATTTCATCACCGAGGCCAAAGCCGGGTTTGTAGATTTTCTGCGCAGCAGCCTGCCGGGCAACCCGCTCAAGTGCGAGTATTACCTGCCCACCGTGGTAACGGAAGCGCTGGAAACCGGCAAAGCGGAAGTAAAGGTGCTGACCACCCCGGACAAGTGGCACGGCATTACCTACCGTGAGGACAAACCGGAGCTGGTTGCCGCCCTGGCCGCCATGCACGCCAGCGGTTTTTACCCGAAAGAGCGGCTGTTTTAAGGCAACACCGCACAATTCCCGCCTAGCGGCTTAAGCACCGCTCCGGCAGCTGCGGCACGGCATCTGCGTTGCCAAAATGCTC
>OJOD01000785.1_pt1 | contig 18009 bp, 8 predicted proteins | sample 1598221 | NCBI WGS metagenome assembly OJOD01 (sample SAMN03922464, study PRJEB24848) | human gut metagenome | isolation source: stool sample | host: Homo sapiens | place: Germany | collected 2010-11 | reverse complement strand
GGTAAGTTCCGCGTTGCTGACCGTATTGGGACATTACTTCAGCAAGTTTGCCCTGCTCAAATTCACGGTGGGTAACGCCTGTATTCTTGCCTCCGGCTTCTTTGTATTCAAACGGAGCGATACTCCAGTTGAAACGTTTGGTATCACCGTTGTTCACATAAAGGTTGTACAGTTTCGGAGTGCTGTAGATAAAGGCATAGCCATATCCGGGGTCTTTGGCTCCCGTCACATCGCTTTTGGAGGACAGATCCGGACCGGCGAGTCCGATGATGTTACCGATACGGCCTTCGGCTTGTGTATCCGAAGTGTTGTTGCCGGCAAATTCGGCTTCCCAGATGCTTTCGTTGGCAGTGGTGTTATACTTGTCGGAACACATATCGATGAAAGGATCCCAGTAGTTGGCAGCTAGTTTGTGACCGGCAGTCATTACTTTCTGGGCATAGAAGCTGGCTCTTTCGAAATAGTCTTTCTTTTCGGCCTGTGTGGCATTGCGACCTTCACGGTAATGCTCGCCTGCACGGAACAGATATACACGTGCCAGTATGCCCCATGCGGTAGACTGAGAGATACGTCCCGGCTTGTAAGCAAGATCGGAGGCCGATTTCAGACCAGTATCGGCGGCATCTGCCATTTCGGAGATGATGAAGTCATAGATTTCCTGCTTGTCCGTACGCGGGATATTCAGGTTGGTAACGCTTTGGGTTGAAACTGTTTTGAAAGGAACATCTCCCCAGCACTCTACCAGATTGAAATAATAGAATGCACGCAGGAAGCGGGCTTCGGCGATGTACTGTTCTTTGACGCCTGCATCGAAACCGTTTACTTTGTCGATGTTTTCGAGGAACATATTGGCACGGTTGATGCCTGAATAGAGGGCATACCAGAAGGCAGTCACGGCGTTGTCACTGGTGGTGGCGTTGTTGCAGATCAGTCCGGTAGATGCGGGACCGCGTCCGCTGCCTCCGTAGTGGGATAAGTCGTCACCGGCTACGAGGTACATATAGTCACCGCCGTAGAAAGTAGGTTGCGACAGTATGGCGTAGATGCCTGTCAGGAAGGAGTTGGCTTCAGCGGGGGTGTTGAAGTAGTTCTCCGGCGTCAGTTTGGTAGGTTCTTTGTCCAGAAAGTCACAGGATGCCATGCTGAAACCTGCCAATAGAGCTATGATTGTTATTTTTAATGCTTTCATAATCGAATTCTTTTTTCTAACTGTTACTATCATTATCCGTTTAGAATCCCAGGCTTACACCGAAGCTGATAGAGTATGCTCTCGGATAGGAAGAGTAGTCCAGACCGGGAGTGAGCGCACTGTTGCGTACAGATACTTCCGGATCATAACCGGAATAACCGGTACATGTCCACAGGTTTTGTGCGGCAACGTAAACACGTGCTTTGTCTATCTTCCATTTCTTCACCAGCTTGGCGGGGAAGGTATAGCCTACTGTTACGTTCTTCAGACGCAGGTACGAACCGTCTTCGATGATGCGTGAAGAGATCACACGGTTGGAAGAGGAGTTGGTAGCCGCAGGGATGTCACTGGTCGGATTTTCCGGTGTCCAGCGGTTGGCATAGCTGGCGAACTGGTTCAATTCGCGTGAACGGTTGTTGGAGCTTTCAAAGAACAGGCGGTTGGCATTCATGATATCGTTGCCGTATGACCACTGGAAGAAGACGCTCAGATCGATGCCTTTATATTCAAAGTTGTTGGTGAAACCACCGGTATGTATCGGAAGTCCGCGTCCGATAATCGTACGGTCGTTGGAGTCAACTACTCCGTCTCCGTTAAGGTCGGCATATTTGGGCATACCCGGCTGAGTGTTGGTCTCAGTAGAGTAGTGGGGCACTCCCGGTTTCAGGCTGTATGAGTTACCCGATTTGTTGAAGTCGTCGTACTTGTATGTACCTTCATAGACATAACCATACATCAGTCCCATCGGCAGACCGACTTTGGCGATGTAGCTGGACTGACCGTTGTAGTTCTGGTCGAATTGCGCGGCAGTCAGCAAGGCTGTCTGATTCTCCGACAATGCCAGTACTTTATTCTTATTGAATGAAATGTTGAAGTTAGTCGTCCACTTGAAGGCGCGTGTCTGGAAGTTGACGGTGTTCAGACTAAGTTCCAGACCATCGTTACGTACTTTACCGATATTCTTGGTAGCGCTGTAATAACCCGAAGAAAAAGGCAGGGAAGCGTCCAGCAACAGGTCGCGGGTGGTCTTCCGGTAAATATCCATCGTTATACCGATGCGTTCGTCGAAGAATCCGAGGTCGAGACCTGCGTTCCATTGTTCGGTTGTTTCCCATTTCAAATCCTTGTTGGGCAGAGAAGTAGGAACAACACCTGCATTCGTCGCATCATTGTCGAATGGATAGACGCCGCTTGGGAGGGAGTTTGTCGATGTATACGAACCGACTCTTGATTTCAATACCGCCAGCAGCGCATAATAATCATATTCGCCGATACGGTTGTTACCCGTGAGTCCCCAGCTCAGACGAACCTTACCGCTGGACAGTACACTTTTCAACGGCTTCATAAATTCTTCTTCCGAGAAGCTCCATGCGAGAGAACCGGAAGGGAAGTATCCGTAACGGTTGTCCTTGTTGAACTTGGAAGAACCGTCGGCACGGAAAGAAACGGTAGCGTAATATTTGGACATATAATTGTAAGTCACACGTCCGAGGTACGACAACATTGCCCATGAAGACTTTGCCGAAGTGGTAGTACCTGCCTGTCCTTCGCTCATGCCTGCCATACCGAGTGATTCGTTGGGGATGTGCGTTGTGCGGAATGAATAAATCTCATAGTCCGAGTTCTGGAACGTGATACCTCCCAATACATTGAGGAAGTGTTTCTTTTTGATGTTAGTCTGATAAGTCAGGGTGTTTTCGTTCAGCCATGTCAGGCGTTCCTGGCGGGTTACCTGAGCATTCACTTTATCTGTAGAGGTAGGACCTCCGTAGCGGGTATTCGAGTTGTTGAACTGATCCTGCTTGCGTGAATCATAAGTATATCCGGCGGAAACTTTCAGTTTCAGTCCTTTCAGTACTTCGTATTCTGCGAATCCGTTCATTTGAAGATTGTTGGTGTAGCTCTTCCGGTATTCGTTCTTCTGTGATTTGATCGGGTTGAAACGGTAGTCGTTGCTTGAATCTACGGCGTTGTCCGTTGAACTGTCCATCAGGAAGCTGAGCGGAGTGTCGGGGGAAGTCACCGGACGGTATCCCCATACGCTATAGAAAAGGTTGTTCATACCACTGTAAGAGGTGGATGATGGAGTACTACCTGTCTGGATAGAGCGTGAATAGTTGGTGGTCAGACTCATGTTCAGTTTGCCGCGACGGACTACTGTGTTCATACGTCCTTGCATACGTTTGTAACCGGTTTCTATCAGCGTACCGTCCTGATCGAAGTAAGATAAGGAAGCATTGTAGCGTACACCTTCCGTACCACCGGCAAGTCTGACCGTATGATTCTGCTGCCAGGCAGTCTTGAATATCTCGTCCTGCCAGTTATATTGCGGTATGTCTTTATAATCGTCCAGTGTCCATTGCTTGCCTTCGTAGTTCATCAGGTATGAGCCGGCAACGACGGTAGGATACATTTCATTCTGTAGCTTGACAAACTCATAAGCATCCATCATCGGAATAGTGCGGGTGACGTGCTGCACACCGAAACTACCGTCATAGGACAACTGTGCCCGTCCTACCTTACCTTTCTTGGTGGTGATGATGACAACACCGTTGGCACCGCGCGCACCGTAAATGGCCGTAGCCGACGCATCTTTGAGGAAGTCGAGCGACTCGATATCGGAAGGGTTCAGCGTGCTGGCTGCCGATGAATCTTCTATCGGGAAACCGTCGATAACGAACAGCGGCGAGTTTTCTTGTGTCAGTGAGTTGTTACCACGGATCACGATGCTCATGTTGCCGCCCGGCATACCTTCGCCCGAAGTTACGTTGACTCCGGCGATACGTCCGCCGAGTGCCTGATCGAATGAAGCGACGGGGGCGGTAAGTACATCTGCCATGTTGGCTTTCGCCACGGAACCCGTAAGGTCGCGGCGGCGTACTTCCTGATAGCCGACAACCACTACTTCGTCCAGCGTTTTAGTATCTTCTTTTAATGTGATGACCATTGGTTTTTGCGAGTCCGCCTTTTGTTCTACGGTGACGTAGCCGATAAAGGAAATAACCAAGGTAGCGTTCTTTTGGGGGATGTTAAGAGTGAATTTACCGTCAAGGTCGGTGATCGTTCCCTGCGAAGTGCCTTTTACCTGAACACTGGCTCCGGGAACACCTTCTCCTAGATTATCCTTCACAGTACCTTTGACAAGTACTTGTGCAAGCACAAATGGAACAGAAAGCAGGAGCATTCCCAAAATGGAGAGCATCCTTTTTCTTGTCTGGTTGGATAGATGTTTTTTCATATATTAAAAATTAAGTGATTTTGTTGAATTTACGATGGCAAAGATATACGCATTGATTGTTCTCATATGGATAGAATTATTCAAGATTGATACAAAATAATACAAATCTGCTATTCTCATTGGTTATCTTGTCTTTACCGATTCAAGCAGTTCGGACAGCTCTCTGACAACTTCCGGATGCTGTTTCGCTACATTGTTTTTCTCCGATGGATCGGCGGATAAATCGTACAGCTGGGGATGCCTGTCATTGCCCAGTTCCATTTTTGTCCAGTATTCGATGGCGGGGGCGTCACTCGGTTCGATGTACTTCCATTGTCCTTTCACGATGGCGAGCGTATTATTGAGATTTTGCTGTACGATGTATTCACGACTGGTGTAGTCTTTTCCCAGAAGCGTGTTCAGATGTTCCTGACTGTCAGGAGCTGCGCCTTCCGGAAGCGGTTGTTTCAGTAAAGCGGCAAGTGAGGCAAAGATATCGATTTGTGAGAAGAGAGCCTGTTGCTTGTTCGGCTTCACTTTGGCAGGCCAGCGGACGATGAACGGAATGCGGGTTCCGGCTTCGTAAGCGCTGTACTTTCCACCACGGTAAATACCCATCGGGGTATGTCCGTTGAGGCGTTCAAAGGCTTGGTCCTGGTAGCCGTCGTCGATGACGGGGCCATTGTCGCTGGTGAATATCAGGATGGTGTTGTCCGTCAGCTGGAGGCTGTCGAGGGTGTTCATGATCTCTCCGATGGTCCAGTCGAGTTGCAGGATTACGTCTCCGCGGGTTCCCAGACCGCTTTTCCCGGCGAAGCGGGGATGTGGGACGCGCGGTACGTGTACGTCCTGCGTGCCCATATATAAGAAGAAAGGTTCTTCCTTATGGGAGACGATGAAGCTTTTTGCTTTATTGGTGATGATGTCGGCGATGTCCTCGTCTTTCCAGAGAGCGGACTTACCTCCGGTCATCCAGCCGATGCGGGGGATGCCGTTGATTATCGTATTGTTATGTCCCTGACTGGGTTTTAGTTTTACGAGCTCCGGGTTCTCTTCGCCTGTAGGCCAGTCGCCTACTTTATGCTCGTAGTTCACAGTGATCGGGTCGTTCGGGTCGAGTCCTACCACGTGTCCGTTCTCGACGAATACACAGGGGACACGGTCTACGGTTGCCGGAATCACGAACTCGTAGTCGAAGCCGATACTTTGGGCGTTGGGGGTGATGTGCCCGTTGAAGTCGGTGCCTCCCTTCGGACCGAGTCCAAGATGCCATTTGCCGACAACTCCGGTGGCGTAACCTGCTTCTTTCAGCATATCGGCCATGGTGACGCAGGCGGTGTCGATGATTAGTTCCGAGTTTCCGGGGGCGATGCCTGTGTTCTCCTGTCGCCACGGGTACATACCTGTCAGGAGTCCGAAGCGGGAAGGGGTACTGGTGGCGGAAGTTGCATAGGCGTTGGTGAACTGTACGCCCTGTCCGGCAAGGCGGTCGATATGGGGAGTACTGACCTTTGTCGCTCCGTAGCAGCTAAGGTCACCTATGCCAAGGTCGTCCGCGAATATATAAATAATGTTAGGCTTTTGTGAGTTTTGTCCGTTGTCTTTTTGTACTTTCTGATTGCATCCGGTCAGCAGGGCTATACCGGGCAATAGCGGTAGTAAACGTGAGACATTCTTCATAATGTTGGTCTTTTATGGAGTGATTACTGAACACAAAGATAAGAGGATTGGCGGAAATGAGTGAGCAGGAATGTACAGGTGTGATACAAAATAGTCCATTCTAAAGGGTTAAATGTTTCGGGGCTACGGATGCCTTTTCCTGACATCGTAGCCCGGATCTTGTGCCACGCTGTTGGCACAGCTGTGCCACTGCGATGGCACGGTCGTGCCAGCAGCGTGGCACAAGTGTGCCAACAGGAGGGAACTACTTTGGCATAGGTTCTCCTGTTACAAATGCTACTTGCTTACCTGTTTATGGGTTATTGATCCGTTTCTTCGTTCCCTTCTTCCTCTTTTTCTTCACCCTTGCGGTAGGCAAGCGGACTGACGTGGTAAATCTCCTTAAAGCATTTACTGAAATAGCGGGAAGAAGAGAAACCGATGCGGTCGGAAATCTCCGTAATGTTCAGCTCCGGATTGTTCCGCAGCATGACGGCTCCTTTCTTGAGACGGATACTTAATATAAAGTCGTTCGGTGTCTGACCGGTGACGGCTTTCAGCTTCGTGAACAGATTGGTACGTGCCATCCCCATTTCACGGGCGAAGATGTTGACATTAAAGTCCGTATTATCCAAGTGCTGTTCGATGATGGCCATGGCACGGTCCAGCATTTCTTTATCCATCGGGTTGGTAGCAAGCATCTGGGCAAAAGCCTGTGGCTGTTTGCTGAATTTCTCCTGTAGCAACCGCCGTGAGTTCACCAGATTGTTGCAACGGGAGATCAGGAGATTGGTATTGAACGGCTTGGTGATATAATCGTCCGCGCCGATCTTTAATCCTTCAATGTTGTGTTCCACGGCTGTGCGTGCCGTCAGTAGTACTACCGGGATGTGACAGGTGTTGAAGTCCGTTTTGATTTGCTTACAGAGTTCCGTACCCGACATACGTGGCATGACAACGTCGCTCAGTATGATGCTTGGCATATCTTTCTGTATGATATCCAGTGCCTCTACACCGTCGGAAGCGGTGGTGACCTGATAGAACGTTTCGAAGATACCTGCCAGCATTTGCTTGATGGATTCGTTGTCTTCCACTATCAGCATTTTCGCATCTTCGATGCGTTTGTTGTCTTCCTCCTTCCATTCGGAATCGGGCAGTATTTCTACGGTTGGAACGATTGTTTCCGGTTGTTGCTGAATGTTGGTGTCGGTGTTGTCCCGTATGATTTGTTCCTCAGTAAAGTGCTGGTTGCCCGATTTCAACGTAATGATAAAACGGCTTCCCTTGCCCGGTTCGCTCTCTACACGGATGGTTCCGTGATGAAGTTCGATGATACCTTTTGTCAACGCCAGTCCGATGCCTGTGCCGGCTCCGGTATTCAGCGAGTCGAGGCGTTCGGTCTGGTAGAAACGGTCGAATATCTTGTCGATCTCGGCGGCGGCAATGCCTGTTCCCGTGTCTTTGATCTCGATAATGACGTATTTATTCTCCTGCGATACGTTGATGGAGATGGTATCTTCCGCTTTCGTATGCTTCAATGCGTTGGACAGCAGATTGTTCACTACCTTCTGCATCTGCTTCTGGTCGTACCATACTTCAATATCATCCGACTGCTTGTTGAACTTGAAATTGATTTGCTTGCTGCTGGCGTATTCAAGGAATAACAGATAATTCTCGTACAGGAAGTTCACCAGATTATGTCGGCTGACTTTGATTTTCATGTGCCCTTGTTCCTGCTTGCGGAAGTCGAGCAGTTCCGTAATTAGTTCACGCAGTTGGAGGCTGTTTTTGTAAATTCCCAATATCTTGTGATAAATATTAGGTGTGAATGTCTGTACTTGCAACAGCGTTTCTACCTGTCCTACGATCAACGTCAGCGGAGTGCGGAATTCGTGGGAGATGTTGGTAAAGAAGCGTAGCTTGGATTGGTTTAATGCTTCGAGGTCTTCGATGTGCTTCTTTTCATATTTCAGTGACTCACGCAGTTTGATGCGGGAATTGTAGTTCTGAATGAGATACCATAACAGACTGACGGTACAAATGGTGTAAATCAGATAAGCCCACCATGTCTCATACCAAGGCGGTAATACACGGATCAGTAGTCGGGCTTCTTCGATACCGTCTCCGTCCGACTTGATGACGAGCGTATATTTGCCCGGATTCAGGTTGGTATAAGTGATAAGCGTCTGTTTGCGGTCGGTGTGATTCCATTCGTCGGAGAAACCTTCGAGGCGGTAGACGATTTCATTTCTGTTGGCAGGGATGAAGTTGGAAGTGGCGTATTCTATGCTGAACATGGATTGGTCGGCTTTCAGGCTGATTTCCGGTGTATAGGCGATGGACTGTTCCAAGATGCCGGTGTCGTCTCCGGCAGTGATCTCCTTTCCGTTGACCAGCAGGCGGGAAAGGATGATGCTGTAGGACTTGGGCGTAAAGTGCAGTTTCTTTTCCCAGAAAGAAATCATGCCTTGGATGCCGCCTAGAAATACTTCTCCGTCATGCGTTACGAACAATGCGTTTTCGTTGACGGCAGTCAGCGGGAATCCGTTCTCTGTACCGTAGTTGTAAAACTTCTTTTGCGGATAGTCAAACTGGGAGAATCCCTGATTGGTAATCAGCAGCAAGTCTCCCTTTTGTATGGACGACTCGAATACTTCGTAGATACAGTCGCTGGATAGGCCGTCTTTCTGCATATCGAAGTTTTCGAAGTCGTTGCTCTCCTTGCGGTAACGGTCGAGCCCGCTTCCGGAAGTGGAGAACCACAGGTTGCCGTTGCTGTCCTGCATGATGTTGTTGACATTGTTGTTGCTGAGAGTGTTCGGAATGGAGGGATTGTGTGCATAGTGGGTGAGCTTGCCGGTGTCGAAGCGGTAAGAATATACGCCCTCTCCGGTAGCGGAAACCCATAGCGTTTCGTCCTTGTCGATGTAGAGGCTGGCCACCATACCGATATTTCTGCCTTCTTTGGTATCCTTGAAAAGATGTTCGCAGGTGCCCGTTGCCGGGTTGAAAAGGCAGACTCCGTTTTGTGTGGCGATGATCAGTTTGTCTCCGTAGGGCACGATGTCGCGTACAATATCCGAGGGCAGTGTGGTCGGGTCGCCCGCTTTCATCCGGTAAATGGTAAAGCGGTTGGTGCGCAGGTCGAGTTTGTTCAAGCCTCCCAAGTGTGTGCCGATCCACATAATTTCCTCTGTCCGGTCGTAATAGATTGCCTTGACGTTGTTGTGCGAGATACTGTTCCTGCCTTCTTCATGGCGGTACCAGCGATAAGTATTGTTTTTCCGGTTGTAGACGTTTACGCCGCCGCCTTCGGTGCAGATCCATAAGTTACCGTCTTTGTCTTCCGTCATTCTGCCGACGATGGGACTGCTTAATCCTTCTTTCTCCGTGTCTCCCACTTTATAGCGGGTATAGATTTCATATTCCGGATTGAAGTAGTTGACGCCACCAAAGTAAGTTCCCAGCCATAGGGTTCCCTGTTCGTCTTTCACGATACACCAGATGGAAGAGTGGGTGAGTCCGTCGGGTTTGTTGTCATTGGCGGTATAAAGTTGGAACTGTCCTGTGCTTTTGTCGTAGCGGTTCAAGCCGTGGAAAGTTCCGATCCATAGATTTCCCAGATTATCTTCGCAGCAGCTTCTGACAAAATCGGAACATATACTGTTCGGATTCTTCGGGTCGTGGCGGAAGTTGTCGATAGTGCCGTTTGTGCGGATACGGTAGAGCCCTTCCTCCCAGCTGCCAATCCACAGTTCTTTGGATGAGTCTTCGTAGATGCTGGCTATGTTTCCTTTCGTGATGGGCTGAGAGAGTTGCTTGTCGTCCGACAGGCAGTAAACACCATTGCTGGTGGTTCCCATCCACAGGTTTTTCTTCTCGTCCAGATGGAGGCAGGATAGGTTAATGTCTTTCCCGGCAAGGTGGTAGTAAAGGTCGAAGTTGTTCGTGTTCTCGTTGAAAACGAATACTTCTTCTCTTTTTCCGATATATAGTTTTTCGTTGTAGTAGATAGCGTCCACATTGCCTTGCAGTAGGGTTTTGAATCGTTGAGTGGTCATGTCAAATTCGGCTACACCGTCGGTGCAAAGCAGGTAAACCTTCCCGTTCTTATTACCTGTGATACGGAGTACGGTATTGCTGAACAGACTGTTCGGATCATTCTTCTTGAGCTTGAAACTTTTGATATCGTTACCGTTATAACGGTTCAGCCCTTCGCGCGTACCTATCCATATAATGCCCCGTTCGTCAATGTACAGGCTGTTGACGGAAAACTGGGAAAGTCCGTCATCTGTGGTCAAATGGCTGAAAGTAATATTTTGTCCTAACGTACGGACAGCAGTTACGCTTAAAAATAGCAGAAATAAAAGGATTGTTTTTCTCACTAATTCGGTTGTTTAGGGTATTACTAATGGCAAATATATTGTTTTTATTTGATTTTCGGGAACCTTATTAGGAGAAAGTAACTATATTTGTATCCTCCAAACGAAAGATATATGAAAGTAAAGAAAATTAGTTCTGCTAATGTAGAGGCTTGTTCGCTTCCTAAATTATTTGATGAGGAAAAGATAGATTTCCAGCCGGTTCAGTGTGTCAACTGGGCTGAATATCCTTACAAGCCAAAGGTAAGTTTCCGGATTGCGCATACCAAAGATTCTATTCTGTTACACTTCAAAGTCAGAGAAGAAAGTGTACGTGCCAAGTATGGAGAAGACAATGGATCTGTATGGACTGATTCCTGTGTGGAGTTTTTCTCTGTTCCGGCCAGTGACGGAATCTATTATAATATAGAATGTAACTGCATCGGAACGATTCTGATCGGTGCCGGACCAGCCCGTAACGGTCGGGAACACGCTCCGAAAGAAGTGACGGCTCTCGTGCAGCGTTGGTCCAGTCTGGGCAATGAACCCTTCGAAGAACGTGTGGACGATACGACTTGGGAAGTAGCCTTGATTATTCCTTATGCTGCATTCTTCAAGCATCAGATACAGTCACTGGATGGAAAGGAAGTTAAAGCGAATTTCTATAAATGCGGGGATGAACTGCAAACCCCTCACTTCCTGTCATGGAATCCGATAAAGATTGAGAAACCGGACTTCCATCGTCCCGACTTCTTCGGTACGCTGGAGTTTGAATAAATAAGAAGGGTGATGTCCGTAAAAAGACATCACCCTTTCTCTATGAAAAGTGTATTTTGTCTATTTCACAATCCCACGTTCCGAACCTTTTACGAAATTCACGATATTCTCGATTTCTTCACTCATCGGAACCTGATCGATAATCTTCTGGACAGCATCTTGAACACTGAAATTACCTTGATAGATCAACCGGTAAGCATTGGCAATATGACGAAGGATTCTTTCCGACGTATTGTGATGCTGTGACAGAACGACTGCATTCACTCCATGATAGGCAACAGGATTACCGGACATAATTACGTAGGGAGGAACATCTTTGGAGATGCGGCATCCGCTTTGTACAAGTGTCCAGCTACCAATGTGACAATATTGGTGCAACGTTACGTTGCCGCTTAGGATCACACAATCATCTAATGAGCATTCTCCTGCAATTGTAGTACCTATTCCTACCACACAATTATTGCTGATCTGCACATCATGGCAAAGGTGTACCTTATCCATCAGGTAGTTCCCGTTTCCGATTCTGGTAGCATTTCCTGCAAAAGTGGCACGGCTGATTACTACATTCTCACGGATATCGTTATTGTCTCCGATGATCAGACTACTTTCTTCCCCTGTATAGTGAAAGTCTTGTGGTTCTGCTCCCAGGACAGCATTCTGATGTATTTTGTTTCCTTTCCCCATTTTTGTACCTTTCAGGATACTGGCGTATGACATGATGGTACAGTCATCGCCGATTTCCACATCCTTCTCGATGTAGGCGAAAGGCAAGACAGTTACATTCTTGCCTAATTTCGCTTCGGGGTCTACGTAAGCTAACGGACTAATCATAATAGTATATGTTTAAAGTTAATCTTCTCTTCCACCGCCTAATGCCTGGTAGAGGCTGACCACAGCCTGCATCTTGTCGAAACAGTCGGAAACCTGAGAAATCTGTGCGCTCAGATAAGATTGCTGTGCCGACAATACTTCCAGATAGGTTGACGTCCCTAAGTTAAACAATTCTTTTGTATCTTCCGAAGCTTTCTTGGCAGATTCTACCTGCATTTGGCGGGATTCAGCCTTTTTACTGGTGTTTTGGTATAAACTTAGCGCATTGCTGACTTCGCTTCCGGCATTGTACAACGTTTGCTGGAAAGATAATTTAGCTTGTTCTTCCTGTGCTTTCGCTGCTTTCAGGCGGGCGATATTCGTACCACGGTAGAACAATGGCTGAGTCAGTGAACCGATAGCGGAAGCCAGTAACTTACCCGGATTGATAATGGCGGAACCTGCACTGTTCGTCCATCCGGCAGAACCGCTGAGAGTGATCTGCGGATAGAAAGCGGCACGGGCAGAGTTCGTATTATAATAGCAGCTTGCCAAGGACATTTCGGCTGCTTTTACGTCCGGACGGTTAGATAACAACTGCAAAGGAATCCCTGCGGAAAGTTCCTCAGGAAGTGCCTGTGCTTCCAGTACACCACGTTTGATCGCGTGCGGAGCTTCTCCCAGGAAGGTAGACAGGGCATTTTCCGTTTCGCGGATGCTTTGCTCGATGTCGGGGATGGAAGCCACTACTTGTGCATAGGCAGCTTTGCTTTGTGCTAAAGCGGCAGATGTGTAGGTCGATCTTTCCGAAAGTGCCTGTACGGTTTCAGCATTACGCTTCAGTACCTCAGCCGTAGCCTGAGTGATCTCCAGCTGCCGGTCGAGCATAAGCAAGGTATAATACATGTTGGCAATGTTGGCAATAACTTGTGTCTGTACAGCCTGGCGATAAGCCTTTGTCTGTTTCAGGGTGACTTGTGCATTTCGTTTGGAGTTCAGCAGTTGCCCGAACAGGTCTACTTGCCAACTGGCAGTAACCGGCAATGAGTACGTTTTAGTTGCTGCGTTCTTGTCAAAACTGCTGATTGTTCCCTGTGGAGACAAACCGATGGACGGTGCATAAGCCAGTCGGGCTGACATCAGAGACGCTTCTGCCGCTTTGACGTTCAATGCAGCGGAAAGGAGGTCAGTGTTTTGTTTCAGTCCCTGTTCGATGAGAGACTGGAGCTGTGGGTCGGTGAAGACTTCTCTCCACGGCAGGTTACCGAAGTTGGTGGTATCCGAAGCTAATGTATCATTGTCCGCTGCCGGATCACGATACAGGCCGGAAGCGGTAATATCTTCGGGTCTGTCATACGACTTATAGATGTGGCAGCTGCTCAGGAGAGCAGTTGCACACAACATATATAGAATCTGTTTCTTCATATCGAATTTCATTATTTAGCGTATTGTTCAATCTCAGTTACGGCATCCGTATTGTCGATGTCTTCCCATTCCATCGGTTTAACCTTCTCTTGTAGGTACTGGAAGATTACGAACAAAGCAGGAACGATGAAGATCTGGCAGATCATACCGATCAACATACCACCAATAGAAGCTGTACCCAGTGTACGGTTACCGTGGGCACCTACACCGAATGCGAACATCAACGGAAGCAGACCGACTACCATAGCCAATGAGGTCATCAGGATCGGGCGGAGACGGGCACCGGCACCCAGAACGGCTGCCCATGTGATGCTCATACCCATCTTACGACGGTCGAGGGCAAACTCTACAATCAGGATCGCGTTCTTTGCCAACAGACCCATCAACATGATCAACGCAATCTGCATATAGATATTGTTGGACATGGTACCGAGTATCATTTTCAAGGCCGATATACTACCGATCGCGCTCATTCCGTTGACGAACAGGAAGCTGCCTAGCAAACCGAACGGAATGGATAACAATACGGCCAGCGGAAGAATATAACTTTCGTACTGAGCACTCAACAGCAAATAAACGAATACGAAACAAAGGATAAAGATCAAACCAGTCGTACTGCCGCTACTTTGTGCTTCCTCACGAGCCATACCTCCTAGTTCATAGGTGTAACCTGCCGGAAGGTTTTCTTTGGCCACTTCTGCCAGTGCAGCCAGTGCCTGACCGGAAGTATAACCGGAAGCTGGAGCTACCATCACCTTCATGGAAGTATACAAGTTGAAACGGCTGATAATATCAGGTCCGTATACCTTCTCTACAGAGATGAACTGGGAAATCGGAGCCATTTCGCCTTGGTTGTTACGAACCTTGACATTATTCAGTGATTCCAGATTCTTGCGTGATAACGGGTCCGACTGGATCATTACACGGTACATCTTACCGAAATGGTTGAAGTTGGATGCGTACAAACCTCCGTAATATCCCTGCATCGTGCTAAGAATATCGCTTGGGCTGATACCTGCCTTCTTACAAGCTGCCGCATCAATATCAATCATATATTGCGGGAAGTTCGGGTTGAAGGTCGTTTTTGCAGAGTTAATTTCCGGACGTGCCTCCAATGCTGCGGTGTAGTTGTTGGCTACATCAAAGAATTTGTTCAGGTCACCACCTGTCTTGTCCTGCATGTTCACCTCGATATCCGTAGATGCCGAGTAACCGGGGATCATAGGAGGAGCGAAGAACAATACCTGTGCTTCCTTGATAATCTTCTGCGCACGCATGTATAAAGAACCGACGATAACGTCTGAGTTCTGAATCATGGAGCGTTCATCCCAGTCTTTCAGTTTGATAATGAAAGAACCGTAAGACGGTCCCTGACCACCAATGAAACTGAAACCGGAGATCAATGTACGTGAAGCTACGGCAGGGTCCGCAGCAATCAGACTGTCTACACGTGCCAGTATTTGTTCCGAGCGGTCTTGTGATGTACCCGGAGGTAGTGTTACAGCTCCCATCAGCGTACCGGTATCTTCATTAGGGACCATACCTGTCGGAGTAGTGTTCATAAAGAAGATCAGCAATACGATAGAGAGAACCACCAGTCCCATTGACAACCACTTTTTCTGGATAAAGAAGAGTACGCGTTTCTTATACCTCTTTAATATAGAGTCATAAGCGGCATTGAAAGAAGTGTGGAAGCGAGAAACAAGTGTTTGTTTCTTATCTCCATGATCAGTATGCGGTTTCAGAAGAACGGCACACAATGCCGGACTCAGTGTCAAGGCGTTCAATGCGGACAGACCGATAGCGATAGCCATTGTCAAACCGAATTGGCGATAGAACGTACCTGCCGTACCACCCATGAAACTTACCGGAATAAACACGGACATCATGACCAGTGTGATAGATACGATAGCACCACCCAATTCGTTCATCGCATCGATAGATGCCAGACGGGCGGATGTATATCCCTGATCGAGCTTGGCATGTACACCCTCGACAACCACAATCGCATCATCGACCACGATCGCAATGGCAAGCACAAGGGCACACAGGGTCAGCAAGTTCAAACTGAATCCGATCAGTGACAGTACGAAGAATGTACCGATAAGGGCTACCGGAATAGCAATGGTCGGAATCAAGGTAGAACGCAAATCCTGCAAGAAGATATATACTACGATAAATACTAGAATAAATGCCTCGATCAATGTCTTCAACACTTCGTGGATAGAAGCGAACAAGAAGTCGTTGGCGTTCATGGAAACGTTAATCTTCAATCCCGAAGGCAGTGTTGTGGATGCTTCATCCAATAATTTCTGGATATCAGTGATGGTTTGCGTAGCATTTGTACCAGCCATCTGATAAACGATACAGGTTACAGCTTTGTGTCCGTTTACACGGTTGGTAAAGTTATATCCCAGACGGTCCAGCTGAATCTCCGCAATATCATTCAGTCGAAGTACCTCACCGTTAGGCAGAGACTTGATGACAATGTTCTCAAACTCTTCCGGCTGTTGCAGACGTCCTTTGTAACGAATGGTATATTGGAAAGTCTGGTTACTACGTTCACCGAATTGTCCCGGAGCCGCTTCTATATTCTGTTCAGCCAAAGCGGTAGATACATCGTTGGGGATCAGTTTATACTGAGCCATTACGTCCGGTCTCAGCCAGATACGCATGGAGTAGTCCTGACCCATCACACTGGCATCACCTACACCCTGTACACGTTGAACCTGAGGAATCAGGTTGATTTTTGCATAGTTTTCGATGAAAGCATCTGTATATGTATCGGTTTCATCGTAAAGAGAGAATACTACCAGCATGGATGTCTGACGTTTCTGAGTAGTCACACCAATTCTGGTAACTTCGGCAGGTAGCAAACCTTGTGCCATGGAAACACGGTTCTGTACGTTAACGGCAGCCATATCCGGATCAGTTCCTTGTTTGAAGTAGATCGAGATATCACCGGAACCGGTATTGGATGCGTTGGAAGTCATGTACATCATGTTTTCTACACCGTTGATCTGCTCTTCCAGAGGGGCAATTACAGAGTTCAATACGGTTGATGCACTGGCACCCGTATATGTGGCTCTTACCGATACGGTAGGAGGCGCAATGTCCGGATACTGTGTGATAGGCAGTGTTGCCAATCCGATAGCACCTAGGATAACTATCAAAATGGAAATAACTGTTGATAGTACCGGACGGTTAATGAATTTATCTAATTTCATACGATTATCTAAATTATTAGTTGAAAGCTGTAGCTAAATTTCCGTCGTGCTGGTCTTTCAAATGCTGTTGATAGTTCGCTTCTTTTTGAGCCGGCGTGATTGGTTGTATTTTTTGGCCGTCCTTCAGGCTCTGTACACCTTCGACTACGATTTTATCGCCGGGGTTCAGTCCGGAAGTTACCAGATATTCTTTTCCGTTGTCCAGGTTGAATATACCGATCTCGGTATATTTCACCGTGTTGTCCGGCTGCAGAACGTAAACGAACTTTTTGTCCTGGATTTCTACAGTAGCCGATTGTGGGATGCTGATAACGTTCTCCATATTATAAGGGATCAGAACGTTGGCAGTTCCACCACTACGAAGCATATGTTCCTTGTTAGGGAAGATAGCACGCATGCTAACAGAACCGGTTGACTGGTCGATCACTCCTGTGATAGCGTCTACCTTTCCTTCTGCATCATATGTTGTGCCGTCAATCAATTGTAGTTTGATGGCTGGTATTTTACTGATTTCTTCTTTGATGGTTCCTCCGGTTTTGGTCATAGCCAGCAGTTCTTTTTCAGTTGTAGAGAAGTATACATATACTTCGTCTATTTCAGATACTGTAGTCATTGGCGTAGCCATAGAGGGGCTTACGAGTGCTCCCAAACGATAAGGAATGTCGTTGATAACGCCGTCTGAAGGACTCTTTACTTGTGTGAAAGAGTAATTTTGTTGTGCTGTGGTCAGCTGTGCTTTAGCCTGGGCGAGTTGTGCCTGAGCCTGTGCCAGTGAGTTCTTCGCCATTGACAAGTCATAATCGCTGATAATCTGTTTCTTGTTCAGTTCGATCTTATTGTCAACAGTCATTTGTTGTGTATTCACGGCTGCTTCTGCTGTTGCAACTGAAGCTTTTGCTGTGCGTACTGCTGCTTCATACTGAGTAGGGTCTATGATGAATAAGAGCTGTCCTTTGCGAACGGTTGCTCCTTCATCTACACATAACTTTGTGATGAATCCCGATACCTGCGGGCGGATTTCTACGTCTTGTCTACCTTTGATAGTAGCCGGATAAGCTTTCATTAGATCTGCAGTTGTCTTCTGTAATTCTTGTACTGCATATTCTGGGACTTTCCCTGTGTCATTGCCCTTATTGCCGCAACTAGACAAGAGGGCTAAGCAAAATGCAAAAAAAACAATTCTACTTTTCATACTTTATATTTATCTGTTTTTTAAAATTGTGCGTTCGTCGCTGTGTACATTCATTGTATGGATAGATGATCTAAGGAAGAAAAGCCGGAAACTTATTCCATGAAATAAGTTTCCGGCTGCAAAAGTACTTTAAATTCGGTATTCTTGTACTC
>OJOD01000772.1_pt1 | contig 18199 bp, 18 predicted proteins | sample 1598221 | NCBI WGS metagenome assembly OJOD01 (sample SAMN03922464, study PRJEB24848) | human gut metagenome | isolation source: stool sample | host: Homo sapiens | place: Germany | collected 2010-11 | reverse complement strand
ATTTTCACCAACTGATGTCAACTAAAAGCAAGATGCACTCACGAAGATTTTGCAGCCAAAAGAAAAAAACAGGTGGTGTTATTTCTGGATTTTTGTAAATCGGGTTTGGTTCGTCTGGCGCAGCTATCTCTTTTCTTCCCTTTGTTCTGACTTTACTTTATTTGGCGTATATATGAATACGGGGATAAAGTAAAGTCACTTTCGACATAAGTCTATGTTGCGCCGTTGCTGCTGAAAATTGAAAAGATGTAGAAAAAGTGTAGAATTGAAAGATTTATTTTTATGGAAAAGTGTATATTTGCAATGCTAAATCTTTTAGAAAAGTGTAAAAGCGATGCTGTATAGAAAGATTCGATCATATATAGATGACCACCTCAGGTCCAATGAGGACAAGATTCTCCTTATTGAAGGAGCGCGGCAGATAGGCAAGTCTTACATCATAAGAGATAATATGCTTCCATATAGCACATACTATACGACTACAATCAGGGACAATCATAGTGATGTCCTTATCTATTATGTAGATAAGTATTTAGATGAGTATGAGTGTATTGGAGAAATAGAAAAGTTACCTACAGATATGAGGCTATACAAGCATCTTATGCGAAATCCAAGAGTGATTGCTGAAAAATCTCTATGTGTAGTTCAGCACTTTCTTCCTCATATTGTGTGGGATAACGAATTAGCAAATATTACTCTTCCTGTTGTGAAAAACAATATTGAGAAATTTGATTATGATACAGAGAAGAAGATCTTGTTTGCCTCTACTAACTTGCAAGAACGATTGTCTTTTTTGATAGACTTGATTGAAAAGTATAAAGATGATTTTAACATTGTGACAGAATTAATAGAATCTTTAGACGATCCATATCGAAGTATTACTGATAAATCTAATAGGGCCGCCATAGAAAACAATCACATGAATAAAATACTTTTAGAGAGGCTAAAACTATTAAATATATCTCGTCATATAGAGAAGATGATGATATGCTTCGTGTCAGCCATAAACGTAATCATTAAATCAAATGGAAGAAAATCGAATAATTTATAACTATCAGTGAAATTAATGGCAATCTTTAATAATTTTGCGTAGAAATTCAATTTATTCAAAATTTATGGCTAAGATAAACCGTTTAAAGGTTGTACTTGTAGAAAAAGGTGAGACAGGAAAATGGTTAGCAGACCAATTGGGTAAATCAACATGTACTATAAGTAAGTGGTACAGTAATATAACTCTGCAAACATTAAGCAAGATTGCTCAATTGTTGAATGTGGATACAAGAGATCTACTCACTCCGACAAACTTACAATAATTATCTGTATAAGCCAATTATGAGTAGCGAAAAAACATCAGCACGATATTTTATGCATAAATACTGGGGTAAAAAACCGGCTTCTGGTATTAGCCCTTTAGTTGATAGGTACACCAATCCAGGAGATACTATAATAGATCCCTTTTCAGGTTATGGTGTGTTCTGTTGTGAAGCATATCTGAAAAATCGAAATGTAATAGTTAATGACTTGAATCCTATTGCAAATTTTATTGCCAAGAATTTATTTTCTAGAGATATTAATATTACTATTGTTAAAAGTTTATGGGAAGATATAAAAAAGGAATTATCACCTTATGTTGAACAATGGTATAAAATAACTGTTGACGGTACTACATATATTCCTATATCTATTTTAAGAAGTAAAGAAGGATTACCTCTTCAATTTACTTTCAAGGATGGTAGAAAGACTGAAATAAAAGATATTCCTGAAGATATGGCTAATTCTTTCTGCACATACGAGAATAATTATGCCATAGAAAATTGGTATCCAAAGGTCTCGCTTATTGAGAACTCAAGAATTTCTGCTCGTCCAAACATGACAATTGAAGAGCTCTTTACCAAAAGGACTCTTGCTTGTCATGCAAAATTGTTGTCGTTGATAGAGAAATATACAACTGGGTCAATTAAGGACTTGTTTTTAATTGCTTTTACGGCTAATTTGGCAAATTGTTCAAAACTTGTTCCTCCAATTAAAAGTAGAGGAATACTTTCTCAAGGTGCATGGATGACGGGATTTTACATAGGTGAAACCTATATAGAGAATAATGTTTTGCATTATTATGAGAATCGAATAAAAAAGGTGATCAAAGGGAAAGAAGACTTTTTGAATGCACTTTCAGGTGATTTACCGACAGATTCGGTTCAACCAACTTACAGAATTACAAACTTTGATGCAAAAAGGCTGCAACTTCCTGATAAATCTGTAGATTATGTTTTCACTGATCCGCCTTACGGTGATAGTGTACCATATTTTGAACAAAGTATCATCTGGAATTCATGGCTTAGATTAGATCCTGATTATCAGAAAGAAATAGTTATATCAGATAGTAATCAACGTCAAAAGGATATTAATGCTTTTGAAAACGATATAAATTATGCTTTTTCTGAGATTCGAAGAATTTTAAAAGATAATAAGTATTTTTCTCTTACATTTCATTCTCTGTCTGGCCTCGAATGGAAAGCTGTAAGTAATGCGTGTGTATATAACAACTTTAATGTTGTTGACTATGAGTGGCTAGAGCAAAAAACATATCCACCAAGGCAACTTAATAGAGTTAAGTCAATAAAAGGAGATGTTCTTGTAACTTTCCGTAAGAATCCCGATTCAGCTCGCTTACAGGTTTTTGATGATAAGCAATTTATAAATATTGTCAGTGATTTTATAACTAAGACGATTCAAAACGGTACTACAGACACCAATGGGATTATGATGGCTATAATGGAGTGGATATTACGAAGTATGATTATTGTTGGTAATGTTGATGTATTTACGATATTGAACAAAAATTTCCGATTGGGGGATAATGGACAATGGAGTATTAAGAAAAAATAAAAATGTTCGTTATTATATATATAATTTTAATATGACAAACTTCGAGAAATGGGACAAAGAGTTCCGTACACAAAATCTATATGCTTTCAACCACAATGAGAATGCATTGATGTATTTGAAGGTTAGAGCCGTATGTAGAGGAAAGCAAATCAAGCAATTTACTGAAAAGAATGGTATAGAACTCACATCGACAAAAATTAGCGACCAGTTTGCCGAGTTGTTTTCTATAATGGAGAATACTCCTAATGGAATGGATATGCTTGATACTTATTTACGTGACCGGAATAATGAGTGGTATCATACAATGGGCGTAGACGAAGAAAAACTGAAAAGTGGTTTACGCCAGATCAATAGTTATGAGTGGGGTGGTGATCAGGAAAACTCGCTTGATCAATATCTTGTTAGAAGATACATCAAAGTCATAAGCGATTTTGACGTACTTAAGAGTAAGGCTGATGCCATTGCCGCAAATGCATGGAAATTTGTTCAAACAAGCTGGTACAATAACTGGACTTCTTATCTTATTGAATCGATATTTAAAAAACATGGACGTGTTTTGTCTGCGGTTGGTGAAATTAAGAGTGTAGATTTCTTTATTGAAAATAATCCTGTTGACTTGAAGGTTACCTACTTCCCAGGAGCCTATATGCAGGGCAAATTAAAGGAAATTTTAGGTAATTCCGAACTTACATGGCTCAAGCGCCAAGCCAAGGTATTTAATATTTTGCCAGATAGAAATCTTTCAGATCCAGAACAATATAACTTTCTAAAGGAAGAGCTTGAGAATCAGGGGTATTCTGAAATAGTTGTACGACTTACAGAAATAAGAAAGAAAATTGTTGACGAAGCCCGGAATAATTCAGAAATTTTGATTAAGTGGCTTTATGAGAATCAAAGTCCACGATTGTTTGGTGCAGAAAACCGTTTATTTGTTGTTCTCATTGATTCAACGGATATGGATCAATCGTGGAAAATGAAACGAGCATTCTCTTTGATTGAACCAAAAGTAAATGACTATCTTAATAATTTCAATGAACATTCATTGAAGAAGGTAGATTTTACGTTCAATAAAAAAGCCTATCAGAGTCTTGCTGACATAATTTTCATTGTTAAAGAATAATAGGATATAAAACAGCAATTGAGATTGAGGTGTATCAGCGCTTGACTGAGTAGGTTTTGCCCTTCTCGTCAATGATATATGCATTTTCACGAAAGGTGCATATTCTGCTATAACTGTGCTGTACGTTATCATATTTTGCCACAGGAGAATGACAAGTTAGCAGTAGCATATAGTTTGAGATATTTACAATAAAGTGGAAATGTCTTTACGCATGTCAATTTCTCTGCCGATAAAAGTATTTATATGGGCAGGGATAATGGCTTCTGTCAGATGACTACTTTCGAGATTATAAAAGACTAATTTGTATTCAAGTATCATATGTAGTTTGTCGATTTGCATGATATTAATGTTCTTGAAGGAGTAGCATAAGACTCCTTCAAGATTATCTGGAATTTTGCTCTAAGAGATAATACTCACGTAATCGCACCTCGTTATCTAATTGACCGAGACTATGCAGACAATTAAGATTCGTGTCACAACTTTTGTAGTTTAATATTCATGATTGAGGTATACTACGATTGCCTCATGGGTACACATACGGCCTGAAGTAACATAGATTGTATATACTTCTTGCTCATTTTATGCTGCCTTGATCAGTACAGATTCTGGTATAGTCCAATGTAGGCTACACCAGCAATATCTCCTATGTTCTTGAAAAGATGAGCGAGTTTCGGTTAGCCCAATATACTGATAAGAGAGAGGTGGCACGGATATTTCATCAAGCCGTAGAGAACGAGGATAATCCAGACATCGGTGTTCGCCACATGGCTTCTGTCCAGAGAAAAGCGATCAGACAACCACAATCTACAATAAGTTGGAGCCTCAGTGTTTTCGAATAAACTGGAGGTAATTAATCATGTATTAGGAATATAGTCGAAGGTATTATTTGTGTATTTCCCGGGCATCTACTTTATAAATTTACCAGATTTATATAGCATAGATTGAAAGAGAAAACAAAAACCAATCAAGTGAAAATAAATATACTGTATAATAAGTAATTATGCTGTATCTATATCTTCTCTTGTTTTATTTGTTTATTGTTGATTGGCTCTTTTTTGGTACATTTTTGTTTCTTATTTGTTCCTTATTTTGGATTATTCTTTCTACCTTTGTGGCAGAAATAACGAGTAAAAGAGGAGGAATTATGCCACGAGTAAAGAAGCCCACGAAAGTAAAAGAGCCGATTCGTCTTCGGATGAAAGAGTTGGCCAATGGAAACAAAAGTCTGTATTTGGATATCTATCGGGACGGAAAACGGGCGTATGAGTATCTGAAGATGTATCTTATCCCCGAAACGGATAACAATGCCCGTGTGCGGAATCAAACGACTATGGCAGCAGCCAATGCCATCAAGTCAAAGCGTATTATCCAACTGACCAACGGCGAAGCGGGTATCGAAACCCGTGAAAAGGTTTTTCTTCTGGACTGGATGGAAACCTACAAAGAGAATCAGGCGAAGCGAGGAAAGAAAGATGGGAACCAAATCCAAGTTACTATCTGCATCCTGAAAGATTTTGCCGGAGAACGGGTAACGATGGATCAGATCGACAAGGCGTTCTGTCAGGAGTATATCGACTATCTGCTGACTGAATATCGCCCCAAGGGTAAGCAAGTATCTAATTTTACGCTTCACACCTACTATCGTATTCTGAACGGGGCTTTGAATGCTGCCGTGCGTGCGGAGATTATAAAGGTCAATCCTTTTACGAAGATCAATAATTCGGATAAAATCCGTCTGCCGGAGAGTAAGCGGTCATATATGACCATAGAAGAGGTTCGGTTATTGATTGCTACCCCGATGAAAAACGAGGCTGTAAAACAGGCTTATTTGTTCTCCTGCTTCTGCGGACTGCGAATAAGCGACATTATCGGGTTAAAATGGAAAGACGTTTTCGTAGATAGGGGGCAATACCGTTTGGCTGTATCCATGCAGAAGACCACGTATTCGACTTGCCAAGCCCAACGATGATAAATGCGCAACTCAAACCTTGGGCAAAAACGGCAGGTATTGACAAGCGGTTCTCGTTCCACACAGCCCGCCACACGTTCGCCACGATGATGCTGACGCTCGGAGCAGACCTCTACACGACCTCGAAGCTGCTCGGCCATGCCGATGTGAAGATGACGCAGGTGTATGCCAAAATCATCAATCAGAAAAAGGACGATGCGGTCAATCTGGTGAACGGATTGTTCGACTAAAGCAGCCACCGAGTTCTCGGGTTTTCGATATTTTTTGCTGGTGTAGTTTATTCCCGCGCGGACATATATAATTCAGTTTACTTTAGTATTTATATATAAGGGAGAAAAACTAAACTAAACCGTTTTCATACAAAAAACTGAAAAGAAATTTGGAACAGTGCAGTTGTTCAAAACCATGCATAAAACAGGAATAATATTGCTCGGATAATAGGAAGAAATGGTGACTTTGAAAGGCTCTCTATTTTATCTATGAAAGTCAAGTAAAGTATAATCTTATTCTTGCCAGGTAAGACAACGCTACAAGGGGCAAATTCTTTCCTCCCTCTTGTCGGATGCCTGCTTAACATGAACTGGTGTAGGCTAAATTTCCCGATACACTCAAAGCTATCTGCCTATCCGTTTGCCGTTTCATAATCTGCCCGACATCGGACAATCTCACTACCTCTGCTTGCAGATTGTATGGCAACCCACCCGACGACGAATGTCGAACGGGGTATTAGGCTCCCCCATAAGGTTTACTACTGGCAGACGGGCAAGCCCGACATGGATGATAGTTTTATTTCAAATAATGCAGATGCTGTCCGGTTTCCAGTGTACATACAAAAGGGAGCATAGCAGATTGCACCTGTATGATGAAACCTGCCATAACTTTGCTTTATTCTTATATCTACACCCCGGTATTAAAGTAAAGTCGGAAAATGTCACAGAAAAATGTCACGCCGGGATTTAATGGCATAGTGGCTCAATAATGAAAATCTCGGTTGAATTTGTATTCTTTCCCTTCTTTTACGACCATCCGCTTGTTGCATAGGAACTTTGCCAATTCCACCGCCTTGTTGTACCCCAGTTTTATTCCCTGCCGTCCGTAGCCTTCTTTCAGCCGTTCAAGGTAGCCGTTATAGCCGCTGATGTTCCCGTCCTCAAAAGCGGCGTTCAAAGCGGAGCGGTGCGAATCCTCAGGTATTTCCTTGTACGGGTCGAACGGTTCCTTAGGAGGGCGTCCTGGCTGCCTTTTCTGAGGCTGATATGACTCCACTAGTTCGGGCAGGGAATTATCGTTTACCCGGAAGGCAAACGGTTCAAACTCACGGTCACGGCTGTGTATGACTTCCACCACACTTATGGACTTGTCATCTTTGTCTGGCTCTATCTGCATGACGGTTTCCGCCTTGTTGTTCAGTTCCGTGCCGACATGCCCACGTGCGTGTTCGTCATTCTTGTTCTGATGCAGGACGGTATGGATGTGTATCTGCCTGTCATCGGTCCATTGCATGAATTTGGATATCACATCGGTGGATTCACCGGGTGAATTGATATCATGGATGAAGTCCCGGATGCCATCTATGATGACCAGACCTAAATCGGGTATCATGCCGATAGCCTCTTCCGTTATAGCCAGTCGTACTTCGGGCGAATATTTCCGGAGTGCCAGCATCGTCAGGTTGTCTGCATCACTGTCTTTCGGCAGACCTGCCAGTTTCAGGATTCTATTCAGAACAATTTGGCAATGGTTCTTGCCCTGTTCCGTATCAACGTAGAGAATCTTTCTTTTTCCCTCTGGGAAGCAAGCACGGTAATGCAGCACTGTGCCATTCTTCAGGGCGGCCGCAGCGATGGCGGAGACATTGAAGGTCTTCTTGCTTTTGGCTTTACCGATAGATGCACTGAAGTTTCCCAGAGTCCCGATTGTGGAATCATCCACCATAAGCACGGAAGCGGACTGTTCGTATGTCCCGGTCACACTTATGACCAATTCATTTATGTAGTCTCTCAATTCCTCCGGAGTAGGAATATTGCAGCTCGTCTTTTCCATATTCCTACAATTCTCTTGGTTTGGCCTTATGTCTTGTCGCAGCAAGCATCTGCTCGTGTTCCTTCTCGAAGCTCAGAGGCACCTGGCTTTTTCTTCCGGTCTCCAGCCATTTGTCCAGTTCGTCGCGATATACAAACAGATGCTTCCCCTGCTTGATGACGGGTATCCCTCCGTGTTTGGCCTTGTAATAGAAGGATGACTTGGATATTCCAAGGTAGCTGCATACTTCCTCGACGGTCATGGGGACATGCAGGTTTTCTTTGGCTGGAACCTGTTTTGCAAGATTGCCTTTCAGCGCATTTTCGAGACTCTCGATTCTTTCGCAAAGTTTGCCTACCACTTCCGGCAGGTCATTGAATGTCAGTTTTTCGTTTAGCATGTTCTAATATTTAGATGTTTAACATGCTGCAAACCAACATAATGATATTATGCAGATTATAATCAGCAGAAACTAATTATCGCTGTCTGCTGAAGTTTGCATGCAACTGAAATGATAGTCCCCGTTCTCCGGGACATCTATGGCAATTATGGCGGGAACTGAGTCACGAAGATTTTTACAAAGGTATTCGATTGTAGCATTTTCCAGTTCATGCGGGAATATTGTTTTTATGAACTTTGCCCTGTCGATTAAAGGAATATCAAGTCTTTCCCCGATATTCCATGCATAATGTCTCAGCGAAGGGGACTTGATTTGATTATCGGGCTTGGAACGAACCGGTTTATATGATTCCGCTTGTCCGTATGCCAGAGATTCTATGTTTTCATGGAGAGTTTCAAGATCGTCTATGGATAAGAACTGTGACATTTCGTGTGTGGTGTATTCATGTATCGCATGCACAATAGCGGTCTTCTTCTCCATTTCATTGCGCCGCAATTCTTCTATGCGGGCTTCATATTCCTTAAGATATGGACTCTCGACCTGTTTTTCACTGGTTGAATTATCAGTTTGGGGCAATTCTACCTGGGTATCAGGATTTGTCTCGGAAGGGACAGTTCCTCTTGAGGATAACTCCTTACAGCCAAAAGAAAGATAGCTTTTGGAGAGTAGAGAACAGAACATGCGTTGCAGTGCAGCGCATGACATGATTGTAGCTACGGTTCCTAATATGACCGGAGTGGAATAGTCGATCAGGTCAATCTGATAATTGTTGTACAATATTGTTGCCACTGTTGTATAGGCGACACATGTAATCGCAAGGACTCGGCTTGTCTTTTTGATGGATATTCGGTTGTTATCTGCCATAAACTGTGATTGTTTGGAATTATGATAGGACAAAAATAGATGTCCGGTTTCAGACCATTGTAAATAATGACGGAAAAACAGCCGGGAATTAAGAAAAAATATGGTTATAGTATGATTTTCAGCGAAAAATCATACTATAACCGATAACACAGGTACGAATCAGTCAGGTCAGCCCTTTCTTGTCAATGTGATTTTGGTGGTCGCCTCACGCTTGTTGTTGTCGACTACTTTCATGTAGCGTTGAGTGGTAGTGATGCTCTTGTGCGCCATGTTGCTTTTGATGGTACGGATGTCAGTACCGGCTGCGGCCTGAAGGGTCGCGTATGTCCTGCGGTATGAATGGAATGTGATGTTTTTGGTGATTCCGGCAGAACGGATCCATTTCTTCATCGGCTGCTGCGTCCAGCTACGCTTTAGGCCTTTGAACACAAGACCTTTTTTCTCGGGACTGTACCCGATCAGTTCTAGAGCTTCATCGCTTATCGGGATGATGTCTTCCGTCTTGGTCTTCTGGGTGATGGTATGGACACATTTTCCTCCAGCTGCAAAGTCAACGATTTCCTCCCAGCAAAGGGAAAGTATATCGCTGAGCCGCAAACTGGTCAGGCACGAAAAGAGGGAAGCAGTCTTTAGAACAGGCTTCTTGCACGGGGTTTCAGCCAGGCAATACAACTCTTCCACACTCAGGTATTCCTTGGCAACATCTTCCGGTTCGATTTTTTCCAGAAAGTCATTGACATTGGTCTTTATCATCCTGTTGCGATACAGAATCTTCAGGAATCCCCGGAAAGTGGACCAGTAGCCGGAAGCGGAGTTCTTTGATATCTGTCCGTCACGCCGGAGTTGCTTTGCGTTAAGCAGGTATTCCCGGAACTTGTTGCACAGGTCCACATCTATTTCTTCGAAAGTGCATTTGCCGTGAACGAAATTGTAGAAGTGCTGATAGACAAATCCCCATTTCTGATCGTGCTTGCGGAGCTGCTTCCGGTAATACTCCAGAAAGTCCGCTTTGTACTTGCGCTTGTCGAAGAAATCGTACCGTTCATTTACAATGGCTTCAAACCTCCGGCACCGGATTGCTTCGGCCTTTTCCGACATAGCAGCGTTGAAGTCGCGTTCACGCTGATTCTTGGGATTGGCATAGATGTAAATGTTCAATCCTTCATGGCGGATGGTCTTCATTGTTTCTTGATCCCGGTAGCCCGGATAATAATCAAGGTAGAAAGATAACATCCCTTTCTTCAATGGACGTGTTCTCAGTGTTACTGTTTTACATTCTGACATGGTTACGAATATTTTTAGTTGAAATTAAATTTTGCGGCTAAGTTGCACAATGGCTTTATGCAGACCGCATTCAGCATAAAATCATTTTCCGGTCTGTATACCTGTGCGTACAGATACATTACCTGGCACCCATGATGTGGTCGAATTCCACCTTCAGAAAGCGCACGAACCTGCCTTTTTTCTCCCGTTTGATTTCGTGGAATTGCAGGATGCCGTAAACAGAATCCCTGGTGAGATTGTATTTTTTCATAGCTTCCTGTACAGTGTAGTATTCAGACGAGTCATCTTCAGCGGTCTGTTTTGACAGGTCGAAGTGAAGTTTGGAGTAGAATATCTGGCCGTGCTCTTTCTTTGAGGGGATGTTGTTGCGATAGACATGCGAGCGGATGGCTACCCGTGTCATTCCATAGTTTTTCTCAATCTCTTCCGGAGTGTACCATTCGGTCAGGGCATCGTCTGTCTTGTATTTGGCAAATGCCGCATTGATGTGCTTTTTGCTGTAATAGTTGAATTGGCGGACTTTGACTTTGGGAATCTTATGCTGCCGAGTATAGGTCCATACCCATTTAGCATTGACTTTATATTTTTCCGCTATTTCTTCAGCGGTATAGTATTCACTCATGTCAAAATCGTCTTTAGGAACTATTCGTTCATAAGGTTTTGTCTTTAACATTAGCTCAATATCCGCACGACGGATAAGAGATTTCTTCCCGCTGATACGGGATGCTCTTAGTTTTGATTCCTTTACCAGTTTGTAAACATATTGGCGGGTCACCCCCATGAGCTTGGCAGCTTGTGCAAATGAGAAGAAATCTTGTCCTTTTGCAGCCTGTTTAGGTTGCAGCAATTCCTGCATTTTTCTCATCTGGCGTTTACGTTCCCGGATACGTTCTTTGTAGCCGAGATTGGAGCGCTGATGACTGCAATAGCAAGTCGTTGTTTTCTTGGCGATGAATGGTTTTCCACACCATTGGCAAATCTTTCTTACTTCCATATTTTTCTAATTTATTTTGAGGTTCTATCTCTTTATTTCTCCACAAATCTGTCAATACACGTAAACCATTGTCAACACACGTCAACAAATGCGTCAGTGTGACATCGGGCAAAAGCCCTTAATTGTTCTGCGGTAGAAATACGGTAGAAAAAGATGGTGAACAACTATACCCGACTGTACATAGCCAGATTTTGAACAAATAAAAAAGCCGCTGGAAATCAGAGGCTTCATTATGGTTGGTTCTAATTCGTTGCAGTCAGTTGCTTTCTTTCATTTCCCGATGCAGTATGTGTACATCATTGATTATCAATAGTATAGCGCTCTAAAAGGTACAACCAGTAGGTTGACAAGTATCTGAGAATGTGTAAGTTAGTGATTTTTAGCACCATTCTCGGCTTGTACCTCCATTTTGGAAAGTAAAAGTAAGTGTAATATCTTGAATATCAAAATGTGCGGTACAAAAACTTGTGAAAAATGCCGTTTTTTGATGAGAAAAGGTACAAAAATGGCTCTATAACCGAGGGGGACATAATCCGTATTTTTGCGAAATATTTAGTCTTCACTCAATAGTCATAAATCGGGTCTTCAAACGAGATTTCACCAACCTATTTTCCAATATATCATCCTTGATAAGAGCGGCCTTTGAACGGGAAATTGAGGTCGTTGAAGAAATTTGATAGCGATGTATCACTTGGTTAAACTGATGGCCTTTTCTCCGGCAGTAAGGGCCTTGAGATTGTTCAGTTGCTGTGTGCCAGTGTCTCGGTGATTATTATAAACAACAGGCTTATGTGACAGCGGTCGCTATTTTTTTAAGATAGCCTTAACAGTAATATTCTGAACAGAAAAAGAAGTATTATTTCTTTTATTGTTCAAAATATTACTATATTTGCAGTATGGACAGGCAATTAAATGAAATAGGAACTATTCCAGTAACGACTTCAATCATTGAATCGTTATATCCGGAACTTAAGTCTGCTGACAAGAAAGTAACCTGGCTCGAAAAGCAAGGGGTTATCATCAGACTGAAGCGGGGACTTTATGTGATTAACCCTGAATATTCAGGAAAGACTCTATCGAGTGAGTTGATTGCTAATCATCTCTATACACCTTCGTATATTTCAATGTCTACTGCACTACGATATTATGGACTTATCCCAGAGGCTGTATATGTTCATCAATCAATGACAGTAAAACATCCCCGAAGCTTTCAAACTCCAGTCGGCAATTATGACTACAAATATATTTCAAGAAAGGCATTTCCGATAGGAGTAAGGAGTATGAATAAGGGTGACTATGCATTTCTTATCGCATCACCGGAAAAGGCTTTGTGTGATTTGATTGCCAATTCCTCAAAAGTTATTCTTCGTTATATGAAGGATGTAGAGACGTATCTTGAGCAAGATATTCGTATGGATATGGATGAGTTCTATAATATGGACGCAACCATATTTGAAGATTATATAAGGGTTGGCAAAAAGGCTGATTCAATTTCAACACTATTAAAATTCTTAAGACGATGAAAAATGAAATATTCGACAATATGCTCTCTCGTTATGATCTAACAACCGAGCAACATAAGCGAAACGCCATATTTGAAGTGAACCAGCAGATGATACTCGCCGGACTTTATGCCGGAGGATTTTTTGAGGCGGCTGCGTTTTATGGTGGAACTTGTCTGAGAATCTTTCATGGCTTGCAACGTTTCAGTGAGGATATGGATTTTTCATTGCTTGCACAAGATGATAAGTTCGATTTTACGAAATACTTTCCTGCTATCGTTGATTCTTTTGCAATGGTAGGACGTGAGGTTGAAATAAAGAAAAAAGACAAGAAGAATTTCGGAAAGGTCGAATCAGCATTCCTTAAGGATAATACCGATGTGTATGACGTGACTTTCCAGACAGAGAAGTCAATAAAGATAAAGATTGAAGTAGATACATGTCCACCGTTGAACTTCAAAACGGAACAAAAGCTATTGCTCCAACCACATTCATTTATGACCCGTTGTTTCACACTTCCGGACCTGTTTGCAGGCAAGATGCACGCACTGGTCTATCGTGCATGGAAGAATAGGGTCAAAGGTCGTGATTGGTACGATTTTGAATGGTATGTACGCCATAATGTTCCGTTGGATTTTACCCATTTGGCAGAACGATGCAAGCAGTTTAACAATGAGAATATTACTCCAGAGTTATTCAAAGAGAAACTCATTGAGCGTCTCTCTACAGCTGATATAAAACAAGTGAAAGAAGATGTATTGCCTTTCGTGCGCAATCCAAAAGAACTTGATATTTGGTCAAATGATTATTTCGTACAGTTGGCAGGGATGGTAAGAATGGAGTAATACGGCATTTTTTATTTTAGTTGTTAAACTTTATATACAACTCAATATTCCAGATATTTTTCTCTGAATTTAGCATAATGGGAGGATAACTTATCATGATTCTCTCCACTTTTACAAATGTCGTCAATATGCAAGATTTTTATACTATTCGCATATTCAGGCTTAACTTTTTCAATGGCGCTATTGATCTCTGCTTCTAAATCCTTTCTTGATGCAGGAAAGACAAATACAACTGTATCGTTGTTGCTTATGCGAACAATATTTCTCCACAACTGATATTGTGAGAAAAATAAATCTTTAGCATTGGTATTATCCTTCAGTATTTTATCCATAGATGGCTGATAATGTTTATACCATCGAGAGTTATCGTTGTTCGAGTTGCTTTTTGTCTCAAATGTTTCCTCAGTATATTTTACTTCGAAATAAATATTCTTCACTCCATTGTTAATATAAAAATCAAATACGGTACCGTCAGGTTGTTCATACTCAAACAAACTAGCTGTATTGTTGGAGACTTCAATGCCGTTATCATGTAATATGCTGAAATCGTTTTCAAGCTGTATAGGGCCAAAAAGATTGATTGTAAGTGCTTGTGAAGAATTCAGATGGTGAAAATCACGATGAAGTTTTATGTTATATGTAATTTCACATAAATCTTTATAATAATCTCCCGGAATTAAATTCATAAGAGACTGACCTTCTGGTAGAATATGGGGATATTGTTTATTATTTTGCTTCCATATTCCGTTATTGGATATTCCTAATACATATAGTTTGTATTCTGCCAAATGTTCTTTTATTCTCTTTTGCATATCGTATAATTGTTTTATTCTAAAGTACTCATTCTTCAACCAATAGGCATAAATCGGGTCCTGAAACGAGATTTCACCGGCCTTGTTATCCAATATATCATTCTTGATGAGGGCAGCCTTTGAGCGGGATATTGAGGTCGTTGAAGAGATTTGATAGCGATGCATCACTTCGGTCGAACTGATGGCCTTTTCTCCAGCTATAAGAGCCTTGAGGTAGTTCAGCTGTTGTGTGGTCAGTGTTTCGGTGATTGTTACAAACAACAGACTTAGCTGTTCCACCAATGCCGAGTGTGCCTCACGCACGATTTCAACGGTACATACATCCTTTGTTCTGAGCCATGAAAGCTGTGCCAGCTGCTGTGCGTAGTATGGATGGTTATCAACGAGCTTTGCAATCAAATAGCTTGCTTCATTGTCGATTCCCTTGCCGGTATCAGCGAAACGACTCTTGAAAAATTCCATAAGGCAAGGTGTTTCAATCTTGTTGAGAAACATCAGATTGCCGAACTTGTAGAATGGTTTGGAGGTGTCTGTAAGCATTTCCATCATCATGTGGCGCTTGCTGCCATAGAGACAATAGGCTACATTTTGGTGCAGCTGCCAATGTGAACGCAGCTTTTTCTGGAAATAGTCTGGGTCGGTAAACTCCGAGATATTTTGGAACTCACCTACGCAAATCACGATTTTCAGGCCCTTCTTTCTGGCAATCTTTTCAGCAAGGTCGAGCACTTCATCAGGATTGCGCTTTACCTCGTCCCAATCAAAGTCGATTGAAACCTCATTGGTAGGATCTGTGCCAATCGAAATCTTGGGAACAAGATGCGAAAAGAAACTCTTTGCACTCTCGATTGCTTCCTCCCAGTTTGTGGAAGTGGCGGCAAGTACCTTCTGGGCAAGCAGTGAATAGAAATGCTCCTCGCTGCGCACATTGAACAGGTCGATATGGCAGATCCGGAGATTACTATCCTGCGCCATCGCTAACTTTGCGGCCTTGTTTACAAGTGAACTTTTACCCCAGCCGCGAGGAGAGAAAATAATGGTATTGATTAACGATGTGAAGTACTGGACCAAGTAAGTAGTTTCTTTCTCACGATCGCAAAAATCTTTTCCGATAGCTATTTTTCCATATATAAACGGAACTTCCATACCACTCTATTTTTGATTGTAGTGCTAATATAGCATAAAAATGTAATGGAACCATTCAGTGCCCCAGCAAAACTCAGTTTTAATTCTTTGTAGTTTTGTGCGGCCAATATTGTAAAAAGATGAAGAATATAATATTTACCAATTCAAGCAGATATACAAGGACGGAAGTCATTAAGTTTGTTCATAAGGGAAAGCCAGAAGAAGGCTATTTCACTATTTGCGCAGGAAGCTAATTGACTTTTTGCGTTACTAGTTCTCATCGACAGTGGTGCTGAAAACTTACGGATTAAGGAAATATTAACTCATATAAAGTAGAATTTGTATGTAAATACCCTAAAATAAAGTTTTATCTTTGGGGTGAATTAAATTATACTTTCATATAAAATCCTTATTATCTTGAAGAGGTGTTTTGGGAATTGACATTCTAAATTTGGCACTGAGTGTGGAGTAAGGTGTCTTTTGAAAGTGATAATAAAAGGAAACTTGTTGTGAGATATTTAAAGTATTTATTTTATATGAAATATTTAGTTATAATAATCTTTTCTGTTTTACTGATTACAATTGCGTATTGTATCCCTAAATTTTTTATATGGAATATATTAGGGTACGAAAATTGGAACATATATAGTGAAACAGGAACTATAGGTGATACTTTTGGTGGCCTTTCTGCGCCGTTTATAGGTATATTAAATGTCATTCTTCTTATTTGGACTCTTTACCAACAAATAGAATTTGAAAAGAAACAGGATATATTTAACAGGAATCAAATCTCTAATCAGAAAGAAGAACAATTTAAATCTGTATTTTTCCAGTTGATACAGAGACAACATGACATGTATAAAGAAATAGAAGGTACATTCCTGTCAAGATTTATGAGAGAATATTTAAGTAGTTCTCAACATAAAACAGTTTCCGGTATAGTTTATTTTAAAATTGCAAAACATGAACTTAGAACAGTTTTTGATGTCCTAGAAGAAAAGGATTCTGTTGATACTGATTTACGAAATTTGATAAAGAATAGATACAATATAACTATTGAAAATATAAATGAATATAATAATAAAGGTAATAAAGAAAAAATGGGATATGCATATAAATGTTTTTTTGACAAACATTATGAGTTGAGTAATTGTCATAGGCATTTATATCATATATTGGAATTTATAAAGGGTGAAGAAGATGCTCAAATAGAATTATTTAAAGATAAGAAAGACGAAATTGGAAAAAAGTATAGAAGATTTGCAGATTTATTGCAAGCGACATTAACTAACGATGAATTACTTTTATTCTATTATAACTGCGCATATTTTAAGAAAACGGAAGATTTAATCTTACATTTTCAATTTGCGGAAAATCTGCATAAAGATAATTTGTTTGACAGGAACAGGGACACCATTGCTGGTCTTAATATAAAAGATTAATTAAAAATGGAGAATATTAAAGATAACATACTTCAGTATTTAAACCGTGACACAACAACAGGAGCTTTACAAATTAAAGGTAATTGGGGGTGTGGAAAAACGTATTTTGTCAAGGAGGAATTGTTTAAAGAACTTCTTGCATTGGAAAAACCTATAATACCGGTTATGATTTCTCTTTTTGGACTCGATAGTGTAAAAGACATCCATTACAGTTTACTAAATTCATACATAAATATTATGAATGATAAAATAGGAAATGTAACAGATGATATGAATAGAGGTTTGGACTATCTTGATTTTAAATATGGTTCCGACAAAGCTGTTTTTAATTTTGACTTGCACGATGAAGAAGAACTGATATACAAAATAATTCCACGTGAGAACGTTGTTCTTATTCTGGATGATGTTGAAAGGTTCATGAATGAAAGTAATGTGGAAGAATTGATGGGGGTTATAAATAATCTTATAGAAAACAGAAGGTACAAGGTTATTATAATATATAATGACGACTTTAAAAAGGATGACAAATCTACATATATCAAATCAAATTTTAAGGAAAAAATTATCGGTTGCACAGTGAAATATTCGCCGTCTTATGATGAAATGTTAGGTATCATGGTTAAAATGTTCAAGTGTACTGAATTTGAGAAATTCATGAAAAAGGATGAGGTCCTCAATATATTTAATCCAGAAAATTACCCTAAAGAATATAAAGCGTTTTTTAATAACCTCCGGATAATAAAGTTTATTCTTTCTATATTCTATAATGTATATTTGCATTATAAAGATGATGATAAAGCAGAGTCAAGACTTCTTTATTATCTGACTTTCATAGTAGGAACATCAATAGAATATAAGACTGACAAAATAGACGATGCAGATTGTCATAATCTTGATATTTTTACTGATAAATTAGATTTGGATGATTTTGGAT
>OJOD01000728.1_pt1 | contig 19026 bp, 19 predicted proteins | sample 1598221 | NCBI WGS metagenome assembly OJOD01 (sample SAMN03922464, study PRJEB24848) | human gut metagenome | isolation source: stool sample | host: Homo sapiens | place: Germany | collected 2010-11 | reverse complement strand
CCATGTCGGAGCGAGCCTCTTTGGGCTGAATATCGTTTTCAATAATCGGTATATCTTGTTACATTTCCGTCTTTGTCGAGATAAAATATTTTATTTTCTATGTTCATTCCTCCAAATCCATTTCTTGCCCGGTATTTATGCCGGACGTAGTACCCGTTTTTTGTTTTTTGTACGGCGGACCACTCTATGGGGTCATAGCTGTCGGGGTCTTTTAAATTATCATATAGGAATTGTTCTACTTGATATACCGAGGCGTCTAAACCGCTATTTTTCACGGGATCTGATAAATTATTTATGAAAGAAGGATCAAAAAAAATACCCAGAACAATGACTGCAACAAGTCCAAGTCCGAATATTCTTAAATTTGTGGTTGATGCTTTTTCTTGTTCTGCTGAATTATTTTTCGTATATTTTTCCATAAAAATAATTTTAGTGTTGAATTTCATAGATGTATAATTCTTCTTTATATCGGCTCTAAGTCTTCCTTAGACTTATTTAATTTTGATTCTAATATAAGTTCCTATAAAGCCGAAATTATCGAATACCGAAAGATCCCCATTTTTTTCGACAATATAATATTCTTCAGTATGGTTCTTATCGAAAAACACTCTGAACCCGTTCAGATATTGTTCTCTTAGAGATGTATAATCCACCCATTTGCCCGGCTCGTCCGCATGGCTCAGTTCCATTATGTAACCCTTATTTTTGTCTTTTCGAATGCGGTGTAATATTTTAGTGTCATAATCGTCTCGCCATATGCCTATAATATTTCCCTTTGAAGAAGATGATGATTGTGCAACAAGAATCTTATTATTCGTTTTTGTACTAATTGTTGTAGCCGATAAGTTAAAGGAGAAAAAGGCACAACTAAAAAATCCTACGAATAGAAGTGATAGTATAAAATAACTTTTCATAATTATTGATGTTAAAAAATAGTATTCGATAATATTCCTCTCAGAAAGCTATTATTAATATAGCTATTCTGCCATAAAGAGCCATGTCGGAGCGAGCCTCTTTGGGCTGAATATCGTTTTCAATAATCGGTATATCCTGTTACATTTCCGTTTTTGTCGAGATGAAATATTTTATTTTCTATGTTCATTCCTCCAAATCCATTTCTTGTCCGGTATTTATGCCGGACGTAGTACCCGTTTTCTGTTTCTGTTACGGGAGACCAGTCTATGGATTCATAGCTGTCTGGATCTCTTAAATTATCATCTAGGAATTGTTCTACTTGATATACCGAGGCGTCCAGTCCGCTATTTGTCACAGGATTTTCGTCAAAACTTGATGAGCCGTCGTCGAAAACGACATAAATGACACTGATGACGATCGCTAAAATGAAACTAATTTTTTTTATTTTTTTATTGATTGCTCTATCGCGCTCAATCCATAAAGGATTGTCTAATCTCGAATGGCAACATGGGCATATTAAGTATGGCTCCGAACGAAACTGTTCCGGAATTATACCGGTATATCCACAAAACGGACAGCAAAGAGTTGGTTGGTTTAATATTTGTGTTTGGATTGTATATTGGTTTTCCTTCGCTCTTTGTTTATTCTGTTTATCCAATTTTTCTTTTTCCGCCTTCCCTTTTTCTGATAAAGGGATTCTCCATTGTTTTGGAGATTTTTGCGTTTGATAGGCGTGAGGAATCAGTCCTGATTCTACTATTTTTTTTAAGGCTTTGTTATCAGCGATTAAACGAGTAGAGGTAAGTAAACGATTAGCTTCCGCTAAAAGCATATAAGGCTTGTTTTTTTGTATAAGCTGAATATCTATTGCTTGTATGATTTTTTCGATATTTTCCATAACGATAATTTTAGTGTTGAATTTCATAGATGTATCATTTAGTTTGCACTTTGCTCCTTTTTCATTTTTGTCGATATGGCTATTTTTTCACCATTGAAATAAGACGTTTGATGAATGAAGAGCGATTAGATTCGTCTGTATTGGCATCTTTCACAGTTATTTTTCCATTGCTTATCAGCTGTATTAAATCTGTTTCGGTACAGTCTGTTATACCCCAGTCGTCTCTTCCATAAAACCCCAATTTACGCATTTTGTTCCGTATCGATTTCTGTTTGTCCGATGGAGCTTGCCTTCTCTCTTTGATGAGTTGTAACAATTGTTCGATTTCTGTTTTTGTAAATACTTTTTTCCCTTTTATTTTCATGATTGTATTATTTAGTTTGTTTTTGATAGTTATTTTTTAGTTCTTCAATCGATTTTGGTTTTGGTGGTGTCGTATTATTAAATTTAGTTATGATAATTGTATCAAGGGGGGGGCTTTCAAACCGCTTTATGGCTTCTTGCAATAGTCTCAATTCTTGTTCTACAGTTAAGGGGGGAGTAGGTTCTTCAATAGGTTCTTCATATATACAGTATGATACAAATATAAAAAGGATACAGATTATACCCGTTATAGCCAAAATTAGTGGAAATCCTTTTGAAGGTTGACTTTCTTGAATAGTCGTGTTTGTTTTCGTTGTTTTTTGGAGCTCTTGGACTTCTTCTTATTATTATTTGGTGTAGTTTTTCTACTTCTCCTCTCCTCAGAAAGAGGGAGCAGCCATTGTCTCGGAGAAGTATTTGTTTTGTAGGCATGGGGTATCTCCCCTCGTTCGAGTATTTGTTTCAGTTCTTTGGTACTTTCTATAATTCCCAACGATAACAGGAGTTTGCTCGCTTGCTGTAATATAAGATGTTCCTTACCTGTTTCAAGCAGTTTGTTATCAATCGCTTTTACGATGTCATCGATTTTTGCCATAACAATTCCTTTTCTACTACCCCGACCCCCGATGATAGCGGTTTAAAAAAGAAAGTGTGGAGTCGTTAGTTTATTGAATGGAGGCTCTGGCAAGCCTTGTACCGATAAACAATACCCCACACCGTTATAGCAATTTTGATAATACTATATACGGTGATGAATGTTATTGCTTATTCTCGGTACAATTGAAATTTACCAGATTTCCATTCGAGAATAAAAGCTAAACACTTTCATCTAACTACTATGCCATGTGGATAAACCACACAAGACAAAGATAGCGAATGTTTTTTGTAATAACAAGTCTTGGGGTATTGTATTTTATTCGGTATTTTATTCGTATCGTTAATGATTTTCAGTACTTAGTCGCACTCTGTTTCAATAGGTTTGTTTCGTTCGGCGGCTTGTCGCAGCGTATCGTACAGGCGGGTGCGCAGGGGGTGTGGCGCGACTACTTCGACCGATCGGCTGCGGGAAAGCAGTTCCATGACGAAGTCGTTGGTAATGCGCAATCGCAGTTTGACGGTGATACCTGTTTTGTCTTCGGAGAGTATTTGTTGCGAGTGATGCAGGGGTAGTGTTTTCACAAAAGCTCCATCGACCGAATCGTATTTAAGAACGATTTCTTCCACGGGGTCTTCGGGATTGTTCCATATCCCGTAACTTTCCCGAAAGAGGGAGGGGATATCTATGTGTTCGTCACGGAGGAATTGTGTATCTTCGAGAATATTTATCGCCGAGATACGGTCCACTCCGAACGATTTCAGTTTGCCGTCGGTGTCGTAGCCGATGAGATACCATCGGTATTGCGATTCTTTCAAGAAATGGGGCATGAGCCGTTTGTGAACGATTTTTCCGTTATGGCGTACTAAGGTGTAGTCGAATTCAATGGGATTCCTTTTCCGTATCGCTTTTAGGAGGGGAGCGATGAGTTCGTGCCGTATGGCATTCCGGCGATGCTCGGCGAGGACGTATTTTTGCAAAACACTGTCGGTGTTGATAGAACTGAGCAGCTCGAAGTTGAGCAGTAGTTCTTTGTAGTTGTCGGTCATCTCGTCGAGTTCGGCAATGTAGTATCCTCGTGATTTGTCGTTACGAATGACTATGCCGAACATTTCGTCGATAAGTCCGAAATCGCGCTGCATGGTTCGTTGCGAATAGTTCGAATCTTTGTTGTCGTATAGGGCGAGGGTATTCTCTACGTGTGCGACGAGTGCGTCTGTCGGGACGTATCGAACTGCCGATAGTTTGTTGATGAGTATCGCCAAGCGTCGTATTTGACTGAGTTTTGCCATATCTGTTTGTTTTTGCTTCTTGTGCAAATATAATGATGCAGAACGACAAAACGTGTCGTGTTGATAAATAAGTGGGAATTTAAAAAGAAGAACGCCCGACAAAATCGGGCGTTCTTACTATAAGAGGTTTCGATGATTATTCGGCAACGACTTCGAAGGGGATTTCTACGCTGACTTCTTTGTGAAGTTTCACGATAGCTTTGTAGTTACCCACTTCTTTAACCGTATCTTTAATAACGATTTGTTTGCGGTCTACGATATGTCCCAATTTTTCGAGGGCTTCGGCAATCTGAATGTTGTTTACAGAACCGAAGATCGTACCGGTCGAGCTGGTTTTAGCACCGATGGTAAGAGACACGCCTTCGAGAGCGGCAGCCAAAGCCAAAGCATCGGCTTTGATCTTTTCGAGCTTGTGAGCGCGTTGTTTCAAATCTTCTTCGCGAACTTTCAATGCAGAAGGAGAAGCGATCACTGCTTTTCCTTGCGGGATAAGGTAGTTGCGACCATATCCGCTTTTCACTGTAACGACATCGTCTTTGTAACCGAGGTTAGCGACATCTTCTTTCAATATTACTTGCATGCTAAATTCCTCCTTCGTTTAATTATTTCATCATATCAGTTACATAAGGGAGCAGCGCCAAGTGACGGGCTCTTTTCACAGCTTGTGCAATACGACGTTGAAATTTCAACGAAGTTCCTGTGATACGACGGGGCAGAATCTTGCCTTGTTCGTTCAAGAATTTTTTCAGGAATTCGGGATCTTTGTAATCGATATACTTGATACCGTTTTTCTTGAAACGGCAGTATTTTTTCTTTTTGATGTCGACCGAGGGAGGGGTCAAATATCTGATTTCAGATTGTGCTTGTGCCATTTTTTAGTTCTCCTTTACTTCTTCTTTGTTAGACGATTTAACACTTCTTCTCTTTGCTGCGTATTCGGCTGCAAATTTATCCATTCTGAATGTCAAGAAACGGATTACACGTTCGTCACGACGGAATTGGATTTCCAATTTAGCGATGACAGAAGGTTCGGCGTCGAATTCCAACAGGGTGTAGAACCCGGTGGTCTTTTTTTGGATAGGATAGGCGAGTTTGCGCAATCCCCAGTTTTCTTCATTCACGATTACTGCGCCTTGTTCGGTGAGAATCGTTTTGAATTTTTCTACCGCTTCCTTCATCTGAACATCAGACAAAACGGGAGTTAAGATGAAAACGGTTTCGTAATGATTCATACTCGTTTAGTTTAACGTAATTAGTATAATGTTTTTATTTGCGGGGCAAAGGTAGGTATTATTTTGTAATTATGCAATGCTTTATACTCGTTTTTTGAGGGAACATTCACTCTTAGAAGCTGTTTTAAATTTATTGAGAAATAATATTATCATTGCAGGCAGGTATGTTCCGGCCATATTGCACCCCTGTCTCGCATCTTGAATCCCTTGATTTTTGTCAATAGCCCGCTATTGACTGCATATCTCGGACTCCAATCTGCTTCAACATAGGTCTCAATCTGTCTCGGAATAAATTGAAAACAGCTTCTACTGTATTTTGCATATTCTGCGGTTTTAGTATCACATCTTCTTCGGCTCGTATTTTTTGTAAAACAGCGTGAGGAGGATAAACCCGACGAAGGCGAGGGGCGCTCCTATCAGGGCGGGATATTGATATCCCAGTCCGGCTTGCAGGGGTAGACCTCCGATATATGCGCCAATGGCATTGCCGAGATTGAAAGCCACTTGTATACAGGCTGCTCCCAGTAACTCGCCTCCTTTGGCAAAGTGAATGATAGAGATTTGTTGAGGACTCGACACAGCGAATAGCCCGGCTGTACAAAGGCACATGAGCAGGGCTGTGAGCCAGTTGATATGAGCTACGAAGAAAATGCCCAATAATGCCGTAAAGAGTATGAATTGAGTAGAGGCAGCCACACGTCCGGGGGTATATTTGTCGGATAACTTCCCGCCCAAGAGATTCCCGACTACCATACCGAATCCGGCCAATACCATCAATAGGGTAATGCTTTCTGTGGAAAATCCGGAAACTTTCGTAAGGAGGGGATTTATGTAGCTATACCAACAAAATACGCCTCCGTTTCCCAACATGGTAGCTCCCAAAATAAGCCACGGGGCTCCGGTTTTCAAGAAACGGAATTGCCCTTTGAACCCTGTATCGGGTAGTCCTTCGACTTGGGGAACCCATTTCCAGATGTAATAAAGTATGATGATACCCCATACTCCTACTAGCATGAATGTGAGTCTCCACGATAACAACGTGCTGAGCGATGTTCCTAACGGGACTCCGAACAGGTTGGCGATGGTCATGCCGGCAATCATAATAGAGACTGCCTCGGAGCCTTTTCCCTTGTCGGCAAGTTTCTCTGCGACAACCGATGCAACGCCGAAATAGGCTCCATGTGGTAACCCTGATATGAATCGGGCGACAAGCATAGTCCAGTAGTTGGGCGACAGTGAGGCAAAGATGTTTCCTACCATCATGATCGCCACCAGTCCTAACAAAATATTTTTTAACGGGAGTTTACGGGCGAGGGTAAGCATGGGCGCTCCTGCGCAAACACCGAGAGCATAGGCCGAAATCAAGTGTCCGGCGGTCGGGATACTGATGTGCAGATCGGCTGCTACATAAGGCAGTATAGCCATCATGACAAATTCGGCTATACCTAATCCTAATGTGCCGAATGCCAGTGCGATAAGACTCTTTTTCATTTCTATTTAATTACCTATTGAGCAGTAAGGCCGCGTGATTTTCGCGGACCTTCTGAAAAAATCGGGTGCAAAGGACGTGAATAAGACTGTTTTGTCCAAAATAATCGACTTATTTTTTTCGTGAGAGACTAAATTTTTTGGCATCTTTTTTTTAATGCGAACAGATAGTATCTGTCGTGTAGTATTAAGAAGCTGTTTTAAATTTATTGAGAAATAATATTATCATTGCAAGCAGGTATGTACCGGCCATATTGAGCCCCTGTCTCGCATCTTGAATCCCTTGATTTTTGTTAATAGCCCGCTATTGACTGCATATCTCGGACTCCAATCTGCTTCAACATAGGTCTCAATCTGTCTCGGAATAAATTTAAAACAGCTTCTTATTGAAATGAAGATATTGCAAAAAAAACTGCAAATCCTTGTTGAAGAAGGATTTGCAGTTTCAATGAGCCAGATTTACATTATTTGACCTCGATTGTTTTTACGACTCCGTCATTACTTTGAACGGGTAATTTAGGAAGTTCGACAGACAGAACACCGTGTTCGACGTGAGCCGCTATCTTGTTTTTGTCTACGTTATCGGGCAATATCATTGTCTGTTGGAATTTGGAATAAGAAAATTCACGACGCAGATAGTGCTCTTTTTTTCTTTCTTCCTTATTTTCGCTTTTCTTTTCCATCGTGATAACGAGATTGTCATTGTCATCGATGTGGATTTGAAAATCGTCTTTTGTCATACCCGGAGCCGCCACTTCAATGCAGTAGTCGTTTTCATGCTCTACCACATTGATTGCCGGAGCCGTTGCATTAGCTTTTTCCATCCAATCGTTATCGAAGAAATCATTGAAGATACTCGGTAACCAACCTTGATTTTTTCTTGTGGGTAACATAGTTTTAATCTCCTATTTTTAAGTTGTTTAATCTTTTCTTTGACTTCGGCTCTTTCGATAACCGACATCATTCGGATATTTGCAAACGACGTGCCAATATATTTTTCGAGGTTTATTGTTCGGGTATGTATGACAATAGTTATCCAAAGTGGACAAAATTATTCCATAGAGTAATTATTGTCACTTTTTTTCGGGCAGGGGAAGACGTCGGGAATCGATAGGTAAGTCATAGTTTTTTCGATTATGCCATAAATCGGGTATGGTGTGATTATACTTTTGCTCAAAAAAAGAGAAGAGTATGGAAATACAAGAACAACAATTTGTCCGGGAACTGGCGGAGAGCCGTATGCAAATAGAATTATTGAGAAATCGAGTGTTGCTGCGTTATTACGCCCAATTGCTCGAACTCGATATCATGGAGCAAACCCAAGAAGTGAAAGCTCTCATGAGCAGTATCAACACGCTCGAACGCTATGCCCGTAAATATGAACCGAAAGAATCGGCCATAGAGTCTGCTCCCGTAGAAAACGGGGGATCGGGAGAAGTTTCCCGGAACAAAGAGGGAGAGTCGGAGTGTGTCGATGTACTGTCGGGGAAAACTATGCCTTGTGTTTCTGCTCGTTCGGGGGTAGAGAGTATGACGGCTGTACCTTACCGGTCGGCGACAGTGCGAAATCTCCCTAACGGACTGAAAATAAAATCGGTTACGACTCGTGGAAAATCGCATCGAAAATAGATTGCAGATGAAAAGGCACAAATTTCTATTCGGTAAGGTTGTTTTGAAAATTGTTTGAGTTATCTTTGCGCAGGATGCGAAAATAGGCTGCATTCGGCAAAGTCAAGCGAGCTTGCTTTTGCCCTCATTTGCACTATCTTTGCGTATATTGTGAAAGCAGGTCGGGCTCGGCATAACAAATGGAATTTGGTTCTGCTTCTTTTGCTTGCATGGACTCTACAATTTTACGGAACGATGAAAACGATACGAGAGATATATCGCATAGGGTATGGCCCTTCGAGTAGTCATACAATGGGGCCGAGAAAGGCTTCCGAAATATTTTTGAACCGCCACCCTGAGGCTGTGGCGTTCGAGGTCATTCTGTACGGTAGTCTTGCCGCTACGGGAAAAGGGCACTTGACCGATGTAGCGATTCTCGATACTCTTCAACCTCATGCCCCGGTCGAGATTGTGTGGAAACCGTCGGTATTTCTGTCGTTTCACCCGAACGGCATGACTTTTCGCTCGAAAAATAGTTCGGGCGAAGTGACCGACGAATGGACCGTGTTCAGCGTGGGAGGAGGGGCTTTGGCCGAAGAAGGGAAGCCTTTCGACGAGACACCGGAATTGTACGAAATGAATAGTATGACTCAAATTCTCTCTTGGTGTGAACGGACGGGCCGTAGTTATTGGGAATATGTGCAGGAATGCGAAGACCACGATATTTGGGACTATTTGGCCGAGGTGTGGTCGACTATGCGCGAGGCTATCGAACGAGGGCTCGATCAGGAGGGTGTATTGCCCGGTCCGTTGAATTTACGGCGGAAAGCCTCTTCTTATTATATAAAGGCGAAGGGTTATAAAGACAGTTTGAAAAGCCGGGGATTGGTATTTGCCTATGCGTTGGCCGTGAGTGAAGAGAATGCATCGGGCGGGCGCATTGTAACCGCACCCACTTGCGGATCCTGTGGAGTCGTGCCGGCAGTATTGTACCATTTGCAAAAGAGTAGGGAATTCAGCGATACTCGTATTTTAAGAGCGTTGGCGACCGCCGGTTTGGTGGGGAATATCGTGAAGCAAAATGCTTCTATATCGGGAGCCGAAGTGGGGTGCCAAGGCGAAGTGGGAGTGGCATGTGCTATGGCTTCGGCGGCAGCCAGCCAGTTGTTCGGCGGTAGTCCCGCACAAATCGAGTATGCCGCCGAAATGGGGCTGGAACATCATTTGGGTATGACTTGCGATCCGGTGTGCGGATTGGTACAGATACCTTGTATCGAACGGAATGCCTATGCTGCGGCGAGGGCTTTGGATGCTAATATCTATTCGGCTTTTACCGATGGGAATCATCGTGTATCGTTCGACAAGGTGGTGGCTGTAATGAAACAGACGGGGCACGATTTGCCCTCCTTGTACAAGGAGACCGGGGAGGGTGGTCTTGCCAAAGATTACGAACAGATGTAAAAAACAGATTTGTAAATCACTCTGGAAATTTCGATCGGGACAAGCCTCGATCAGTCGATTCCCTGTCGGCTGCTTGTGTCTATGTTCTTGTCCCCCCTTAGCTGTTTTTGGCTCAGTAGGAAATCAGTAGGGATTGCCCTTTTATATTTCCAACCCCTCTCCTTAGAAATTACCATTTCTTCGGTTTCACTACTATATTGCTATGCAACACAAGAGAGAAGGGGTAAGGTACACTAAGAGACAGATGGGTTAAAACAACAAAAGAGCGATGTTGCTGGAAAATTTTTACACTCCTCCCCTGTGTTTTGCAACGTAAAATATAGGGGAAGTGGCCGCAGGCCGGAGGGGTTAAAGAAATGTTTCTTTGGTTTTACCACTATATTGCTCTACAATAAAGGGGTGAAAGGGTTACACACACACACACCAAGTGACGGAAGGATTAATAGATATGTCAGGAGGTTAAATACATTCCCTTTTCTCGGAGAGTGAGCAAAAAGGGAGGTGAATTTGTTTTTATGGTGAAGTTACTTTATATTTGTAGTTGTTTAAGCAATGATTAATATATGAACTTTTCTGAACTGAATATAGAAATGGTGTTCGCTTTGATGAGCGGTAAATTGTCAGCTGCGATTAATCGGAAATTATATCGTAGTTTTCGAAAATTGTCTATCGATATAACTCCCGAACAATGGACTGTATTGTATTATTTATGGTCGCGGGACGGAGTGACTCAGCAGGAATTGTGTAATGTTACATTTAAAGACAAACCGAGCATGACCCGGCTAATAGATAATTTGGAAAAGCAACAGCTTGTCGTCCGTTCTCCGGGCGTGAAAGACCGGCGTATCAATTTGATTCATCTTACAGATAAAGGTCGGGAGTTGGAGGTGGCTACGAAGCCTTTGGTGACGGCTATTATGAGAACGGCGTTGGACGGCTTTTCGGATAGAGAAGTCGAGATGGCCGGGAGAATGTTGACCAAAGTTTTCGGTAATTTGAAAAATTCGTTGGAGGATTAAGAAAATCTGTCATGATTAAATATATGAGGCATATATTCATTTTTATAGTTGTATGGCTTTCGGCAGGGACGATTTGTTCTTTCGCGCAATACAAGCCCGATCGTTTGGGAGAAGGTTTCGAAGCGAAAACTATTGCCATGCCGGACGATTACAGCGGAAAGGTAGTGACAACTCTTGTTCGGAGTTTGTCGTCGTGCGACACGCATAAAGCGGTGCTTTACGTGCACGGATATAACGATTATTTCTTTCAGGAAACGCTGGCTCGGACGTTTAACGATTCCTGCTTTAATTTCTATGCAGTAGATTTGAGAAAATACGGACGCTCGTTATTGCCGGAACAAACGCCGTTCGAGGTTCGAGATTTACAAGAATATTTTGCCGATATAGATACGGCTCTGACTCTTATTCGAGAGGAGGGAAATACCGACATTGTGTTGATGGCTCATTCGACGGGAGGATTGATAACATCGCTTTATTGTGAGGCTCATCGTAACGACTTGCCGGTACAGGGACTCATTTTGAACAGTCCGTTTCTCGACATGAATATGAATTGGTTCTATGAGAAGATTCTGGTTCCTATCGTGTCGGCTTGGGGGCGTTGGTTTAAAGGAACAAAGATAAGTCAGGGAAACTCTACCGTTTATGCCGAGAGTTTACTAAAAGATCATCATGGGGAATGGAATTATGATACCGACTTGAAATTTAAGGTATCTCCGCCTGTTTCTTCGGCATGGATACGGGCGATACATCGCGGTCACAATCAAATTCATAAAGGGTTGCATATTCCCTGTCCCGTTTTGTTGATGTATTCGAGTCAATCGGTGGACGGAAATAAATGGACGCCTCAACATCAATCGGGAGATGCCGTACTCGATGTAAAGGATATTGCCCGCTATGGTCGCATGTTGGGACCAAAAGTCACAGAGTTTGAGGTTCAGGAAGGAATGCACGATCTCGTACTTTCGAAACCTTCGGCTCGTCAAGCTGCTTATTCCGAGATGTTTCGTTGGCTTCGGAGCAATGGATTGAACGAATGATCCCCCAAAGTTCGTTTATTCTCCGAGAGTCATCGAAAATACGATGTGGGGCATATCGATGCCTCGGTAGTGTTTTACGATGGTATCGCCGGGCGTCATACCGATTCGTTTTGCGACTCCTTGCGAAGGAAGGTTATTGTCGCGGATAATGGAGTAAATGCGTTTTATACCCAAAATGTGGGAGGCATAGTCGGCACATGATCGTGCGGCTTCGGTAGCATACCCTTTGTGCCAGAAATTTTTGCGAAGGAGATAGCCTATTTCGGGAACGGTTTGTTCTCTGTATGATTGCATAGTGATGCCACATTGTCCGATGAGTTCTCCGTTTTCTTTAAGAACGGCCCCCCATAAACCGACTTTGTCTTCGGCATATCTCTTTATTTGTCGGTCTAACCATTCCCGGACTTCTGTGTCGTTGAATGCGCCTTCGTAGGCGTACATCACCTCGTTGTCTTGTAAGAGTTTACAAACTTCATGAAAGTCGTTCGGGCATAACTCTCTAAGAATTAATCTCCGGGTTTCTAATATCATTCTCATTTCACCGGTCTCCGGTTAAAGACGTTGTTATTCGGCATTCTGTTCGGATTGCTGTTTTTCCAACTGTAAGACTTGTTTGTCTGCGAGTTCGAGTGTGCGTACGTTCAGTTGATATTCTCGTTTGAGGTCATCGACATTTTTCATGAGGTTGGCGAGCTCACGGGTCGCTTTAACGGCTTCGCGAGTGACGGGGTCGAGCGATAGAGTATATCGGTTTCCACCCAAGTAAGTGAGGGTTATTTTTTTACTCGTATTATTCGCTATGAGTGCTGCGACGGCAGAACATTGACCGTCTTTGTATGTCACGATTTCGGTATATTTGTCGTCGTTGGTGAACCGGTAATTATTGGCTCCGTCGTACCCGATAACGAGAGTTTCGGCTTTACTTTTGTCCGGGAGCGTCGCCCGTATGGAACTGTGTTTTATCGGTGTGCTTCCGTAATATACACTTGCCAACTGCATTTGTCCGTTTTCTGTGACCAAAACTTTCAATTGGCTACGATTTATCGCAGCTTGTTTGGGAAGTTTCTTATATATATAATTCCCTTCCGTTTGGTATTTGGCATCTTTTTCGAACCGGAAGTTTTTCTTGGCTGCTTCGAGTTCGGTTTGTCTCACTTTGAGTACACTGTCTATATAAAGCAGGTTTTGCTCGCTTTCTTTTTGTTTTACGCGGCACATGAGCAACATACCCACTTTTATCTGTTTGAAGGCTTTGGGGTATAATAATTCGATACTGTCGATAGCATTTTTAGCATTGGCGTATTGACCGTTTTCGAATAACTTCCGAGCTTTTTCATATTGAGCGTTAGCTTCATTACTATTATCTCCACAGGAGAATAATACTATCGCACAGGAGCATATCCAAAAGTAAAGATATTTAGCCATAATTGATCGGTGTATTGTATTTGATGTTTAATTCTATCTAATAGACCCTCTCTGTACATCTTTGACCCCCTTAACGGTTTTGAGCTTTTTCATCAGACTGTTGAGGGAGGAGATGTCATCGACCGTGACGGTGATATGCCCTTGAAAAAGGCCGTCGTTCGAGTCGATCGAGATGCCTCTCATATATATGTTTTTCTCTTTTGAAATAATCGATGTAATGTTCGTTACGATACCGATATCGTCGTTTCCGATAACTCGCAGGACGGTGACGTATTTGGACCCCATTTTGCCCGACCAGCGGGCATTGACTACTCTGTAACGGTAACGACTGTATATGTGTCGCGCGTTCGGACAATCTTTACGGTGTATCTTGATAGTTCCTTCCGTGGAGACGAATCCAAAGATTTCGTCGCCGTAAATGGGGTTGCAGCATTTGGCCAATTTATAGTCGATACCTTTGACATCGCCGCCTATGACTAGCTCGTCTTCTTTCGATTCGTCGGGTTCTTTTTGTAAAGTAAATTCTTCTGCCGTACGAGTTTCGTATTGTTCTTCGTTTTCTTTTTTATCGATTTCGAGATAAAGGTCGATTACGCGATTGACGTCGATATGTTCATCGGCCAATTCGTTGTAAAAATCGGTGACGGTTTTATAGCCCATTTTTTTTATAAGGCGCATCATTACACCGTCTTCCATCTCTATTTTGCGGTTTTTGAATCGTCTTTGCAAAAGCTCTTTCCCATATTCCGCCGCTTTATTCTGCTGTTCGTTCAGGGCTTGCTTTATCTTTACCCGCCCTTTCGATGTCGCGGCTATGTTGAGCCAGTCTTGTTTCGGGGTCTGGTTGGGAGAGGTAAGTACTTCGATCGTATCGCCGCTTTTCAGTTTATATTTTATGGTTTCGATCTTTCCGTTTACCTTGCCGCCGACACATTTGCAGCCTAACCCGGTGTGAATGAGGAATGCGAAGTCCAGTAACGTGGCTCCCAAAGGCAATTTGTATAGGTCTCCTTTCGGAGTGAATACGAATACCTCTTTGTCGTAGAGATCCATTTTGAAATCGCGCATGAGTTCCAAAGCTCCACCGTTTCCGGCCGCTTCGAGTACTTCGCGCACATTGTTCATCCAATCGTCCAGCCCGTTCTCGCTTTTAATTCCTTTGTATTTCCAGTGGGCGGCAAGTCCTCGTTCGGCTATTTCGTCCATTCGCCGGGTACGTATTTGTACCTCTACCCAGCGTTGTTTCGGTCCCAGCACAGTGATGTGTAACGATTCGTATCCGTTCGATTTGGGAATGGACAGCCAGTCCTTCATTCGCTTGGGGTTGGGCTGGTACATATCGGTAACGATCGAATATACCTTCCAACAGTCTGCCTTTTCCTGTTCGAGGGGAGTTTCCAGTATGACACGAATGGCAAACAGGTCGTAAATGTCTTCCAAATCGGCTTTTTGTTTCTTCATCTTATTCCAGATGGAAAAAATGGATTTCGTGCGGCCCTTGATTTCGAAATGTAGACCTTCGGCTTCGAGTTTTTGTTTTACCGGTTGGATAAATTCCATGATGTATTTATCCCTGTTCCTCTTGGTTTCGTTGAGCTTGTGGGCTATCTGGTCGTAGATTTCCCGATTGGTGTATTTCAGGGAGAGGTCTTCCAGTTCCGATTTTATGGAGTATAGTCCCAATCGGTGCGCCAGTGGAGCATAAAGATAGGAGGCTTCACAGGCGATGTCATAACGGTATTTTTCGTTGGGGTGGTGGTTTATCATTTTCATGACGCAAAGCCGGTCGGCGATCATGATGATGATAACTCGTATATCTTCGGCGAACGATAGTAACAGTTTGCGGAAATTCTCGCTTTCGACGGCAGCCTGTTTGGTATACAAGCTGTTCGATTTAATGAGACCCCGAATGAGCTGGGCTATGTCGTCCCCGAATTCTTTTTTTACGGTTTCGATAGTGAGGAATTCGCTGACGACCAAGTTGAAAAGTAGAACCGAAATAAGCATACTGCGTTCTAATCCTACCCTGTCGCATAAGATGAGCGCAGTATTCAGATTACGGACAACCGGATTTATTCCTTGTTTGTTTCGCTGATAATGCCCTGTTTCGACGGCTTCGGAAATGAGGCGACGCATGCGGTTGAAGTCTTCGACTCTTAAAACCGGGCGACTATTGCGTAACAGTTGCCGATAGACCGATAGGACATTTTCTTTTTCGTCGAGTGTAAAATAGCTTTTTTCGGGCATAAGGTGCGACTGTTTTCAAAAATTCTGTCTCAAATATATATTTTTGTGGGTAAAAATGCGCTTTTTTTTAGAGCTTTTTGTAGTTTTGGGAACGGAATTAAAATTCATTATTCATTACAAGCTATGTTTACACCGGAAGATTTAGATTTGTTTGCCGAAAAAGGTATTGACGTACATACGGTTGAGGAGCAGTTGGCCTCGTTTAAAAGCGGATTTCCTTTTTTAAGGATATTATCTTCTGCTTCTGTCGGGAACGGTATTTTATCGCTTGACGAACAGCAAACGCAATATTATCTCGATTTGTGGGAAGGTTACTTGAAAGATAATCATAAGGTCGTGAAGTTTGTTCCGGCATCGGGAGCTGCGAGTCGTATGTTCAAAGATTTGTTCGCATTCCTTTCTGCCGATTACAGTGAGCCACAAACTGATTTCGAAAAGAAATTTTTCAATTCGATCGAACATTTTGCTTTTTACTCCGATCTTGACGAAGCTTGTTTGAAGAATGAAGGAAGGAGCATAACCGATTTGATAGAATCGGGCAATTACAAAGCGGTGGTGTCCAATCTGCTCGAAGCGAAGGGCTTGAATTATGGTTCTTTACCGAAGGGGTTATTGAAATTTCATCGTTATGCGACGAATAACCGTACGGCTATGGAGGAACATTTGACGGAGGGAGCTCTTTATGCCGCCAGTTCCGACGGGGAGGTCAATATTCATTTTACGGTATCTCATGAGCACCTTGCCGATTTTAAAGCATTAGTAGCCAAGAAAAAAGCGGATTATGAACGACGCTATGGCGTACGTTATCATATTAGTTTTTCCGAGCAAAAGCCTTCTACCGATACTATTGCGGTCGATGCGAATAACGAGCCGTTCCGAGAGAATGGCAGGCCGTTGTTCCGTCCGGGGGGACATGGGGCTTTAATCGAGAATCTGAACGACATCGATGCCGAAATCATATTTGTAAAAAACATAGATAATGTAGTGCCCGACAGATTGAAAGAGCCGACCGTGCGCTTTAAGAAAATTATCGGAGGGGTGTTGGTATCGTTACAAACGGAGATAAACCGTTATATTACCATGTTGAAAAGCGGGAAATATACGATCGACGATTTACGGGAAATGATACAGTTTTTGCATAAAAAGCTTTTCGTCAGAAATGAGGAAACCAAACATTTGGAGGATGCGGAGCTGGCTTTGTATTTGTTGCGGAAGTTGAATCGCCCGATTCGTGTATGCGGAATGGTTCGCAATTCCGGCGAACCCGGCGGGGGGCCCTTTATTGCTTATAATCAGGACGGAACCACATCTTTGCAGATTTTGGAGAGTTCCCAAATAGATATGTCGAATCCAGATGCTAAGGAGCAGTTCGAGTCGGGTACTCATTTTAATCCGGTAGATTTGGTTTGTGCCGTGAGGGATAATAAGGGCGAGAAATATGATTTGCCGAAATACGTAGATAAAAATACCGGTTTTATTTCGCTTAAATCGAAGAATGGCAGAGAGCTGAAAGCTCTTGAATTACCGGGACTTTGGAACGGGGCCATGAGCGATTGGAGTACTGTTTTTGTGGAGGTTCCCGCAGAGACGTTCAATCCTGTCAAGACCGTTAACGATTTACTCCGTCCACAGCATCAGTAGGGCGTGAGATTCGGCATGGAATAGAGGGCGATATGCAGTGGTATATCGCCTTTTTTTGTAACTTTGCACTTGCGAGGATAAGCATCGCCGTGGTATGGACCCAATAGAATTTTGTTTATACCTCTGGCTTGTATTACCATTGCATATGATTGATGAGAATAGTGGGGGCATGAAATCTAACCGATTTTTATTCTTCGGCTATTCGTTAAGTAAAAAAGAAAAATAAGAATAGAAAATATGACGTTTGAAGAGTTCGGATTGTCCGAAGATGTTATGCGAGGGCTGGCTGCCATGAATTTTAAGGAGGCGACTCCTGTTCAGGAACAAACCATTCCTGTGATATTGCAAAAAAGAGATTTAATAGCTTGTGCTCAAACCGGTACGGGAAAGACGGCCGCCTATATACTGCCATTGCTGAATCTGCTTACAGAAAAGCAGGGCGACGGAGATAGAGTGCGTGCTGTGATTGTCGCTCCTACGAGGGAGTTGGCGCAACAGATCGACATGCAGTTCGAGGGATTTTCCTATTTTCTTCCTATTTCTACTGTTGTGGTTTCGGGTGGGGGAGACGGCGCTTCATGGGACCAGCAAAAGCGGGGGTTAACGATGGGTGCGGACATTATTATCGCCACACCGGGACGGCTTATCTCTCATTTGAATATCTCGAATATCGATTTTTCGGGAGTGGAGTGTTTTATTCTCGATGAGGCCGACCGGATGCTCGACATGGGTTTTTATGACGATATTATGAAAATAGGTAAAAAATTGCCCGAGAATCGTCAAACGGTCATGTTTTCGGCGACTATGCCTCCCAAGATTCGGCAGTTAGCCAAGAATATCATGAACGAACCGGTAGAGGTCAATGTGGCTATTTCGAAGCCGAACGAGGCCATAGACCAGTCGGCTTATGTCTGTTATGAGAATCAGAAGATGGGAATCGTCGATTGGCTTTTCAAGGAACCTACCGGAACGAAAACGATCGTTTTCTCTTCCTCGAAACAGAAAGTAAAGGAGTTGGCATTTTCCTTGAAACGAAAAAAATATAAGGTAGAAGCGATGCACTCAGACTTGGAGCAATCGGAGCGCGAATCGGTCATGCTTGATTTTAAAAATAATAAAATCGATATTTTGGTGGCAACCGATGTTATTTCCAGAGGTATCGATATCGATCAAATAGGATTGGTCATTAATTATGACGTACCGCATGACCCGGAAGATTACATTCATCGTATCGGTCGCACGGCCCGAGCCAATGCCGACGGTACAGCTATTACATTCGTGTCGGAAAAAGAACAAGGCAAATTCCATCGAATCGAATTGTTTTTGGGGTATGATATTCCTAAACGGGAATTGCCCGAGGGGTTGGGCGATGCTCCGGTTTATTCTCCCAAACAAGGTCGGGGAGGTCAACGAAATCGAGGCGGTAAGAGAGGCAGAACCGGTGCTAAAAATTACGGAAAGGGAGGTAAGAGGAAGCCTAAAAAGAACAATCGAGGTTCACAAAGTACCGAAATTTCAAGAAAACCCGAAAGGCATCATGGTCGTTCCAAGTCGTCCGGGAAACAATCGGGTGGTGTGGAACAATAGTTGTAAGGGGTTAATTATAAGTTTTGACTATTATTAGAACGAGTGAGGTTCTTTTGCCGTATTTGATTTTTTTGTCGAAATATTGAATAACTAACTTCTAAATTCATATTTATGGAATGTAGTAAGGCTCAAAGTATAGATGAACAGAGTTTGCAAAAAGCGCAATTTCTGTTTGAATCCGGAGATATTGACAAAATAGAGGTGGGAACAATAAAAGG
>OJOD01000666.1_pt1 | contig 20687 bp, 15 predicted proteins | sample 1598221 | NCBI WGS metagenome assembly OJOD01 (sample SAMN03922464, study PRJEB24848) | human gut metagenome | isolation source: stool sample | host: Homo sapiens | place: Germany | collected 2010-11 | reverse complement strand
ACGAGATTCGCCTTAGTCTCGTGGGCTCGGAGATGTGTATAAGAGACAGGCTGAAGCCTACTTCATATACAATGCTCTCAATCGACTGATTGCTTGTACACAGGAGTTCTTTCGCTCGCTCTATCCGGAACCGGTTCACGCAGTCGCTCAGCCCCCTACCGAAACACTTTTTGAGTTGGCGGCAGAAATAATATTTACTGTAGCCGCAGCTTTTCGCGATTTCCTCCAGATAGATTCTCTCATTAAAATGGTCCGTGATATACTGGTTGACGGTTTCTCGAAATGCGTCCTCTGGCAGCCGGCCTTGAAGTTTCTCCAACTCCTCACGAAGCATTTCATAGCTTTCTACCAGAATAAAGCAGATATCATCTGCATAGCAGCAGGAGAACAACATCTCTTTATATTGCAAAAGCTGTGTGCTAAGTCGTTTCTCTTTTTTTACACCACACCTGGTTGTGTATTCATCCATCTTGTCAATGAGCATACCAGCAAGAAGCAGTGTCTGCTCTCGGCTGCGCCCATTTTCCTGGAGCAAGGAAAAAAGTTTTACCATTGTCCGGCTGAAAAGAACGCGATTCCCTCTGCTGAGCGAGAGATAGACATTTTGTATCACGCCGTCCAGTTCATTGACTATAGATGTAGACGTAAGTAGAGGTAACGATTTCATCACGTTGGTCTGCATATTCTTGCCAATGAAAAAGCTTTCTTGCAGCATCGTCTTCGTACGCTCATAGCACCTGGGGAAATCCTCTAGGTTTTTGCACGGATCGGAAGCACAGATGCTCACGGAATAACCAGCAAAAATGTTAACCTTCTCACAGATTTCATTGGAAATTCGTACTATCAGGTTATCGCGCTCTACGCTTTCATCCATAACCAGAAAGGCAACCAGTTTATCTGTTCCCGTCAGGTTGGCAACTACAGGCTCGAGCCCGTTCCGCTCAAAGCAGGTGCGAATGATATCAGCAATACGTACTTTCAGCACAAATTCGTTTTCCGTGTTCAAGCGTTTGGATTCATTGAGATGGTCATCGACCTGAATCAGCAGAAAAAGACTTGGGATACGATTTAATCCCACGCTGTCGAGCGCCACCTGAAGCTTATCCGGCGCAATATTATTGAAAAGCAGACTAAATGCAAATTCCTCCATAAGGAGCATATCGATTGTTCGATTTCTCTTGTAATAATTCACAATTTGGTAAGAATCTTCCTTCTGTCGGTCCATATTCTCATCTCCTAAAAGCATAAAGGATGATCTCTAACACGATTTTAGCAAACGGTGTTCTATGATATGCACTCTGATATTGCTCTCAACTAATAATATATTGCCATTCTACATATTAGGCGTGCATTTTGCAAGACTTCAGCGATTAATAAATAACCCCGACCCATTTTGCGTTTTTGCACTACCAATCCCCTTGAAAATAAAAGAGGGCTGGGTGCTATTTTCGGATTTGCTTTCCGTTGCAGTCTCGTCCTAAACAGACGGTGAAGCAATAGGAAACGATTTTGCCTGCATAGCGCCTACAAAGGAAAGAGTAATAGGGCAAACAACGGTATCAAGTTGGGAACGAGGCGTTACATTGCCGCCTTTAGAAAGAATGATTGCGCTTGCCACCATATTTGATTGCGATGTTGCATATCTGCTTGGGGACTACTCCAAAGAGAAAAAAGATAATTCAGATATCTGTGACATGACAGGTCTGTCCGAAAAAGCAGTTTCCAGATTATTGCTATATAAAAGTCAGTATTCGGACAATGTGGATTCTCTGAACTTCTTGCTTGAAAGTGACAATTTGGAGGATGTGCTATATCATATGCTTAAGCGCTCGTTCAAAGAGCAGCTGAAGAAGAATAAAAAGTAATCTGCGCTTGCTTAAACGAGGCTGAAAAGCGAAAGCATTAAAGCGCTTGCTCGTGACTGGCCCAACCATGACAGTATCTGCAAGAATGCTATAATCAGGCTACATGAGGGATTTGCCTTTACGCCTTAATGATAGGGAGATATTACTTGGTGCCAAAATGGTGACAGAGAATTTAGCGGCGCTATAATACGTTGCTCCTGTGAAAAGCAATGTCATATAAAGATCGATAAAAATATAGCTGTATCAGACATTTTACATCACCATTCGAGAAGCTATAAAAGCTCTTTTCTCTGATTATTTCCCTCGAAATCAGTTTGAGGGAAACCTCACGAGGGTTCGAATCCCTCCCGCTGCGCCAAGGAAAAACCTCTTTTGTCTGTTACGGCAAAAGAGGTTTTTCGTAAAGAGAGGGACTGAAAATGCTGATTGACAGTTCGATCGCACAGGCATATATCGAGAGCAGCTGCGTCGACGCTTTTCGTGCTTCATGGCTCTTTGAACACACCTCGGTTTCGTCAGATCTTGGCAGGAATGTATTTACTCCGCCGCCTGAGGATCTTGCTCTCCGAGAGACTGTGCGCAAGCTCGAACGCCGTATCTGTGAAGCGGCTGCGCACTTTGTCCCCGTCAACCGCCCGATTTGGGACGCGCTTTTCCCCGATTGGGAGGCGGTACAGCCGACACTTGATTTGATCGTCGGTTATCCCGAGCCTTACGACGCCGTTGCAGCACACTCGCCCGACGGGCAGGCACATCTCATCTTTGACCTCATCCGTTGGTGCAATTATGCGGAGCTCGACCAGCTCGACAGCATCATTCGGAATCTGCTGACGCATGAGATTACGCATCTCTTGATTGGACACCGCTATCCGGCGGCAGATGCCGCATTGGAAAGTACAGACTATTTGACAAGATTGGATGCTTACACATTTCATGAGGGATTCGCCCATCTTCTCTCCTATCAGGCGACAGAAATCGACTGTGTGGACTGGCATACACCGCAGCTTACCGAGGTCGCAGCAGCAAGCCGTGCCAAATTGCGCCTCGCGCTTACGGAGACGGATCCAGACAGGCAAAAGCAGTTTCTTGAAGAGGCGGTCTGCGGATCGTACTATGAAAAGTTTGCCTGTATGTGCGGTATGCTGTATCTGGCAGACCGATGGGAAACGCAGGGAATCGACGGCCTGCAAAGCGCATTTGCGGACTATCACGGCTTTGCTCAAAGGGCCTTGAGCATTCGAATTTGATTGCAAAAGAGGAAGAGACGCGAATGCGTCTCTTCCTCTTTTACACCTTCTCCCGCTTCTGCCGCCAGAGGTTGATCGCCAGCATGACCGCGGCGTAGATCAGCGCGGCGGCGAGGATAATGAGCGAGAAGTCGCGCTGCATCTGGTAGCTCGTCGTCGTGAAACCCTTGACGAGTAGATGACCGGCAAGATAGCTCGCGGGAATCAGCGCGAGATAGCCGAGCGCTTTGCCCGTTTTCTTCCTGCGGCAGACAAAAAATGCAATACCCAACGTAATAAGGAGCGCCAATGATAGCAAAACGTAATAGCCGAGCGCCAGCCGCGGCAGAGAAATGATGCCGCCGTTCATGCTGCCGCAGAGCAGTACATCGTCCTGCCCGTTGTTCTGAGAATAGCAGACTGCCGTGCAATTCGCGGCGTCGAGCGTGAAGAGCGTGCGCGCGGACTCCGCCTTGGCGAGCACGCCTTGCAGTGCGTCCGCCTCGCGCTGTGTGCGATCATTTGCGCTGTGTGTGTTCGGGGTGCCCCCGGTTTTGTCGAATGCGCCGCGCCATGTGTCGAGCGGCGTGCGCCATGCGGTGATGAAGTAGATGGTTTTGCCGCTGTTGGGGTCCTGCGTGTTCGTGACCTCTGCACCGGAGACCGGCACAAGCAGGCTGACGGAGATGCTCTCCGCGCCGCTGAGATCAGAAAGCCCATCCGCTGCCGAGCCGTCGTCCGCGAGCGCGCTGGGCGAGCGCGAGATCGCCCACTCTGTCTCGCTGTACGGCAAATACTGCGGCGCGGTGAGGTACGCAAACCCCGCCGTCGCCAGCGTCAGCGCGAGCGTGACGGCCAGCAGCACGGCGGTCAGCTTCTTGCGCCGAAGCTGCCGCTTCAAGTCGCGCAGCGGCTGCGCGCTGAAGGGCGCGGGCTTCACGTCCGCCTTCAGCGCGTCAAGCTCGGCGCGGCAGGCCGCGCACTGCGCTAAATGCCCGTCCACAAATTCCTTCGTCTCCTCGCGCAGCATATCTTCCTCATAGAGCGGCAGAAGGTCCTGCACGATGCTGCAAGTTTTGTCCATTTCAGTCGTCCTCCAATCCCTCGCGGATCATGCGCTTGGCGCGGTGATACGTCACGCATGCCCAGTTTTCCGTCTTGCCGAAGAGCGCGCCGATGTCGCGGAAGCTCTTCTCACCGTACACGCGCCACATGAAGACCTCCTTGTACGGCTCTCTGAGCGCGTGCAGCAATTTCTGGATGCGCGCGGCCTCGCTGTGATCTTCTAACTCCTCCTCGTGGCTCTCCCCGGCGATCTGGCAGTCTTCGAGCGGGGCGAGGCACTTTTCGCGCCGCAGCTGCGAATAATAGAGATTCTTCGCGATCTGGCAGAGCCACACGCGCACGCTGCACTCGCCGCGAAAGCGGTCGAGGGCGTCCATCGCACGGAAAAACGTCTCACTCGTCAGCTCCTCGGCGGTACTCTCGCTTCCGGACAACGAGAGAAGATACCGGTACACATCGTCGAAGTACACGGCGTACACCTCTTCAAAATTCGTCAGCGCCCTCCCCCCCTTTCTGTCTATAGGACGGCGAAAAACCGGTTTTCTTACAAAAAAATCCGTCCCGCGGGACGGATTTTTTCTTTCACGTTTTCACGACTCTTTTCTTGCCGCACTTCGGGCACGTAAGCTCGACCTTGCCGATGTTTTTCGGCACGCGGCAGTACGCGCCGCAGGAGCAGCGGACGTATTTGTGCGCCTTGTCGGCGCGGCGTGCCTTCGCGCCGCGGATGGCGTTCGCCTTCGGCGTCCACCAGGTCAGAAACTTCGCGTTTTCGGCCTGACGGCGCGCGAGATTGCGCGAAAAAATGCGGATGAGCACGATGAACATCAGCACCATCGACACAAAGTACAGCGCCTGCGACACGCCCTGCACGCGGATGATCGAGCTCAGAATGCTCACGACCAGCTCAAGGATCACGAGCGCCCAGTTCAGCGCATCTACGCCGTTGCGGCCATACATAAAGCGGTAAAGGGCATCGCGGAATTTATTCACAAAAAACACTCCTAAAATCTTGATGCTGCCATTCTACACGCTTTTTCGACCCCCGTAAAGGCGTTTGAACAAAAGTTTACAGAATGGAAAAGAGTAAACGCAAACCGCCCGCCCCCGTCAGTCGCCTTACAGGGGGGGCAAGGGGGCCCCCCCAAAAAAAACGCCTCGCAGAGTTTTGCCGCTCCGCGGCGAAATAAATTCAAATCATTTTCCGCCGCGACCTGCGCGTGGCGGAAAATACCTCTCAGGCCGCAAGTGTGGAATTTGCCCGCCATCGGCGGGCAAATTATGCGCGTAGCGGCCTGCAAGGAATAAAAAATGCGTCCAGCTTTCGCTGGACGCATTTTTTAGGTTTTATAGTCCGTTGGTGTAACGATACAGGAACGTCACGGCCTCGGCGCGGTTGCAGGAAGCATACGGGGAGAACGTCGTGGCGCTGGTGCCGGTGGTGATACCCTTACCGACGGCCCAGAGAACGGCGTTGTAGTAGCTCGCCTCGCTCGTGGCGCTCACATCCTTGAACGGGTTGGAGTAGTAGCCGCTGGGCTGGCCCGCGTAGCGGTACAGGAAGGTCACGATCTGGGCACGGGTGCAGACCTGATCGGGGGAGAACGCCGTGGCGCTGGTGCCGGAGGTGATGCCCTTCTGGCTGGCCCACAGGATGGCCTTGTAGTAGCTCGAGTGCGTGACGGCGTTGACATCACGGAACGGGTTGCGGGTGGTGGTCGGCTCCGGGCTGCCGGCGGCGCGCCACAGGAACGTCACGATCTCGGCGCGGGTGCAGGACTTGTACGGGGAGAAGGTGGTGCTGGACGTGCCGTTGGTGATGTTCTTGCCGACGGCCCACTTGACGGAGTTGTAGAAGTAGTCGGTGGTCTTGACGTCGATGAAGTTCATCGTCTGGCCGATCTTGATGGCCACGGTGCCGGTGAGCTGGCGGGTGCCGGTGCCGGTCGTGCCGTAGCGGGCGTAGATGGTGAACGGGATGTAGACGGTCTCGCCGGTCTTGGCGTAGCGGCTGGCAAGGAACGCGACGTCGCTGATCGCGTTCTGGCTGGCGGTGGCGCTGTAGTAGAACTTGTCAGTCGTCTTGATGGAGCCGCCGTAGTTGTAGCCGTTGTAGTAGGTGTAGAGCGAGCCTTCGTTGACGGCGGAGACGGCGCTCTGGTCAAAGGTCACGTAGTCGATGGTGTAGTTGCTGCTGTAGCCCTTGGTGGAGCGCAGGTAGCTGAGGAAGTCGCTCTCGTCGAAGCGGACGCTGTCGCCCTGAGAGACGGTGTACTTGATGTCCTCGCGCACGAGGTTGACGACGACGCTGCCGGAGTAGCTCACGGTCGTGCCGCGGCTCGTGGAGGAGCTGGAATAGCGGGTCGCGTACAGGGTGAAGTTCAGCGTGATGGTCTTCGCGGTGGACTTGGCGTTGGGGACGAACGTCACGCTATCGAGGTTGGTGACCTTGGTGCGGGTGTTGAACGCGCCGGAGGAATTGCTGGTGGACATGGCGGTGCCGCCATAGTACAGCGTGCCCTGCGCGGTGGTGGGCAGGGAGAAGGTCACATAATCGAAGGTGACATAGGGATAGGACTTGGTCTTGCTGGCGTCGCCGCGGGCCTCAGCGACCTTGTTCATGAAGTCGTTGAAGTCGCTCTGCGCGAACTGGACGGTCTCGCCGGCCACACCGTTGTAGTTGATGTTGTAGTTCTTCTGGTAGACGCTGATGGTGCCGCAGTAGAGCCTATTGTCGGTGCCCTGCGTCACGACATACAGCGTGCACTTGCCGCCGACAAAGTTGCTGTCGGTCAGGGAGTACAGGCTGGTGCTGGAAGTGGTAGTGTAATACTTATTGCCGCTGCCATTGTTCCAATCGCTCGGCTCGGTGTTCACACCGGCAACATAGTAATACCTTGCGCCGGAGGGGACCTGAACGTAATAGCGATAGGTGTTGCCGTAAGCCGCGACCGGCTCGGGATACTGGTCGGCATAGGTGGTCGTGCTGGGCGTTACGGGAACGTTAAACGTAACGCTGTAGGTCTTGGGAACGGCGGTATTGGCAATGCGGGTGGTCACAGTAGCGGTGAACTTTGCAGTGCCGATGCCGCTGAGGTTTGCCTTGAAGTAAAGATAGCCGGAGCCGCCGGCGGGATAGTTGTACGAAGCATTGCTCGTGCCGACACCGTAGGCAGCGGTAGAGGCGACCTGAGTGACGCCGCTGAGGGAATAGACGGTCTCGTAGGTGTAGGCGGTGCTGTAGGTCTTGTTGATGGCGGCCTGCGCGGCGTTAACAAGATCACTGTAGCTGTAGTTCACAGAAGTGCCGTTCTGAACAGCACTGAGGGTCGCCTCGATCAGGGCGCCGGTAACGGGGATGTTCTGCACATAATCCTTGCCCTTATAGGTCGCCTTTGCGGTGACAGTGGTAGAGCCGCTTGCTCTGAGCGTTACGATCGGCGCGGCGGTCGTGGGATTCGTCACAGTTGCGATGTTGAGGTTGGCGGAAACAAAGGAGTAGGTCGGGACGACCAGGCTAGCGGAAGATGAGGTATTCACAAAGTTCGCCGCCAAAGTCGCGGTCTGACCGATCTGCGTCAGCGTAACGCTTGCGGGGACGACAGTGAAGGTATAGGTGTCGGGAAGGCTCTTGACCGTGATGGGGTCACTCGTCTTAGCGAGCTTATCGCCCTCGCTTGCCTTGCAGTAAACAGAGTAGTCGGTCGCGGTCGTAACGTTTGCGGGGACCGTCCAGACGAGGGACTTGCCCGTGCCGATCGGAAACTCTTTACTGTCACCGATCTTGTAGAACCACGCATAGGTGGCGGCGTTGCTGAGACCGGTGGAGGTGGCGGTGAGCGTGGTCTTGCCGCCGGAGATGACCTCAGTAAGGCTTGCCGCTGCGGTCACGGTGGGGGTGGTGGCGTTGACCGTCACATCAGCCGTCAGCGCGGAATCCTTGACGCGCACGGTCAGCTTTCCGCTCGCGTAAGTGGGCTTGTTCGTCTCATTATCGATCACATAGCCGGTTGCGGCGGCAGACCACTTGTTGTCGCCTTTGAGGTCCTCGCCCTCAAGAAGGGAGATGTTGACCGCGCCGTTCGTCACAGAATAGGTTCTGCCGTTGAAGGTGACGGTGGTGATGTCGCCCGGAAGAAGCTTGTCAGCGATAGAGACATTGCTTTTAACGACCTTAGTCGTAGATCTGGTGATTTCCTGCCCTTCGATCGTCACCTTGTACTCGATCGTTAAGGTGCAGGAGACTTCTACATTTTCCGCCTTGTTGGAGGCGGTCAGCGTTCCTGTCATGGCACCCGTGCCGGCAGCGCCGGAAAAACCGGGAGTGCTCCAACTATAACCGATCACGTTTACATCGGTGGCAGTTACGCCATTATCCGTGACGGTGGGGGCGGTTGCGGTAACGGTGAATGTGGTCGAGTCGCCTCTTGCAAGGGAGGACGCCGACGTGGTGATGGCGTATGTGCCGCCAACCTCGACACCTTCCGCCCTTGCAGGCACGACGACGAGGCTCAGGACCAATGTCAGAGCCAATAGCAAGGAGAGAAATTTTTTCATGTGATCTTCATCCTTTCGTGTTTGTTGTTGTCGGCTCCGCGCGCACAGAGCCTTTCTCATACACATACATTTTACCATGCCGCGGGAAATAAGGGAACAGGAAAATGGAAAATTCATAAATTCTTTATCTTCCCTCTTCGCCCAGTTTCCCTTTGCTTCACTGATTAGACGCAAGAAACGTCTGTTTTGTTTCACAAAACCCGAAAATTTCCCAAAAATTTTTTACGCCGCGAAAAACCGCACATACACGAACACCCCCAGAGCGATCTGCGCAAGTAAGATCGCCGGAATGCCGAACTTGAAGTACCAGTGCCGCGTTTTGTGGTGAAAGACCCTCATTGCGAAAAGAGCACCCGCGCTGCCGAGCAGCAGCGCGAGTGCAAATAAGGTCTTTTCGGGCACGCGCCGCGCGCCCTGAATTTTGGCGCGGCGCTTGTCTGCGCCGTAGACGCAGAACGTCAGAATATTGATCGCGGCGAGATAGATGACAAAGTATCTCACTTTTCGAGCTTGCTGAGCTCCACAGCCGCCGCCGCGCCGAGGCGGGCGTTGTTGAACACGAGCTGGATGTTGGAATCCAGGCTGTCGCCGCCGGTCAGGTCCTTGATCTTGGCGAGCAGATAAGGCGTCGTGGCCTTGCCGTGGATGCCGTCCTTCTTCGCGTCCTCGATGGCCTCGGCAATGGCCTTGTCGATGACTTCCTTGTCCATGGAGTACTCTTCGGGAATCGGGTTCGTGACGAGTAAGCCGCCGCGCAGACCCAGCTCGCGCTTGACGTGGAACGCCTTCGCCAGCTGCTCGGGCGTGTCGAGCTCGTAGTCGACGCCAAAGCCGGACTTGCGCGTGTAGAACGCAGGCAGCTCGCTCGTGCCGTAGCCGATGACGGTCACGCCGTGGGTCTCGAGATATTCGAGCGTCAATCCGAGGTCGAGAATGGACTTCGCGCCCGCGCACACGACCATGACGGAGGTGTTGGCCAGCTCTTCGAGGTCGGCGGAGATGTCGAACGTCTCCTGCGCGCCGCGGTGCACACCGCCGATGCCGCCGGTGGCGAACACGCGGATGCCCGCCATGTCGGCGATCATCATCGTGGTGGTGACGGTGCACGCGCCGTCCTTGCCCTGCGCGACGAGCACGGGCAGGTCGCGGCGGGAAGCCTTCGGGATGCCCGCGCCGGTGCGGCCGAGGTAGTCGATCTCTTCCTTGGAAAGGCCCGCCTTGAGCCGGCCGCCGATGATGGCGATGGTCGCGGGCACGGCGCCGGCCTCACGGATGATGCTCTCGACCTTGAGCGCGGTCTCAACGTTCTGGGGATAGGGCATGCCGTGGGAAATGATGGTGGATTCGAGCGCCACGACGGGCTTACCGGCAGCAAGGGCCTCGGCAACCTCGGGGGCGATATCCAGATACTTGTTCATCGTTAAAATCCTCCTGTAAAGTAATAGGTGAAAGTTTCACGTTTACCTTTTGAGGTAAGATTGTATCATAACATACAACTTGTCAAAAGTCAACACAAAGCGGGGCTTGAATTTACACGGGAAGTGGCATATAATACCTCTATTATCCCGTGAAAACCCACAAAAGGAAGGAAAATTATTATGGAACGAGTGAGAATTGCCGCGCTCTTCGCCGACAAAGAGCAGTACGGCGGCGCAAGCGTCACCGTATGCGGCTGGGCGAAGACCATCCGCGATATGAAGACCTTCGGATTCATCGAGCTGAACGACGGCTCGTGCTTCCGCAATTTGCAGGTCGTGATGGATGCGAATTCTCTTTCTAATTATAAGGAGATCGCCGCGCAGAACGTGGGCGCCGCGCTCATCGTGCGCGGCACCGTCGTGCTGACGCCCGAGGCCAAGCAGCCGCTCGAAGTCAAGGCAACAGAGATCGAGGTCGAGGGCGTGTCCTCCCCCGACTATCCCCTGCAGAAAAAGCGCCACAGCGTCGAATATCTGCGCACCATTCAGCATCTGCGCCCGCGCACGAACCTCTTCTCCGCGGCGTTCCGTGTGAGAAGCGCGGCGGCCTACGCCGTGCACGAGTTCTTCCAGAGCCGCGGCTTCGTCTACGTCAACACCCCCATCATCACCGGCTCTGACTGCGAGGGCGCGGGCGAGATGTTCCAGGTCACGACGCTGGATCTGGAGAACCCGCCGAGAACGCCCGACGGCAAGGTCGATTACAGCAAGGACTTTTTCGGCAAGAAGACGAGCCTGACCGTCTCCGGCCAGCTCAACGCCGAGAACTTCGCCATGGCGTTCGGCGACGTTTACACCTTCGGCCCCACGTTCCGCGCCGAGAATTCCAACACCGCGCGCCACGCCGCCGAGTTCTGGATGATCGAGCCGGAGATGGCGTTCTGCGACCTCGACGGCGACCTTGAGGTCATGGAGGCGATGGTCAAGCATATCATCCGCCGCGTGATGGAGCGCTGCCCGGATGATCTTGTGTTTTTCAACAGCTTTGTCGATAAGGGCCTTCTTGAGCGTCTCCAGCACGTCGAGAGTTCCGACTTTGGCCGCGTGACGTATACCGAGGCCGTCAAGCTCTTAAAGGAGAGCGGCCAGAAGTTCGACTACCCCGTCGAGTGGGGCATCGACCTGCAGACTGAGCATGAGCGTTACCTCACCGAGCAGATCTTCAAGCGCCCCGTGTTCGTCACGGACTATCCGCAGGAGATCAAGGCATTCTATATGCGTTTGAATGACGACGGCAAGACCGTCGCCGCGGCGGACTGCCTCGTTCCGGGCATCGGCGAGATCATCGGCGGCAGCCAGCGCGAGGAGCGCATCGAGCTGCTCGAAAAGCGCATCCGCGAGCTCGGCATGAATCCCGAGGACTACTGGTGGTACTGCGACCTGCGCCGCTACGGCTCCTGCCGTCACGCGGGCTTCGGCCTCGGCTTCGAGCGCATGGTGATGTATTTAACGGGCATCGGCAACATCCGCGACGTGGAGCTGCATCCCCGCACCGTGGGCAACGCAGACTTCTAATTCTTCAAAAAACAAGGGACACGGAAACCGTGTCCCTTGTTTTTTGAGAATTGCACTCCGCTTCGTGCCTTGCCGCCCAAAGGGCGGCTTCGACACGCGCGGAGCGAGAAGAGTTTTTTGGCACGCGCATGTCGCGCCAAAAAACGATTCGAAATCATTTCGCGTCTGCGGATGCGAAAAGCTGTGACGCTTTCATTATTTGTGGTAAATAGTTACAAATGGGAACAAAAGCTCGAAAAGCGTAGTCAAAAGAAGTGAAGTCTGCTATAATGACCGCGCAGTTTTGAGAGAGGAGATTTTGACATGAAACACTTTTTTGCGCTGCTGCTCAGCGCGCTGATGGTACTGTCGCTGCTGACCGCCTGCGGCGATAAGACGACGCCGTCCGACGGCGACGATCAGACCGTCACGGACGAGAATGGCGGCGCCACCGACAACAATACTGACGATACAACTGACCCCTACGACGCCGTGCGCAGCTACTGGTCCGAGGACCAGCTCACGCAGGCCTGGGGGCCGGATCAGGTGGTGGAGCACCTCTTTTTCCACCCGATCATCGCCTATCCGCAGTGGGCGTTTCACGACTGCAATGCCTCGCAGGACCAGCGCTACGGCCTCGACGACTGGATGGTGACGGTCGACGAATACAACAAAATTTTGCAGTCCGTGTACGACAAGGGCTACATCTTAGTCGCGATGGAGGACGTCTGGAGCGAGGTGACGGACGAGTCCGGCACGCATATGGTGCGAAACACCCTGATGCTGCCAGAGGGCAAAAAGCCGCTCGTCATCAGCTTTGACGACGTGAACTACTACCCCTACATGCTCGACGAGGGCTTCACGAGCAAGCTCGTCGTCGGCGAGGACGGCGAGATCTGGGCGCAGTGCACCGATCCGTACACAAATGAGACCTTTTTGACCAAGGAACTCGACGCGACGCCCATTCTCGACCAGTTTGTCTACGAGCACCCCGACTTTTCACTCAACGGCGCGAAGGCCATCTTCTCACTGACGGGCTATCAGGGGATACTCGGCTACCGCACGCAGGATGACCGTGACATCGCGGCAGATTCGCCCGACCGCCCCGCGTTCGATGCCTACCGCGCGAGCGAGATCGAGGCCGTCAAGCCCGTCATCGAGCGGCTCAAGGAAACGGGTTGGACGTTCGGCAGCCACACCTGGGGCCACATCCGCCTCGACACCAAGCCGCTCCAGACCGTCATCAACGACACCGAGCGCTGGGCGGACGAGGTCGGCTCGCTCGTCGGTCCGACGCAGATTCTGTTCTACCCCCACGGCGGCCGTCCCGACGGTGACGACTGGCACCAGACCGGCGAGCGCTTCCAGTACCTGCAAAGCCAGGGCTTCCGCATCTTCGCGAGCGTCGGCACGAGTTCGTTCAGCTATGTGAAGCCCGACATTTCCGCCGTCATCTGCGACCGTCTGCATCCGGACGGCACCACGCTGCGCCACTCGCGCAGCCGCTATCTGCAATTCTATAACGCCGAGGACATCATGGATACGCAAGTCCGTCCCGATCTTGGCGTAGACTGGTGAGGAGGCGTTATTATGGCAACGTTAGAAGAACTCAAGGCGAAGGCCGTCGCCATGCTGGACATGGCGTATGTGCCGTATTCCCACTTCCCCGTGGGCGCGGCGCTCGAATGTGAGGACGGCGCGGTCTTCACCGGCTGCAACATCGAAAATTCGAGCTACGGCCTGACGAACTGCGCCGAGCGCACCGCGGCGTTTAAGGCCGTGAGCGAGGGGCACCGGCGCTTCAAGCGCATCGTCATCGCTGGGCGCAGCGACGACTACTGCTACCCCTGCGGTGCGTGCCGTCAGGTGCTCTACGAGTTCGGGCCCGACATGGAGGTCGTGTGCCTGAACAAGGACAACGAGGAAAAGCACCTGCACATCAAAGAGCTGCTCCCCTACGGCTTCGACCAGACGTGGCTTGCAATCGACGAGAAATAACGAAAAAAAGAGAGCGGCGCTGCCGCTCTCTTTTTTCTTCGTTTCAGTTGCTTCCAGAGGAAGAGGCTCCAATCGTCACCTCGCCGCTCATCGTTTCGATTGTAAGCTCGCTCACCGCGCCGCCCTCGAGCGCGGGCACGGTGTAGTACGCTTCGTGGTCGCCGCAGGCGATGAGCGCTCCTTCGCGCTCGGTGAGCGCGGAGCGGAACGCGCCGCTTTTCGTTTCATAGTCGAGAGTAAAGCCGTCCTGCGCGGGAAGGGTCAGATAGATGCTGCCGCTCTCCGTTTCGGCATCAAGGCGCAGCGCACGCTCGGTAGCCAAAATCAGGTTGCCGCTAACGCTTTCGAAGTCCAGCGCGCCGAGCGCGCCGGCGATATCCACCTTGCCGCTCGCGGTTTCGATCTCGGCGCTCTCCGCATCGCCCGCCAGCTCGATCGCGCCGGAGAGCGTCGAAATATCGACCCTTGCCCACGTGCCGTCCACCACACCGGCATTGCCGCTCGTGGTCTCGATCTCCACCTCCGGGCAGTTCGCGCACATCACGCGCGCATCGCCGCTGAGCGTCGAAAGCTCGATCTTCTGCGCATCGGCGCTCACGTAGGCGTAGGCGTCCGTTGTTTCGACTTTTATCTCCTCAAAGTGACCGGCGCTGACCAGTTCCCTCGGAAGTCCCACGTCGAGGTGCTTTTCCCCGTCGTAGCTGCCGCGGTAAGCGTCGCCGAGGAAGCGGATGCGCAGCGTGTCGCCGTCGATCGCGCAGACCATCTTCTCGCTCTCGGCGAGCGGCGCGGCGGATTCCTCCTTCACGCTGATCTGCGCGCTCTGCTCGGCGGTATAGATGTTCACGCTGCCGCTGCGCCACGAGATGTCGATCTTGCGGATGTCTTCGCTCTCGCCGATGCTGAGCACCGCGCCCGGGTGGAGCTCTTCGCTCCCCTCCGCCTGCGTGCAGAAGGTGTAGGTCGCACTGCTGCCGTCCCAGAGCGCGTCGACGGCGAAAATGCCGTCGCTTTGCGGCAGTTCTGCGCGGAATGTGCCGTTATCCTGCCGCTGGGCGGTCACGGTCTCGGACGGCATGCCGGTGCTGCCCCAGGCATCGGACGGCCAGCAGCGGAGACTGACGGAATCGGGCGAATTATCGCCGAAATCGAGCGTTACGGTGTAGAGATAGGCGGCTGATACTGCAAAGGGCATTTCCAGTACAGGCGTGATGTCACGGGAGGTTTCGTCCAGCGGGTGCGCGCCGCAGGCAATGACGGTCATGCTCTGTAGGCCCTGGGTGTAGGTCCAGTCGTAGCTGCTGCTTTTGAGGGTGACGCTGCAAGCGTTTGCACTTGTCACCGTCAGTGTCGGCGGGGTTTGGCGCGCGGCCTCGTCTGCGCTTTTTTCGCCGCAGGCGGTCAGGGAGAGCAGGAGCGCGAGCGGGAGCAGAAGGGAAAGGAGCTTCTTCATCGTTCGTTCCTCATTTCTTTCGGATACTTCTATAGACGTATGATAGCCGAAAAAGTTCCCGCGCACAACGGCGATCGTTGCACAAAACGCGGCAATTTGTGGTATCGTGAATTCTAATACCGAGAGGCGGTACAACTTTTTGCCGCGTTGTGTGCAACGTTTCTTCATGATACGGCGTATCATGAAAAGGCAAATCATGCATCAGTGTTCCCGCGTTTGCAGGGGGGTGTGGGCTGCCTTTTCCAACATTATATTTTGGGGGAAAGCGCATGAACAAGACGACAAATTTCGACCTGCCGCAATGGGTCAAGGCGGATCAGATCAAGATGGACGACTTCAATGCCGCGTTTGCGAGCATCGACGCGGCGCTCAAGGCTGAGGGTGACGCGCGCAGCGAGGCCGACGGCACGGCGGCGGAGCGCATCACGGCATTGGCGCAGACGATCGCAAACGGTAAAATCTGCCGCATAAAATACGGCTCGTATACCGGCAACGGCAAGTACGGCGCGGCGAACGCGATCAGCATCGAGTGCGGGTTCTACCCGCTGCTGGTGATGGTGAGCAGCTCGAGCAGCAGCCACTACTGGGCGGTGCGCGGGTTCGACAAGTTCTACTACAGCAACAACCGCGAAAACGAAATGACGTGGGGCGATACCGGCGTGAGCTGGTACTACCCGCAGGACGACCAGTATTACCCCCCGTCGGGCAACCAGATGAACGCAATCGACACGACCTATTACTATCTGGTGCTGGGCTACAGCAACGACGGAGAGCAGGGAAACTGAATCAAGGCAAAAAACAGCCCCGAGGCAAAAGCCTCGGGGCTGTTCATTTGTTTCTTACAGTCGATATCTAAAAATTAGATATGATAGGTAAGAACGAGCGTGGACGCGGTGAAGTTGGTGTATGCAGTACCATTGTAACCCATCACGGAAACAACCGTGTTGGAAGGCAGCTGATAGTTGTCCACGGTGGAGAGGGTAATGGTGGCACGATAGTAGCTACCGGCGGTGAAATAATCACCATTCCAAGGCTCGTACTTGTCGTTGGCGTTACCCTTTTCCCAAGACACGGTAGCAGTGACCTTGCTCGGGTCGAGCAAGGTAGCAACACCATTGACGGTGGCATAGACCTTCTCGACAACAGCGGTGCTTGCAGGAGCCGCGCTAGCCGAAACCGTCAGGTTGGTGACGTTGATGCCGGTGATCACGGTGCTGTCAGCAGTGCTGTTCTTGTCGTAAGCGTAGGCCTGCGCGCAGAGACGGTTGCTCTGGCCGGTCGCGTTGTTGATGTACACGAAGTAGTAGTCCTGATCAACAGGATTGCCCATCGTGCCGACAACCTTGGTCAGGTCAGCGACCACGCTGTAATACTGGCGGCCGTCAGCGTCATAGTAGAGGGAGTCGCTGAAGTTGTCGCCGATCGTGCCGGAGATCTTATCAACCGTGTAGGTCTTGCCAGACTCGTAGGCAGAGGAAAGAGCGTAGGTTTCCGTAGTGGGCGTGCCGTTAACAGTGGTGGAAACGACCTCAGCATCCAGAGTCTCGCCCGTAGTCACAGCGTGACCCTGCTTCACAACGCCGTCCTCGAGAGCGACGATGTAGAGCGTGTTGGTCTTGGGCTCACCCGCAACGCCGTTCACCGTCAGGGTGCTCTGCAGAGCAGCATAGTTAGCGAACTTGACTTCGCCGGCAACGCCGTCGACATAGCCCTTAACGACCCACGTACCGTCGGCGAGGGTGTAAGCGCCCTGCTGACCGTCGAAGTAGAACAGGCTCGTGACCTTGGAGCTCGTGGTAGCGCCGATGACGTAAACGTAATCAGCAACGTTGTCGCCGTTCAGGTCAACCCAGTCGACCTCAGCCGCATTGTAGTTATCAATGTTGGTGAAGCCGGTGATGGACTTGAAGGTATAGGGGTTAGCAGTGGTGCCAGCGCCGGAGCGAACCAGGAACGTGGTGTTGGCGTTGACAACCAGAGTGTTGGTGCTGCTGGTATAGACCTGAGTGTTCTTGTACACTGCGAGATTGGCAGCGCTGTTGAGCTTGCCGGAATCAGCAACATTAGCCCCAGCAGGATAGGTGGCCACCTCGACAGCCTTGAGGGTGCCGTTGGACTTGGTGGTGAAGCGGAACAGGTGGCCGTTCAGCAGGTTGTTGGTATCCGCATTGGTGTTGGTGTTGATGTAGGAATCAACATAGAAGTAGTTACCATCAGCCTTCATGACCATGTTATTGATGCCGGTGCTGTGGGTGACCTTGCCGTTCGCAATCTTGGAGCTCACAATGCCGGAAGCATTATCGTCGAAGTAGGTCATCTCGCTCAGGTCGACCTGAGCGGTGGTGCCGTCCACATAGGTGACGTTGGCCTTCGCCACGCCGGAACCGTCAGTGGCGTTGCCCGCCCACCAGATGGAGTTGATGACGCCGTAGCTGTTGGCAGCAGCGATCTCAACCGCACCGATCAGGTTGTTGTAGGAATCGAAGTACCAGGTGTACTTGGCGTCCTTCTGAGCGGCCTGATCGAGGTAGAACTTGACAGCATCGTCATAAACGGTGCCCTCAACGTTGTGCTGCTGGGCGTTCCAGTAGATGACGCTCTGAGCGCCGTCAACAGAAGTGGCCTTGCCGACGATCTCGGCATACTGCTTGGTGTTGTTGAACACCTTGCCGCTGACAGTGGCGGAGTTGGGGTCATTGGTGTAAGCGTTGACGAGGACATACTCATCCTTGGCATAGCCATAGTTGTTGTCGTAGTCCTTGAGCGTCAGAGTGGTGTAAGTAGCCGCCTTCTGAGCGCCAGTGCCATTGGTGCCATCATAGACCTCGAGGGTGATGGTGGCAGGAGTCTTGACGTGACCCTGAGCATCATAGGTGATGTCAGCAACATAGGTGACCTTGGCAAGGAAGGTGTCGATCATCACGATGGTCTTGGCATCCTTGTAGACCTCGAACAGACGGCCCTGAGCGCCCATCTTGGTGACGGTGTCGGTCAGGTTGACGAGGTAGTTCGTGGTCTGGGGCTGGCCATTGACGATCAGCGCGTAAGCGGTGTCAGCGCTCAGGTCGAGGTCGTGAGCGACATCGCACTCAGCAACAGCCTTGGTGTAGGTCAGGTCGGGCTTCTCAACGAAGGTAGTGGCCTTGTCGCCGGTGGTGTAGGTCCACTTGGTGGCGGGACGGCCCCACTTGTCGGCAGCAACAGCGGAAGCGAGCTTGAAGTTCTTCTCGCCGAGGCTGTTGGTCTTGGTGCTGATGACCTTATCGGTCACATAGCCGAAGGCCGGGGTGTAGGTGACCTGAGCCTTCTGGATGCCCTGGAACAGGAGCTCAGCGACCAGCTCACGGGAAGCGGGAGCGTTCAGGTCGGTGGTCTTCGCCACGTTGTCCAGAACGCCGAGCTGCTGCGCGGTCTGCGCAACATGGAGCGCCCAGTCAGCGCCGGAGAACTCGTTGTTCTTGTCGTAGCCGACAGCGCGGAGGATCATGGCGAGGACTTCATAGCCGGTGACCTTGCCGGACGGCTTGAAGGTGCCATCGGGATAGCCCTTGACGAGGGAGGCGTTGGCGCAGTAGCCGATGTAGCCCTGAGCCCAACCGGCGCCAGCCATGTCGCTGAACTTGTTATAAGTGGCATAGAGGCCGGACTTATCGTTCTTGGCGACGTCGGCAGTGTAGATACGATAGATGATCGTAGCTACCTCAGCGCGGGTGATGTTGCCCTCGGGCTTGAAGGAACCATCCTCATAACCCTTGAACACACCCATGCCATTCAGAACGGCAACAGACTCAGCGTAATCATCGCTGATGCTCTTGTCATCCTTGAAGGCTGCGTTGGCGCTGACGGCCAGAGACAGAGTCATGACCAGAGCCAGCACCATTGCGAGTAACTTTTTCATAGATGTTACTCTCCTTTCATAAATTTCCATCCCCTTGGAGCGCTCCGGCAGCGAAAAGCGGGCATTTTGCTGTTCGCGGGCGAAAATGAAGGTTGACCGAAAAAGTTGCAAAACATTTCGATTTTCTTGCATTTTTGACCGTTTTGCAGGAAAACGCGCGATTTTAGTTGCTATCGCATCCCCTTAAAGATGGTTCGTTTGTCAGAAAGGAGCAAGTTTCGGCGTTTCTCGGCTTACTTACCGTGGCATGCCGATCCCGTAACTAAGTCGGGAACGCACCGTTCCCCACCCTTTCTGCACTGTCACCTTACCACAAGCAAAATTTCAAGTCAACGCTTTCGCCCCATCTGTAACACACTTGTAACAAACCGCCGCTTCTGTTACAGCTTGACATAAAACCACAGAAAAACCCATTATCCGCCACCACATACATATTATATATAAGCACAAATATGAAAAAAGCGGCCTAAGCCGCTTTTTGTGTTCTGATGACCCACGCAGCGGTCAGGCGGCAAGTAACAGTAGTCCGCGCCGCCGCGCGGGGAGCGAAATTTCCCTTTTCCAGCCGCGGCCCGCCGAAAAAAAGGAAAGCCCGCTCACCTGAGCGGACTTTCGCCGATATTTTTTGCACAACCCCGTACAACCCCAAAAAATTTCGCGCCCGCAGGCGCGCAATGATCTTGATCGTTTTTTGTCGCGACAGAAGGTGAATTGCCGCAAAGCGGCAAGAGAAGCCGCCCTGGGGCGTGTGCGTGACAAAAAAACACCTCTCACGCCGCAAACGTGCGCGCCTACGGCGCGTGCGCTGCCGCGGCGTGCAATCCAAAATCAAAAAGGCGGCTTTCGCCGCCTTTTTTGAAGTGCTTTACTGAATCTCGATCTGCTTCGCGTTCACCACCGCGCTCTTCTTCGGCATGTTCAGCTTGAGCACGCCGTCATTGTACTGCGCGGAGATATTCGCGACCTCGACGCCGCTGATGTCGAACGCGCGCTGGTAGCTGCCGTAGCTGCGCTCGCAGCGGACGTAATTGCCCTTCTTGTCCTGATCCTCGTGCTCGCTGTGGCGCTCGGCGCGAATGGTCATCGTGTCGCCGTCCACATCGACGTGGATGTCCTCTTTCTTGAAGCCCGGCAAATCAGCTTCCAGCAGGTAACTGTCGCCCTTGTCCTGAATGTCGGTCTTAAACTCGCTCAGCCCGCGGCCCCACGAGCCGTCACCGAAGAATGCGCGCTCCATCTGATCCCAGGGATCATAAGCCGCAATGTGGTTGTTTCTGCGTTCAAAAGGTCTCAGTTCAAACATAATACAAAGCCTCCAAATCTATTCTGGCGAGCCGCTCTTGCAGCCCGCGTGGTTTACGTTTCTTTCGTTCCCCTCGGAACAATTATGAGTATAGGCACGCCCTGTGAACAAAAATACATCTTTTGATGAACAAACTTTTAACTTTAGCACTCTTGCGCCGAGAGTGCTAAAAATCGTGGTAGCTGCGGACCGCTACCAAACCGCTACCAGGCCCTTCGCGCCCGCAAACCATTGCAAAATCAGGCTTTTTTCGCCCCGCCAAACCCCCGTTTCCGGCAAATCGCTACCAAACCGCTCCCCGCCGCGCCCGCGAGCCATTGCGCGGCGGGCTTTTTCCGCGTCGCTAAGGG
>OJOD01000509.1_pt1 | contig 25147 bp, 22 predicted proteins | sample 1598221 | NCBI WGS metagenome assembly OJOD01 (sample SAMN03922464, study PRJEB24848) | human gut metagenome | isolation source: stool sample | host: Homo sapiens | place: Germany | collected 2010-11 | reverse complement strand
ATCAATCACATGCTTGATGATAAAGGCACCTCCGATCGCTGCGAGGATACAGCAGACAAAGATACATAATAGAAAACCTTTAAAAAGGCGAACGCCCAGTTTCTTTTTGTGCATATTCTTTTTCGATGTTATGCGTTTTTGTTTTTTAGAAGCTTTTCGCTTTCCATAATTCATGAATGCTTCCTCCTTCATATTGCAATATTATATCAAACTTGATAATCTAAATAAAGGAAAAATTGAAAACTTCAATGTTCCATTTTACAAAATTAAGAAAAATTTTGGAAATATAGGGAAATTGTAACATTTTTGTAATTTTCTTGCATCTGAAGAAATAGATTTGTATACTGGGAATAGTGAAAATATAAGGAAAATGAAGGGAAAAACGCAGACATGCAGGAAGCGGCAGCGTCAGATGTGTATAAGAGACAGATACCGGGGAGGAGAAGGGGAAATTGTTGAAAAGAAATCCCGTTTTATCGCAACGGTAAGACCGGTACACTCAGAAGAAGAAGTACTGGCATTTATAGAAGAAGTGAAGAAAAAATACTGGGACGCAAGACATAACTGTTTTGCTTATGTGATCGGTGTAACAAATCCAACTCTGAGATGTAGTGATGACGGGGAGCCTGCAGGTACAGCAGGAAAACCGATGCTGGATGTGCTTACAGGGGAAGGTCTTCACGATACGGCGGTTGTTGTGACCAGGTATTTTGGCGGGACGCTTCTGGGAACAGGCGGTCTGGTGCGGGCTTATCAGGGAGCAGTAAAGGAAGGTCTTCAGGCAAGTACTGTGATCACAAAGCGCCTGGGTTACCGGTATGAGATTGGAACGGATTATACCGGACTTGGGAAGATCCAGTATATCCTCGGACAACGGCAGATCAGTGTGCAGGATACACAGTATACGGATAAAGTGCTGATGAAAGTGATTCTGCCTTATGATCAGGAGCAATGTGTGGTTTCCGAGATTACAGAGGGAACAAATGGACAGGCTGTGATCGAAAAAGGAGACAGCTGCTATTTTGCGGAGGATGGAAAAGAAATCCTGGTTTTTGAGGAATAGAACAGGAAAAAGAACCCCTATACAGAACGGAGAATCCGTTCTGTATAGGGGTTTTAATGTCTTAGTATACAGGAGGAACTGCAGACAGCAGGTTCTCTGTATGAGCTTATTGGTTTACTGGAATTCCGGTTCGATCAGACCGTAGGTTCCATTCTTTCTCTTATATACGACATTGACTTCGTCTGTCTCAGCATTGCTGAATACGTAGAAGTTATGTCCGAGAAGTTCCATCTGAATGCAGGCATCCTCCGGGAACATTGGTTTGATGCCGAAACGTTTGGTACGGACGATCTCAATCTCATCTGACTCTGCTGCCGAAGTATCGGATTCAATAAATTCCTGACGGAAATCATGTCCGCCCTGCTGTTTTGCGATCAGTTTGGTTTTATACTTTCTGAGCTGACGCTCGATAATTTCTTCTACGAGATCAATGGATACATACATATCGCTGCTTTCCTGCTCGGAACGGATAATGTTTCCTTTTACAGGGATCGTAACTTCGATTTTCTGACGTTCTTTTTCTACACTGAGTGTAACGATAATGTCAGTTTCAGGAGTAAAATACTTTTCCAGTTTTCCTAATTTCTGTTCTACAGCCTGTCTGAGACCAGGTGTGATGTCAATGTTTCTTCCGCTAATGATAAAATTCATACAGCTCAACTCCTTTTTTCTCATATTTCTCATAGTATGTACGGAGATAAGTGCATCTATAAGAGCTTGACCGGCAGGATGTATAGATAGTTTTTATATCCTTCCGGCTATAACTACATTATACTCTATCATAGGGGAGAGATGCAATGGTAAATGCAAAAAAATTATTAAAATTCTGTAAAGAAAACTGAATTATCAGAAAATTCTGTCAATGTATGGAGCGGATTACTTCGATACGACTGATCTTGCCGTTATGCATTTTGGCAACGCGCAGACCAAAATTATCGAAGAATGTACTTGCACCAACACCAATTTCTGTTTTTTCCTGTTCAAATCTTTTAGTGATCACGTCATATAAGGTTTGTTCATCTTCATACGGAATATGGACGTGCAGGATGCTGTTTACAATTCGTGCTTTTGTAGTAGCACGGAAAATGATTTTCTCAGATTCATCAAATTCAATAAAAAGGAACTTTCTGGTTGCAAATAAAAGTGCGATGGAGATCACACCGATCAGGCTGGATACCGGATTATTATGTGCCATGATCACCTGTCTGGCGATGGCAAATAACAGCACCTCAAACACGGTGGAAGGCTTGTGCTGATAAAGCATACGGATCAGCTCGACACCAATGATCAGATTGAAACAGGTTTCTACCAGGTCTTCGTAATTTGGATAAATATTCAGATCCGGAACATTTGGCATGGACAGGATCAGCTGGACAAGCAGAATGATGATTCCGGCAGCCAGAACGAATGAAATGATAAATTCCAGAAGTACGGTCAGCTTATGGAGTGCTGCGTTTAAGTATTTTTTCATAAAAAATCCCCCTTGTTCGTTGTATACAAAGATTGTAACGGATACAAGGGGGAAGTGTAAAGAAAAATCTATAGTTTTTTACTGGAAATTGCTTCTCTTACGGAGTTTCGGATCCAGAATCTTTTTACGGATACGCAGGCTCTTCGGTGTGACTTCCAGAAGTTCATCGGTATCGATGAAATCAAGTGCTTCTTCCAGACTGAGGATTCTCGGCGGAGTAAGCTTTAAGGCTTCATCAGCGCTTGAAGAACGGGTATTGGTAAGGTGTTTGGTCTTACATACATTCAGTTCGATATCATCTGTCTTCGCATTCTGACCGATTACCATACCGGAGTAAACCTTTTCACCAGGTCCGATGAAGAGTGTTCCACGATCCTGTGCGTTGAACAGACCGTAAGCTACAGCTTCACCTGTCTCGAAGGCGATCAGGGATCCCTGGCTTCTGTACTGGATATCTCCTTTATACGGAGCGTAGCAGTCAAAGGCTGTGTTCATGATACCGTTACCTTTTGTATCGGTCAGGAATTCTCCACGATAACCGATCAGACCTCTTGACGGGATGGAGAATTCAAGACGGGTGTATCCGCCATTAGACATTCCCATGTTGCGGAGTTCGCCTTTTCTCTGGCTTAATTTATCAATAACTGTACCTGTAAATTCATCCGGTACATCAATGTATACGGTTTCCATTGGCTCGAGCTGCTTGCCGTTTTCGTCTTTTTTGTAAAGAACTTCGGCTTTGCTGACTGCGAATTCATAACCTTCACGACGCATGTTTTCAACGAGGACGGAAAGATGAAGCTCTCCACGTCCGGATACCTTGAAGCTGTCTGTGTTGTCTGTCTCTTCAACACGAAGGCTGACGTCTGTATTCAGTTCACGGAACAGACGGTCACGGAGGTGACGGGAAGTGACGAATTTACCCTCCTGTCCTGCAAACGGACTGTCGTTGACAACGAACTGCATTGCGATCGTAGGCTCGGAAATCTTCTGGAATTCGATCGGAACCGGATTGTCCGGCGAACAGATCGTATCACCGATGGAAATATCTGCAATACCGGAGATTGCAACGATAGAACCGATGCCTGCTTCTTTTACTTCTACTTTATTCAGACCGTCAAATTCATATAATTTGCTGATCTTTACTTTTTTCTGTTTGTCCGGATCATGATGGTTTACAACAACTACATCCTGGTTGACAGAAATCGTTCCGTTATCGACTTTTCCAACACCGATACGGCCAACGTATTCATTGTAATCGATGGTGCTGATCAGCATCTGTGTACCTGCATCAGGATCTCCTTCCGGAGCCGGGATGTAATCCAGGATGGTCTCAAACAGAGGAACCATGTCTTTCGGTTCATCGTCGATATTGTAAGTTGCATATCCGTCTCTTGCAGAAGCAAAAAGGAACGGGCAGTCAAGCTGTTCGTCAGATGCGCCCAGATCGATGAGCAGTTCAAGAACTTCATCGATAACTTCATCCGGACGTGCTTCCGGACGGTCGATCTTGTTGATACATACAATAACCGGGAGCTTCAGTGCAAGAGCTTTTTTCAAAACGAATTTGGTCTGTGGCATGGCACCTTCAAAAGCGTCAACCAGAAGAACCACTCCATTGACCATCTTAAGGACACGTTCTACTTCTCCGCCGAAATCGGCATGTCCAGGAGTGTCAATGATATTGATCTTTGTATTTTTATAAACAACTGCAGTGTTTTTGGAAAGAATGGTAATTCCACGTTCACGTTCGATATCGTTGGAATCCATTACTCGTTCGGCTACTTCCTGATTTTCACGGAAAACACCGCTCTGTTTTAAAAGTTCATCTACTAATGTTGTTTTACCATGGTCAACATGGGCGATGATAGCGATATTTCTAATGTCTTCACGTTTTGTCTTCATATTCTCAAAACCCTTCTTATTACCTATTTAAAGTTACAACCCGTATAGTTTATCACATTTTGAAAAATTTACAAGTAGAAAGAAAAAATTTTGACTTTCTGCAAAAAAAGAGTTTACTTTTTGTTCTAAAAACTGGAAAAGCTTCATAGATTAGATAGTGATCAAGAGTAAGAACGCGGTAAAATACGCCTGCGAAGAGGAAGGAGATTTACATTATTATGTCAGATAAGATTATTGAAAATAACCAGGTAACGATCATGGGAAAGGTAGCAACTGAATTTTCATTCAGCCATGAGGTCTTCGGAGAAGGCTTTTATATGGTAGAGGTAGAAGTGAAAAGACTGAGCAATTCAGAAGACCGTATTCCGCTGATGATCTCAGAGAGACTGATCGATGTGACACAGGATTATACCGGAGAGTATATTATGGTGCACGGGCAGTTCCGCTCTTACAACCGGCATGAAGAGCAGAAAAACCGTCTGGTATTATCCGTGTTTGTACGGGAGATTTCCTTTATGGAAGAAGAACCTGACGGGACAAAGACCAACAGTATCTGGCTGGATGGCTATATCTGCAAGGAACCGATCTACCGAAAGACACCGCTTGGAAGGGAGATCGCAGATCTTTTGCTTGCGGTTAACCGCCCGTATGGAAAATCTGATTATATTCCATGCATCTGCTGGGGGAGAAATGCAAGATATGCTTCCGGCTTTGAAGTGGGAGAGCATGTACAGCTTCTGGGAGCTTTTGGGAAGGATTCAGAGCAGGGAATATGTAAAACGGATCTCAGATACCGAGACAGAAAAGAGGATTGCCTATGAAGTTTCGGTCAGTAAGCTGGAAAAGACTCTGATTGACAGTGCCTGTATTTAATGCTAAACTTAATTTGATCGTTTGGTATTATAAAGCAACATGTCAGGAGGAATATTATGGCTATATTTACAGGATCAGGAGTGGCACTTGTAACGCCGTTTCATGAGGACGAGAGTATAAATTATGACAAACTGGATGAAATGCTGGACTACCATTGTACACATGGGACCGACAGTATTATCATCTGCGGAACAACAGGTGAATCTTCTACTTTATCAGAAGAAGAGCACATGGAATGCATCAAATTTGCAATCGAGCGTGTCAAGGGAAGAATCCCGGTGATCGCAGGTACCGGTTCCAACAGTACCTACACAACGATCCAGATGTCAAAAGAGGCAGTAGAAGACGGTGCAGACGGACTGCTGCTTGTAACACCATATTATAACAAATGTACACAGGACGGACTGATCGCACATTATACCGCTGTTGCAAAAGAAGCAAAAGCACCAATCATCCTTTACAGTGTGGCGAGCCGTACCGGTGTGAATATTGCTCCGGAGACAGTTGCGGCTTTACATAAAAATATAGAGAATATTGTTGCGGTAAAAGAAGCATCAGGCAATATTTCCCAGATTTCAAAGATCATGCAGTTGACAGATGGCAAGATCGATCTGTATTCAGGCAATGATGACCAGATCGTACCGCTCCTTTCTGTTGGAGGAAAGGGTGTCATCTCAGTTCTTGCGAACGTGGCTCCGCAGTATACACATGACATCTGTGCAAAGTTCTTTGAAGGAGATGTCAAGGGAAGCTGTAAGATGCAGCTGGATGCGATTCCGCTGATCGAGAAGTTATTCTGTGAAGTGAATCCGATTCCGGTTAAAAAGGCTTTAAATCTGATGGGATGGCAGGCAGGTCCTCTGCGTATGCCTTTGACAGAGATGACAGAAGCACATACAGCACAGCTTGCAAAAGAACTGGAAGCATTTGGAATTAAACTGGCATAATAAAGGGTCAGATTATAGAGAAAAGGGACTGACTGGAGTATCCATCAGTTCCTTTTGTGCTATACAGGAATTTGTGAAAAGATACACAAGAAAATGGAGATAACAAGGAGGAATACAAAATGGTTAAGGCAATTATGCATGGATGTAACGGAAAAATGGGACAGGTGATCTCGGGACTTGTAAAGGAAGATGATGTGATCGAAATCGTGGCAGGTATTGATAAATTCACCGGAATCGAGAATCCGTACCCGGTATTTACAAGCCTTGCAGAGTGTGATGTGCAGGCAGATGTTGTGATTGATTTCTCAAACGCAGCAGCAGTTGATGAGCTCCTGGATGTATGTGTGGAGAAAACTCTTCCTGTTGTTCTTTGCACAACAGGACTTTCTGAGGAACAGCTTGCAAAGGTGAAAGAAGCAGGAGAAAAAGTTGCGGTTCTCCGTTCTGCAAACATGTCACTGGGAGTCAATCTTTTGATGAAGCTTTTAAAGGATGCAGCAAAGGTTCTTGCTCCGGCAGGCTTTGATATTGAAATTGTAGAAAAACATCATAATCAGAAAGTTGATGCTCCAAGTGGAACAGCGATCGCACTTGCAGATTCGATTAATGAAGCGATGGCTGACCAGTATGTATACAATTATGACCGCAGCCATGAACGAAAAAAACGTGAGAAAAACGAAATCGGGATCGTTGCAGTACGTGGAGGTACGATCGTTGGACAGCATGACGTCATCTTTGCAGGGGCAGATGAAGTGATCGAATTCCACCACACTGCATATTCAAAAGCAATTTTTGGAAAAGGTGCAGTTGAAGCTGCCAAATTCCTGGCTGGAAAACCGGCAGGAATGTACGATATGAGTGATGTGATCGGACTGTAAGCAGAAAAAGCTTTTATACAAGAGGGAGGAAGTTATGAAAGCATTAGAGGAGAAATATCTGGAAGGGCTGTCGGAATTATTTCCATCAATCGCAGCTGCGTCCACAGAAATTATTAACTTACAGGCAATCGTGAATCTTCCAAAAGGAACGGAACATTTTCTGACGGATATTCACGGAGAATATGAAGCGTTTGCACATGTGCTGAAGAACGGATCGGGTTCGGTAAAGCGCAAGGTCGATGATGTATTTGCAAACACAATGAGCAGCCGGGACAAGCAGACACTGGCAACCTTGATCTACTATCCGCGGGAGAAGATGGAGCGGATCCGGGAAGAAGAACAGAATATGGATGACTGGTACAAGATCATGCTGTACCGTCTGATCGAGGTGGCAAAACGTTCGGCGAGCAAATATACCAGATCGAAGGTCAGAAAAGCACTCCCGAAGGATTTTGCATATGTGATCGAGGAACTGATCACAGAAAAGTCAGGAATGACAGATAAGGAATCATATTATAATTCGATCATCAGTACAATTATCCAGATCGGAAGAGCGGAGGAATTTATTGTAGCCTTATGTGAACTGATCCAGCGTCTGGTTGTGGATCACTTGCATATTGTCGGTGATATTTACGACAGAGGTCCGGGACCGCATCTGATCATGGACAAGCTGATGGAGTATCATTCGGTGGACATCCAGTGGGGGAATCATGATATCCTGTGGATGGGAGCGGCAGCGGGGCAGAAATGCTGTATTGCGAATGTAATCCGTATCTGTGCCCGCTATGGGAATCTGGATATTCTGGAGGATGGATATGGGATCAATCTGCTTCCACTTGCAACTTTCGCATGGAAACAGTATGCAAAAGATCCCTGTGAATGCTTTTTATTAAAAGGGCAGGATAACTGCAAACCACAGGAGATGGAACTGAATATGAAAATGCACAAGGCAATTTCTGTTATCCAGTTCAAAGTAGAAGGACAGGCAGCAGAGCTTTATCCGGAATTTGGTTTCCAGAGAAGAAACTTTCTGGATAAGATCAACTACGAGGAAGGGACTATAACGATAGGAGGAAAAATCTATCAGCTTCTGGATGATTATTTTCCGACCATAGATCCGAAGAATCCATATCAGCTTTCAGCTGAAGAAGAAGAGATCATGAACCGCCTGGTGAAAGCGTTCCAGAGCTGTGAAAAATTGCAGCGGCATATGCGTTTTCTTTTGAACAAAGGAAGTCTTTACAAGATTTACAATTCCAATCTGCTGTATCACGGCTGTGTTCCACTGAATGATGACGGATCACTCAGAAAGGTAAAGATATACGGTAAAAGCTATCAGGGAAGGACACTTTATGATGTGATGGAGTCCTATGTGAGAAAAGGATTTTTTGCGGTAGATCCGGATGAAAAGAAAAAAGGGCGTGACCTGATGTGGTATATCTGGCAGGGTGCGAATTCTCCTCTTTTCGGCAAAGATAAAATGGCGACCTTTGAGCGTTATTTCCTTGCAGAAAAGGAGCTGTGGAAAGAGAAAAAGAATGCGTATTATCTTCTTCTTGAAGATGAAAATGTGATGAACGGAATTCTGGATGAATTTGGCCTGGACAGAGAAATTTCCCATATCATCAACGGACATGTTCCGGTGAAAACGAAAAATGGAGAGAATCCGGTAACGAAAAATGGAGAGAATCCGGTTAAATGTGGTGGAAAAGTGCTTGTAATTGATGGCGGATTTTCAAAAGCGTACCAGAAAGAAACCGGAATTGCAGGATACACGCTGATCTATAATTCCTATGGACTGATCCTTGCGGCGCATGATCCGTTTGAATCGACGGAGGCAGCTATTGAAAAAGAAAGAGATATTCATTCGGACAGTGTGATCGTAAAACGGACACTCGAACGCAAGACGGTAGGAGATACTGATGTTGGAAAAGTACTGAAGGAACGGATCGCGGATCTGGAGGCATTGCTGGATGCTTACAGAAGTGGTCAGATCATCGAAAAAATTTAAAAATAAGTATAAAAATCCTTTTTCTGCGGATAGTAATAGTACAAGTATTTTACAGAAAAAGGAGAATTACAACATGCAATATCTAAGAAGAATGGTTCTGGTTTTTACCTGTGTGATGCTGATGGGAGGAATTACGGCGTGTGGAAATGGTGATAACGCTGCAAATCCGGATACGAATACCGGTGGGACGAATCAGAATGGAACGGTAAATGATGTCACAAACGATATCGGAGATGGCGTTGAGGATGCAGTAGATGATGTGAAAGACGGAGTCGATGATATGACCAGAAACAGGACAGAGGACCGGAATGTAAATGATAATCATACAATAGATGGTCAGGAATAGGGAAAAGGCAAGACTTTGCGGAAAAGTCTTGCCTTTTTACAGACAAAAGGTAGTAAAATGTCCGTGGGTGTGATACAATATGACGGTATGCAAAGACGAGATCAACAGAAAAAGCGGAGGACTTCATGAAATTTCGACCATGTATAGATATTCATAACGGTGCAGTCAAGCAGATTGTGGGTAGTAGCCTGAAAGATGCGGGGAATGCAGCGGTAGAAAATTACATATCCAGACAGGATGCAGATTATTATGCGACAATGTATAAGAAAGATGGACTTACCGGAGGACACATTATTTTGCTGAATCCGCCGGCATCGGAATACTATGATGCGACAAAGGCACAGGCACTGAAAGCACTACATGCCTATCCGGGCGGAATGCAGATCGGCGGAGGAATTACTGCAGAAAATGCTGCAGAGTATCTGGAGGAAGGGGCAAGTCATGTGATCGTTACATCCTATGTATTTCAGAATGGACAGGTGCGGTATGACCGGCTGGAGCGGCTGAAAAAGGCAGTAGGGAAAGAGCATCTGGTACTGGATCTCAGCTGCCGGAGGCGCGAGAACAGTTATTATATTGTAACCAACAGATGGCAGACATTTACTGAGCTCAGACTGATACCGGAGGTCCTGGAAGAGCTGTCCGGATGGTGTGATGAATTTCTGGTTCACGGGGTTGATGTAGAAGGAAAAGCATCTGGTACAGAGGAGGATCTGGTCAGGATGCTTGCGGCGTGGAACGGACTTCCGATCACCTATGCCGGTGGAATTGGAAGCATGGAGGATCTGCGGGAGTTTGCACGGATCAGCGGGGAAAAGCTGGACTATACGATCGGCAGTGCACTGGATCTTTTTGGCGGTAAGATTCCGTATGCCGAGCTGACAGAACCGGTGAAATAAACTGATTGAAGAATAAAAGAAATGGTGCTACAATGGATACTGTCTATCTATAGCGGAAAAAAGCAAAACGCTTCAGACAGAAGTGATAAGCAAGGAATATAAGGAGCTTAATAAAATGGGAATTATTGAAAAGATATTTGGAACGCACAGCGAACATGAATTGAAGCGAATCTACCCGATCGTGGATCATATTGATGCGCTGGAGCCGGAGATGCAGAAGCTCTCCGATGAGGAATTGAAAGAAAAGACGAAAGAATTCAAGGAGAGGCTTGCAAAAGGAGAGACACTGGACGATCTTCTTCCGGAAGCATTTGCTGTTGTAAGAGAGGCAGCTGTCCGTGTACTTGGAATGCGCCACTACCGTGTACAGATGATCGGTGGTATCATCCTGCATCAGGGCCGTATTGCCGAGATGAAGACCGGTGAAGGTAAAACACTTGTATCTACACTGCCGGCATACTTAAATGCACTGACCGGAGAAGGGGTGCATATTGTAACAGTCAACGACTATCTGGCAAAGCGTGATGCTGAGTGGATGGGAAAGGTTCATGAATTCCTGGGACTGACTGTTGGAGTTGTTCTGAACCAGATGGATAATGATGAACGACGTGCAGCGTATAATTGCGATATCACTTATGTGACGAATAATGAACTTGGTTTCGATTACCTCCGTGATAACATGGTTATCTACAAAGAACAGCTGGTACAGCGCGGTATGAAATATGCACTTATCGATGAGGTTGACTCAGTTCTGATCGATGAAGCGAGAACACCGCTTATCATTTCCGGACAGAGTGGAAAGTCAACCAGACTTTACGAAGCATGTGATGTTCTGGCAAGACAGCTGGAGAGAGGTGAAGTAAGCGGGGAATTCTCTAAGATGAACGCCATTATGGGAGAAGAGATCGAAGAGACCGGAGACTTCATTGTCAATGAAAAAGAAAAGAATATCAACCTGACCGAAGAGGGTGTGAAGAAGGTTGAGAAGTTCTTCCATATTGAGAACCTTGCTGACCCGGAGAACCTGGAGATCCAGCACAACATCATTCTGGCACTGCGTGCACATAATCTGATGTTCCGTGACCAGGATTATGTAGTAAAAGATGATGAGGTCCTGATCGTTGATGAATTTACCGGACGTATCATGCCGGGACGCCGTTATTCTGACGGACTTCATCAGGCAATCGAAGCAAAAGAGCATGTAAAGGTCAAGAGAGAAAGCAAGACTCTGGCTACCATTACATTCCAGAATTTGTTTAATAAATATGAGAAGAAATCCGGTATGACAGGTACAGCCCTCACAGAGGAACAGGAGTTCCGTGATATTTACGGAATGGACGTTATTGAGATTCCGACGAATGTTCCGGTACAGAGAATTGACCTGGAGGATGCCGTTTACAAATCAAAGAAAGAGAAATTTAACGCGGTTATTGATGCAATCTGTGAAGCGCATGAAAAAGAACAGCCGGTTCTGGTTGGTACGATCACGATCGAAACTTCCGAGCTCCTCAGTAAGATGCTCAGTAAACGCGGCGTAAAACATAATGTACTGAATGCCAAGTTCCATGAATTGGAGGCTGAGATCGTTGCACAGGCAGGACAGCATGGGGCTGTTACGATTGCAACCAACATGGCAGGCCGTGGTACGGATATCAAGCTTGATGAAGAATCAAGAGCAGCCGGCGGACTGAAGATCATCGGTACAGAACGTCATGAGTCCCGTCGTATTGACAACCAGTTGCGTGGACGTGCCGGACGTCAGGGCGATCCGGGAGAATCCAGATTCTATATTTCTCTGGAGGATGACCTGATGCGTCTGTTCGGTTCCGAGAGACTGATGGATGTATTTACCAAGCTTGGAGTAGAAGAAGGAGAACAGATCGAGCACAAGATGCTTTCAAGTGCGATTGAGAAGGCCCAGAAGAAGATTGAGAGCAATAACTTTGGTATTCGTAAGAACCTGCTTGAATATGACCAGGTAATGAACGAACAGAGAGAGATCATCTACGATGAAAGACGCAGAGTCCTTGACGGTGAGAATATGAGAGATTCTATCTTCCATATGATCACAGACTTTGTGGAAAATACTGTCGATGCCAATCTTTCTGAGGAACAGGATTTTGAAGAATGGGATCTTGGAGCAATGAACCGTGACCTTCTGGATGTGATTCCAACGCTTCCGCCGGTTACGGAGGAGGATGCAAAGGATAAAGAGCCAAAAGAGATCAAGCATCTCCTGAAAGAACGTGCTGCAAAAGCATACGAAGAAAAAGAAGCACAGTTCCCGGAAGCAGAGCATCTGCGTGAGGTGGAGCGTGTGTTCCTTCTGCGTGTGATCGATGCAAAATGGATGGATCACATTGATGATATGGATCAGTTACGTCAGGGAATCGGTCTGCAGGCTTACGGACAGAGAGATCCTCTGGTTGAATACAAGATGATCGGATATGATATGTTCGGTGAAATGACACGTGCAATCGAAGTGGATACAGTCAGACTTCTCTTCCATGTTAATGTAGAACAGAAGGTTGAAAGAGAACAGGTTGCAAAGGTAACCGGTACCAATAAAGATGACAGTGTTGCAAAAGGTCCAAAGGTACGTGCCGAGAAAAAGATATATCCAAATGATCCATGCCCGTGTGGAAGCGGCAAGAAATACAAACAGTGCTGTGGAAGAAAATAAATACGACTGTTTGGATTTTTATATAATTTTATGAGATTTGAGGTGATACAGTGGTTGAATTAGACGGATTTAAGCAGACATTAAATGCGTATGAAGAACCCCTGAAGGAAATGAGGGATTCACTTTGACCTGGCAGGCAAAGAAAAACGGATTGAAGAGCTGGAAAGAAAGATAGAAGAACCGGGGTTCTGGGACAAGACAGAGCTTTCGCAGAGGATCATGAAAGAACTCCGGAAAATGCAGGACTGTGTGAAGGAGGTCCGGGATCTGGAAAGTTCATATGAAGATATCAATGCACTGATCGAACTTACGGAAGAGGAAGAAGACCGGGAGATGATCAAAGAGATCCAGCGTGAGATCGTTAAATTTGAAAAAGAATTTGAAGATCTCAGGATCCGGACGCTTCTTTCGGGAGAATATGATTCCTGCAATGCAATCGTGACACTGCATGCAGGAGCCGGAGGAACAGACAGCTGTGACTGGGCAAATATGCTGTATCGTATGTATACAAGATATGCACAGTCAAAAGGATTTCAGATAACCGTGCTGGACTATCAGGACGGAGATATTACCGGACTGAAAGGAATCACGTTTGAAGTAACGGGAGATAATGCATATGGCTATTTTCAGTCAGAAAAGGGAGTGCATCGTCTGGTGCGTATTTCTCCGTTCAATTCAGCAGGCAAGAGGCAGACATCTTTTGCATCCTGTGATGTGATACCGGATATTGAAGATGATATTGACATTGAGCTGAATGACGACGACCTGCGGATCGATACCTACCGTTCGAGCGGAGCCGGAGGACAGCATATCAACAAGACTTCGTCTGCGGTGCGGATCACGCATCTTCCGACAGGAATCGTAGTGCAGTGCCAGAATGAACGTTCGCAGCTTTTTAATAAAGACAAAGCGATGCAGATGTTGAAAGCCAAGCTGTATCTTTTGAAAAAGCAGGAGCAGGAAGAAAAGGTATCCGGTATCCGGGGGGAAGTTCAGGATATCAATTTTGGAAGCCAGATCCGATCCTATATTTTACATCCTTACAATCTGGTCAAGGATCACCGTACCGGTGAAGAGACCGGAAATGTAAGTGCAGTTCTGGATGGGGAGCTGGATCCATTTATCAATGCTTATCTGAAACAGAGGAGTAACAATGGATAATACAAAGTACTATGTGGTAAAGAAAAAAGCAGTGCCGGAGGTGCTCATAAAGGTTGTCGAGACAAAGAGACTGCTCGCAACCAGACGTGGAATGACTATTCAGGAAGCGACAGAAGAGATCGGTATCAGCAGAAGTTCTTTCTATAAATATAAGGATGATATTTTCCCATTTCACGAAAATGAAAAAGGAAGGACTGTTACGATGGTTATTCAGCTTGATGATACACCGGGGGTTATGGCAGAGCTTTTAAACGCGGTGGCAAGGTATCAGGCGAATATCCTGACTATTCACCAGAGTATTCCGATCAACGGGGTGGCAACACTGACGCTCAGTGTGGAGGTGTTGCAGACAACGAAGAATCTGTCGGAGATGGTGGAAGAGATTGAACAGCATTCAGGTGTGCATTATTTGAAAATCGTAGGCAGGGAGTAGACAAAAAGATGAAGATTGCAGTATTGGGTTATGGTACCGTAGGTTCTGGTGTGGTAGAGGTTCTGGATGTAAATCAGAAGCTGATCGCGTCACGGGCAAAAGAAGAAATTGAAGTAAAATATGTGCTGGATCTGAGGGATTTCCCGGGAGATAAGATCCAGGAAAAGATTGTTCATGATTATGAGATTATCCTGAATGATCCGGAGATTGGAATTGTAGTAGAAGTGATGGGCGGTGTGGAACCGGCGAATACCTTTGTCAGAAAAGCGCTGGAAGCAGGAAAAAGTGTCGTGACATCCAATAAGGCGTTGGTTGCCAAGCATGGATCCGCACTTCTTAAAACAGCACGGGAAAAGAATGTGAATTTCCTTTTTGAAGCAAGTGTGGGAGGGGGGATTCCAATCCTCCGGGCACTTGGATCATCCCTGACAGGTGATGAGATCGAAGAAATCGCAGGAATCCTGAACGGAACAACCAATTACATGATGACCAGGATGTTCTACGAGGGAGCGAACTATGAAGAGGTTCTCCGTGAAGCACAGAAGAATGGATTTGCAGAGGCAGATCCGACTGCTGATGTGGAAGGACAGGATGCATGCCGGAAGATCGCGATCCTTGCATCGATCATCTCAGGAAAATATGTGGATTTTGAAGAAATTTATACCGAAGGTATTACAAAGATCACAACAGAAGATATGCAGTATGCAAAGGCTCTGGGAATGAATATCAAACTTCTTGCTGAATGTAAGCATGTGGACGGAACTCTTTATGCGGGAGTTGCACCGGTGCTTCTTCATGCAGAACATCCGCTTTACAGTGTGAATGGTGTATTTAATGCCGTATTTGTAAAGGGGAATATGCTGGGAGATGCGATGTTCTACGGAAGTGGGGCAGGAAAGCTTCCGACTGCGAGTGCGGTTGTGGCTGACATTGTGGCAGTAGTACAGAATCAGGGCAGAGATATCATGAATTTCTGGAGCGAAGAAAAGCTTACATTGGAAGACAGAAGCAAGACCAGTAAGAAGTTCCTGGTGCGAATCCTTGGAAATGAGGATGCGTTCAAAGAACGAATCGGCAATGATTTTGGTGAAGTGAGATTTGTAGAGGCAGGGGTCAATGGAGAATTCGGTTTTGTCACACCGGTGATGACCGAGGGAGAATATGAGGAAAAAGCAAAAGCTTATCCGGAAATCCTGCATATGATAAGAGTAGAAGAAGAAGTATAAAAATGCAGGAACTGTAGGAGGAAATTATGCTGGTAGTTAAGAAATTTGGCGGCAGTTCAGTTGCAGATAAAGAGAGGATCTTTAATGTGGCAAGACGCTGCGCAGAAGAGTATCAGATGGGGAATGATGTGATCGTTGTTCTCTCTGCAATGGGAGATACAACAGATGAACTGCTTGAGAAGGCAGCCGAGATCAATCCGTATCCATCAAAACGAGAACTTGATATGCTCCTTACCACGGGAGAGCAGGCATCTGTGGCACTGATGGCAATGGCACTTCAGTTTTTGAATGTTCCGGCAATCTCGCTGAATGCATTCCAGGTAAAGATGCATTCTACGGCGCGGAACGGAAATGCAAGATTTAAAAGAGTGGATACAGACCGTATCACCCATGAACTGGAGAACCGTAAGGTCGTGATCGTAACCGGATTCCAGGGAGTCAACCATTATGGAGACTATACCACACTTGGAAGAGGTGGATCCGATACGACAGCTGTGGCACTTGCGGCTGCAATGCATGCAGACAAATGCGAGATTTATACAGACGTAGACGGTGTTTACACTGCAGACCCGAGAGTGGTACCGAATGCACGCAAAATCGAAGAGATCACCTACGATGAGATGCTGGAGCTTGCAACATCAGGGGCAAAGGTTTTACATAATCGTTCTGTAGAGATGGCGAAAAAATACGGGGTTGAGCTGGTTGTACGTTCCAGCCTGAATACAGAAGAAGGAACCCTGGTCAAGGAGGTAGCAAAGGTGGAAAAAATGTTAATTACCGGCGTTGCGGCAGATAAAAATACAGCGAGAATTTCAGTAATGGGTGTAGAAGACAAACCAGGTACTGCATTTAAGATTTTCAATACACTTGCAAAGCATAATATTAACGTAGATATTATTCTTCAGTCAGTTGGACGTGACGGAACAAAAGACATTACGTTTACTGTATCACAGGATGATCTTAAAGAGGCAATGGAAGTTATGGAAGCCAGAAAAGAAGCCCTTACGATCAAAGAGATGAATTATAACGAAAAAGTTGCAAAGGTATCGATCGTAGGAGCTGGAATGCTCAGCAATCCGGGCGTTGCTGCGACCATGTTTGAGTCACTGAGCAATTCCAATATCAATATCAATATGATTTCTACATCAGAGATCCGTATCACGGTTCTGATCGATGAAAAAGATGCAGACCGTGCACTGGTTGCAATCCATGACGGATTTGGTCTGGAAGACTAATAAAAAGAATGTGGTCGCAAATGTACCGGATGGCGCATTTGCGGAAGAAAAAAGGATTGGGAAATTTCTCAATCCTTTTTCTGACTCAGTGTACTGTTATGATATTTGCTGGAAAAGGTGACATCCTCACCAAACCAGTCCGGCGGGGTAAAGGAATTTGCCTCTTCTTCGGAAGAAAATTCGACTTCGGCAAGGAGAAGAGGGGAGAGATCACCGGCGAAGACATCAAGCTCGATCGTGAGATGATCTTCGTAAGGGATGCAGTAGCGTTCTTTTGTGATAATGCGCCCGTCTGCCTTTTCGCGCAGATGGCAGTAGGCTTCCTCGGTAAGAGGAAGATTATGTTCTTCACGCATCATCAGACCTTTGGATTTGTAGGTCAGGATGTAGTCATCAGCATCTCTGCGGACACGGACAACCGGTTCGGTGCATAGATAAGCCTGCTCAAGTGTGCGGTGCGGATAAGCTTCAAGGTGATCCGGAAGCTTATGAATCAGATATTTGCGTTCAATTTCCATGGGAAAGCCCTCCTTATACATTCATTAACAGTATAGCGGAGTTTTTCAGGGGAGACAAGGCAGAAAGTTGCCATTTTTGCAGGCTTCTGTTACAATGGGGAACATCAGGAAAAAGAAAGGATGGACAAGATTATGAATGAAGTATGTGTATTTCTTGCAGATGGATTTGAAGAGATTGAAGGTCTTACGGTCGTTGATCTTTTAAGAAGAGCCGGGATCGAGACCAGAACTGTTTCCATCATGGGACAGGAAGAGATCCAGGGGGCACACGGAATTATTGTAAAAGCAGACAGCTTGTTTGAAAATACAGATTTTTCAGAGGTGAAGATGCTGGTGCTTCCGGGGGGGATGCCGGGAACAATCCATTTAAAAGAACACAAAGGTCTTGAAGAGCTGATCCTAAAACATAATGAAGAAAAAAAATATCTGGCTGCAATCTGTGCGGCACCGACCGTATTTGGCGGAATGGGAATCCTGAAAGGAAAGAAGGCAATCTGCTATCCGGTGTATAAGAGACAGGGACATATCACAACCAGCCGGGGACTTGGAACCGCGATCGATTTTGCACTTGCGCTGATCAGCGAGCTGCGGGATAAAGAAAGCGCAGATACCATTTCAAAGCAGGTAGTCTATGAACGGTAGTTTCTGGAAAAAGAGAAAAGCAGGCAGTGTGTTTCTGGCAGTGCTGCTTTTGACTACACTGCTTGTCGGATGTGGGATCAATGGAGGAAAGGCGGAAAAATATGTGCAGGCGAACCTGGATCTGACTTTTCAGGGACAAACCCAGGAAGCAAAAGAAATCCTCGGAGCATCAGACAGTGATCTGAAAAAGGTCTATGAGAACGGGATCAATGCTTTTGTCCAGGACTGTCTACTAAATGGTGTGGAGACGGAAAATGACTTTTCTGAGACATATGGTGTATTGATCAAAGAGATCTTTAGTTCCGCCCGTTATCAGGTAAGTGGTGTAAAAAAGACAGGGAGTAAGACCTGTGAGGTGACGGTAAAGTACCAGCCGGTGGATGTATTTACCCGCTTCATGCCGAAGCTGAAGGAAGAGTCCGAGAAGATCCAGGCAGACAAAGATGCAGGAAAGTACAGCGGAACAGATGAAGAAATCAAAGAGGCAATGGTGTTGGATTACATGACCGGTGCATACAGCCTTTTAAGAAGTTCTTATCTTGATATGCAGTATGGAGAGAAGCAGGAATATACCTTTACCGTGACGCAAAAAGGGCGGAATACCTGGTCGATCGGTGATGAGGAATTAAATGGCTTTATAGAACGAATTTTAGAGCTTGATAAACTGTAGAAGTTGTGCTATACTTGTAAAATGATTGTAATGTAGATAAGTCTGTCGACTTTTTGCATATGTAAATTTAGGAGGAAATGGTAATGAGTTTACAAGTTGAACAGTTAGAACACAATATGGCGAAACTCACAATCGAAGTTTCAGCAGAAGAATTAGAAGGAGCACTTCAGAAAGCATACCAGAAACAGAAAAGCAGAATTAATGTTCCTGGATTCCGTAAAGGAAAAGTTCCGCGCCAGCTCATCGAAAAGATGTACGGACCGGAAATCTTCTATGATGATGCAGCAAACGCTCTGATTCCGGAAGCATATTCAAAAGCATACGATGAAAGCGGACTTGAGATCGTATCTCAGCCGAAGATCGATGTAACACAGATCGAAAAAGGAAAACCGTTCATCTTTACAGCTGAAGTAGCTACAAAGCCGGAAGTAGAACTTGGCGAATACAAAGGAATCGAAGTTCCGAAATATTCTAACCGCGTAACACAGAAAGAAATCGACGCTAAGCTTGAGGAAGAACAGCTTAAGAACGCAAGAACAATCACAGTAGAAGGACGTCCGGTACAGGATAAAGACGAAGTTGTCCTTGATTTTGAAGGATTTGTAGACGGAGAAGCTTTTGAAGGTGGAAAAGGAGAAAACTATCCGCTGACAATCGGTTCAGGATCTTTCATTCCAGGATTTGAAGAACAGCTGATCGGTGCAGAACCGGAAAAAGAAGTTGAAGTTAAGGTTACATTCCCGGAAGATTACCATGCAGAAGACCTCAAAGGAAAAGAAGCTGTATTCAAATGCACAGTTCATGAGATCAAAGCAAAAGAACTTCCGGAGCTTGATGATGAATTTGCTTCAGAAGTATCAGAATTCGATACTCTTGATGAATTAAAAACTGATATCAAAGCTAAGATCAAAGAGCAGAAAGTAAACGATGGCAAGAGAGCACAGGAAGATGCAGCTGTAGATGCGATCATCGAATCAGCTAAGATGGATCTTCCGGAAGCTATGGTTGATACACAGGCAAGACAGATGCTTGATGAATTCGCTCAGAGAATGCAGCAGCAGGGACTGACTCTTGACCAGTACATGCAGTTCACAGGCATGACAGCTGACAAGATGATGGATGAACTTCGTCCGCAGGCTGAGAAGAGAATCAAGACAAGACTTGTTCTTGAAGCAATTGCAAAAGCAGAAAACATCGAAATCACAGATGAAAAATTAGACGAAGAGATCGCTAAGATGGCAGAAGCTTACCAGATGGAAGCTGACAAACTTAAGAGCTTTATGGGCGACAAAGAAAAAGAACAGATGAAGCAGGATATGGCAGTTCAGGAAGCAATTACATTTGTAGTTGACAATGCCGTAGAAAAATAAGTATCTGTTTCATACTTTAATATAGCAGGAGGAGTGTTACATGAGTAGTTTAGTACCTTATGTCGTTGAACAGACAAGCCGTGGAGAACGCTCTTACGACATTTATTCAAGACTTTTAAAAGACAGAATCATTTTCCTGGATACTGAAGTGAATGATGCATCAGCGAGCCTGATCGTAGCGCAGCTGCTGTTTCTGGAAGCAGAAGATCCGGAAAAGGATATCCAGTTTTATATTAACAGTCCTGGCGGATCGATTTCAGCAGGTATGTCGATCTACGACACTATGAATTACATCAAATGTGACGTCTCTACGATGTGTATGGGAATGGCTGCAAGTATGGGAGCCTTCCTTCTCGCAGGCGGAGCAAAGGGAAAGAGATATGCCCTTCCGAATGCAGAGATCATGATTCACCAGCCTTCAGGCGGTGCACAGGGTCAGGCAACTGAGATTGAGATCAATGCACAGCATATTCTGAAGATCAGAGAAAGAATGAACAGATTGATGGCTGCAAATACAGGTCAGAGTTATGAGACAATTTGTGCAGATACGGAAAGAGATAACTGGAAGACTGCCGAAGAAGCTTTGGCATATGGATTGATTGATAAGGTTATTACAAGCCGTTAACGGGAAAAGGGAATGTCCTTATTGGGACATTCCCTTTACGTGTAAAAAAGTGCGAGGTAAGAATATGGCAGGAAAATATGAAGAAATCGTAAGATGTTCTTTTTGCAATAAACCACAGAGTCAGGTACGCAAGATGATCGCCGGACCAAATGGGGTGTTTATCTGTGACCAGTGTGTGGATGTATGCACTGAGATCATTGAAGATGAACTTGGTTATGAAGAAGAAAATGCATATGATGATATCAATCTTCTGAAACCGGAAGAAATCAAGGCATTTCTGGATGATTATGTGATCGGACAGGACGAAGCAAAGAAAGTACTTTCTGTTGCGGTATATAATCACTATAAGCGTATTATGGCAGAAAAAGATCTGGGCGTGGAGCTTCAGAAGAGTAACATTCTGATGGTAGGACCGACAGGATGCGGTAAGACTTTTCTGGCACAGTCTCTCGCAAAAATACTGAATGTACCGTTTGCAATTGCAGATGCAACTGCGCTTACAGAAGCAGGATATGTCGGAGAAGATGTAGAGAATATTCTTCTTAAGATCATTCAGGCAGCAGATGGTGATATTGAACGTGCAGAGCACGGAATCATTTATATCGATGAGATTGACAAAATCACAAGATATTGAACGTGCGGAGCACGGAATCATTTATATCGATGAGATTGACAAAATCACAAGAAAATCTGAGAATCCGTCGATTACCCGTGATGTATCAGGAGAAGGTGTTCAGCAGGCACTTCTGAAGATCCTGGAAGGTACAATCGCAAATGTACCGCCACAGGGTGGACGTAAGCATCCGCAGCAGGAGATGATCCAGATTGATACCACCAATATTTTATTTATCTGCGGTGGAGCGTTTGAGGGAATAGATAAGATCATAGAGAACAGAATAGATAAGAAATCCATTGGATTTGAGGCACAGATCGCGCAGCGTCATGAGGAAGATATCGACCGGCTTCTGCAGCAGATCCTTCCACAGGATCTTGTGAAGTTCGGACTGATCCCGGAACTTGTAGGACGTGTGCCGGTAACTGTATCCCTGGAACTTCTGGATAAGGAAGATCTGATCCGCATTCTGACGGAACCAAAGAATGCGATTGTAAAACAGTACCAGAAGCTTCTGGAGCTGGATGATGTGGAACTGGAATTCGACAAAGAGGCGCTGGAGGCGATTGCTGAGACTTCCCTGAAGCGTAAGACAGGAGCCAGAGGACTCCGTGCGATCATGGAAAATGTAATGATGGATATCATGTATAAAGCACCGTCTGATGAGAATCTGAAATACTGTCTTGTGACAAAAGAGGCAGTACTTGGGGAGAAAGCACCGAGTACAGAAAAGATCGAAGCAAGACCGGAAAGTGCATAAGAAAATCAGACGTATGGAAATGGGTGCTGACGGTTAAGGCCAGAAGCATCCATTTTTATTTAACAGGAGAAAAAACTATATGAACAGAACAGAAAGTCTGCCAATGGTTGCCCTGCGGGGAATGACAATTCTGCCGGAGATGGTGGCGCATTTTGACATCAGCCGGGAACGCTCGATTGAAGCGGTTCAGGAAGCGATGGCAAGCAACCAGAAGATTTTTTTGCTGACACAGAAAGATGTGGAAGTGGAAAATCCGGGAGAAGCGGATCTCTACCGTGTGGGAACAGTTGCGACAGTAAAACAGATCATCAAACTGCCAAAGCAGATTCTGCGGGTGCTTGTATCAGCAGAAGAACGGGCGGTTTTAAATACAATAGAATTTGCAGATCCGTATCTTCGGGCAAATATTACGATCCCGGAAGAGAGTGATCCGGATATTGCAGGCGAGATCAACCGGGAAGCGATGATGCGGGGACTTCGGGATCTGTATCTGGATTATGCGGCGAGAATGCCGAAGATCACAAAAGATATGGTAAACCAGATCAAAGAGATCACGGAATTGAAAAAGATGGTGAATCAGGTGGCAGCGAATATGCCTCTGGATTACCGGGAATTGCAGGAAATCCTGGAAGAACTTGATTTTGACAGACGTTATGAGCTTATTTCCTTTAAGTTGGTCAATGAGATGCAGATCATGAACATCCGCGATGAGATCCAGATGAAGGTGAAAGAGCGTGTGGATAAGCATCAGAGAGAATATATCCTGCGCGAACAGTTGAAGCTGATCCGAGAAGAGCTTGGTGAGGATACTACAATTTCCGATGCGGAGGAATTTGCACAGAAGGAAGAAGCGCTGGATGCACCGGATGAGGTAAAAGAAAAGCTGAAAAAAGAGATCAGCAGATTTAAAAATTCCATGCAGAGTCCGGCAGAAGCGGGCGTGATCCGTACATATATTGAAACCATGCTGGAAATGCCATGGAATAAGCGGGCTGAGGATTTTACAGACATTGCATATGCGAAAGAGCTTCTGGAAGCAGAACATTACGGACTGGAAGAGGTTAAAGAACGTGTGCTGGAGTTTCTGGCAGTACGTGCTCTTACGAAAAAGGGTGACAGCCCGATCCTGTGTCTGGTAGGTCCTCCGGGAACTGGAAAGACATCCATTGCAAGATCACTTGCAAAAGCACTGAAAAAACCGTATGTGAGAATTTCTCTTGGCGGTGTCCGTGATGAGGCTGAAATCCGTGGACACAGAAAAACTTATGTTGGTGCAATGCCGGGACGGATCGCAAACGGTATTAAGAGCGCCGGGGTAAAGAACCCGCTGCTCCTTCTGGATGAGATTGATAAAGTCAGCACAGACTATAAGGGAGATACTTTTTCTGCGCTTCTGGAGGTGTTGGACAGTGAACAGAACAACCGTTTCCGTGATCATTATCTGGAAGTTCCGATCGATCTGTCTGAGGCGACATTTGTGACGACGGCTAACTCGCTGCAGACAATCCCCCGGCCACTTCTTGACCGTATGGAAGTAATTGAGGTCAGCAGTTATACGGAGAATGAAAAGCTGCATATTGCGACAGAACATCTGATTCCAAAGCAGTTGGAAAGACATGGACTAACAAAAGAACAGCTTACGATCAGCAAGGGTGTGATCTGGAAAATTGCGCAGAACTACACTAAGGAAGCCGGTGTGCGTCAGATGGAGCGTGAAATCGGTAATATCTGCAGGAAAGCTGCCAGAGAGATCTATGAACATGATAAAAAGAGAGTTCAGGTAACAGAGCGGAATATTGAAAAGTATCTTGGGAAAGAAAAGTACACCTATCAGATGGCAAATGCCGAGGATGAGGTGGGAATCGTCCGTGGCCTGGCATGGACCAGTGTAGGAGGAGATACCTTGCAGATTGAAGTGAATGTAATGCCAGGAAAGGGTGAGATCATTCTGACGGGACAGCTTGGCGATGTGATGAAAGAATCTGCGCAGGCAGGAATCAGTTATATCCGGTCAATCAGCAGTAAATATAAGGTTGCTGAAGATTTCTTTGAAAAACATGATATCCATATCCATATTCCGGAAGGGGCAGTTCCGAAAGATGGACCTTCAGCCGGCATTACGATGGCGACTGCGATGCTCTCTGCAATTACAGACAAGAAAGTGCGTGCTGATCTTGCCATGACGGGTGAGATTACGCTGAGGGGAAGAGTACTTCCGATCGGAGGACTGAAAGAGAAGCTCCTGGCGGCAAAGAATGCCGGAATCAGGACGGTACTTGTACCGAGGGAGAACAAAAAAGATGTGGATGAACTTTCTTCTGAGATCACAAAGGGACTGGAGATCATTCCGGTATCGCAGATGGAAGAGGTTCTGAAAATCGCGCTTATGCGCACACGGAGGAAAAAAGATGGTAATTAAGAATGTAAATCTGGAAACAGTCTGTGGAATTACAAGTAAATTGCCGGATCATACCTTGCCGGAGATCGCATTTGCCGGAAAATCCAATGTCGGCAAATCCTCTCTGATCAATGCACTGATGAACCGGAAGGCGCTGGCCAGAACTTCGGCAAAACCTGGAAAAACACAGACCATCAACTTTTACAATATCAACGAAGAAATGTATCTGGTGGACCTTCCGGGATACGGTTATGCAAAGGTTTCCGAGCAGGAGAAGGCACAGTGGGGAAAGCTGATCGAGCGTTATCTTCATGGCTCTAAACAGCTGCGAGCTGTCTTCCTTCTGATCGATATCCGTCATGATCCATCTGCGAATGATAAGATGATGTATGACTGGATCGTGGATCAGGGATTCAATCC
>OJOD01000468.1_pt1 | contig 27079 bp, 18 predicted proteins | sample 1598221 | NCBI WGS metagenome assembly OJOD01 (sample SAMN03922464, study PRJEB24848) | human gut metagenome | isolation source: stool sample | host: Homo sapiens | place: Germany | collected 2010-11 | reverse complement strand
GTGCAAACCTACTTTATGATAATAAATAAAGAGAAGCACGCTGCAAAGAATCCAACCTAATGGATATCCTAAGGCAACAGATGTAATGGTGTTAAAACATTTTGAGATGATGAACAGATAAATCTGACGAAAAACAATAAAGCTTCCCATCATAATGACCATTGGCGCGGTGGAGTTTCCTGCACCGCGCAGTGCATTGGCATAAATCTGGTTAAAGCAGATTGCAATATAAAATGGCATCATCAGTTGAATGAAGCGAACACCAAATGCAAGTACCTCTTCATCCTGTGTGAAAAGGGATGTCAGGGTAGGTGCGAATAAAAGAACTGGAAACATCAAAATTATGGCAGTACCGATTGCGATAATAAGCGCAGTGGTAGTGCCTTTTTTTGCACGATTCATATTGCCGGCACCAAGATTTTGACCGACAAAGGTAGTGACAGAAAGGCCGACGCTCTGAATTGGAAGCAGACAGAATTTGTCGAGCTTTCCGTATGTGGTCCATCCAGCCATGCAGGAAGATCCAAAGTGGTTGATGTATGATTGAACAAATACATTTGAGAAGGATGTAACAGCCATCTGAAGTCCTGCTGGAAAACCGATGCGAAGAATAGACAAAGTGGTTGCTTTATCAATGCGAAGATCTTTCCAGACAAGCTTGTAGGCATTCGTCTCTTTTGTCAAAATGGACAGCACAAGAATTGCAGATATCCACTGGGAAATGATTGTTGCGTAGGCAACACCAGATACGCCCATGTGAAAAACAATTACAAAAACGAGGTCGAGAATAATATTTGTGACTGCACAGACAATCAAAATATAAAGTGGCCGTGTAGAGTCACCGACTGCGCGCAAAATTCCAGCCCCCATGTTGTATAGCATAAGACCAGAAACACCAGCAAAATAGATTGTCAGATATCTGGAAGATTCAGGCAAAACATCTTCTGGTGTATCCATTAAACGAAGAAAAAATGGTGACAAAAATAGTCCTGCAATCGTAAAGAAGACAGCAAGCACAAGTGTAAGTGCGATTGTGGTATGTACAGTACAATGAAGTGCTTTGTCATCGCGGCTTCCAAAATTGTGGGAGATAACAACACCTGCACCAGTGGATAAACCAGAGAAAAATCCTATTATGGTGTTGATAATGCAGTCAGTAGAGCCAACTGCTGCGAGTGCTGTTTTGCTGACATAATTGCCCACAACAATACTGTCAACAGTGTTGTAAAGCTGCTGAAACAGATTTCCTACAAGGAGTGGAAGCGCAAATAGAATCAGCTGCTTGGCAATGTTTCCTTCGGTCATCAGCCGGGCACCGGAGGAATGCTTCTTTTGTGAGAAGGAAAAACTCATGATAACGCCTTTCTATTATGATATGAATGATACTGAAATTATATCATAGAAAGAGCAGTGGAGAAATGGAGAAAGTTGGCTTTATTTTTGCTGATCTGACGGTGTACCATTCAGTTCAATGATTCTATCGAGAACGTTTGCTCTTGTTGTTGCTTTCAGATAGTCACACACTTTCAAAAATTAAAAATTTTTCATTTTTTGAAAGTGATATTTTTTTCCTTGATTACGTTTTTATGTGTGTAGTGGTGCCGCCAATGGCGGCAGAGCCGGAGCGACGGATCCCATGGGGCGGTGGGTCGTCCGGCTCAACGGTCGGAAGAGATGATTTTCATATTAAATATTTTGTCTATATAAAGAAGAAAGAAAATAAAAGAAGGAAAATTTGCTAGAAAACCTAGGAAATAAGCCATTTTCTTTATTTTTGAAGTGTAATATTCGTACATCATTAATGTAATATTTTTACATTTTAACTTTAATTTTATTACAGTAATATTTTTACATCATTAATGTAATCTACGTTACAGCAATTATTTTAGATCTGTAATTTTGGGAGTATATTGAAATGCTAGGTGCTTTTTACGGCCTTTGCAACCGCAAAGTTGCGTGACAGTTGGTGGCGCAACTGTCGGAAAACCACTATAATGAGGGTACAAAATGAAAGGAGGGCAGCAAAATGCAATTAGGTCTGAATTAGTGTATCATGATTATTCTGGGAATTTTTCTAATAGCGGAGGAATTTTTGAAAGAAGCAAAGAAGTAAAAGGCATGTTTGTTTATAGTATTTGTAATTTATGGCTATAATATGTTCTTGCCAAACTAATACTAGGGTATTACTTTTAAATAGAAGGTAATATTCTATATTAGCTGTAGAGGAGTTACCATTGAAAAAAACAGATAAAAAATGAAGAGAAAAACGTAAGCACAACATGAGCGCTTACGTTTTCTCTTTTATAGGAAATTTAAGGAAGCTAGAATAATTACCCCAGAATCTCCTTCAGGTCAGCCTCTGGTGTTGTAACAGGTGCGATTGAGAAATGTTCAACGAGGTAATTTAACACATTTGGAGAGAGGAAAGCTGGTAGTGTCGGTCCAAGCTTGATGTTTTTGATACCGAGATGAAGCAGTGTAAGGAGGATGCAGACTGCCTTTTGTTCATACCAGGAGAGTATCATGGAGAGCGGCAGGTCATTCACGCCACATCCAAATGCATCGGCAAGTGCGACAGCTACCTTGATTGCGCTGTAGGCATCGTTGCACTGTCCCATATCCATCAGGCGTGGGAAGGCTCCTATGGTACCAAGGTCGAGATCGTTGAATCGATATTTGCCGCAGGCGAGTGTCAGCACGATGCTGTCAGACGGTGTCTGCTTTACAAATTCGGTGTAATAGTTGCGGCCTGCGCGAGCACCATCACATCCGGCAACGAGGAAGAAATGGCGGATTGCGCCAGATTTTACGGCATCGACTATCTCACCAGCAGAGGAAAGTATAGCATTGCGTGCAAAGCCAGTCATCACGCTAGAACCACCATTGATTCCGGTAAAGTGCTGATCCTTAGAGAAGCCACCAAGCTCAAGTGCCTTTTCGATGACTGGAGTGAAGTCTTTGTGACCATCTGTGGATGATGAAATAAATGGTGTATTCGGGAAGACAACGGCGCCGGTAGTGAAAACGCGGTCTGCATAGGAAGCCTTTGGCGGCATTAAGCAGTTTGTTGTAAATAGAATCGGTGCCGGAAGAGAAGCAAATTCCTTCTGCTGATTCTGCCATGCGGTACCGAAATTGCCCTTCAAGTGAGGGTACTTCTTAAGCTCTGGGTAAGCGTGAGCCGGAAGCATCTCGCCGTGAGTGTAGATGTTGATGCCCTTGTCCTTTGTCTGATCAAGAAGCCGCTTGATATCTTCAAGATCGTGACCAGTTACAACAATGAATGGGCCTTTTTCAACAGTCAGGGAAACGGATACCGGTACCGGATCTCCGAAGGTTTCTGTGTTTGCACGGTCAAGAAGCTCCATGCAGGTTAGGTTGAAGCGGCCAACCTCCATAACAATCGGAAGCAGCTCGTTCATGCCCCAATCCTTAGACAGGGAGTCGAGTGCGGTTAAGAAAAACTGGTTTAAAGAAGCATCGGTGTAGCCGAGTGTCATTGCATGGTATGCGTAAGCTGCCATACCGCGCACACCAAACAGAATCAGAGACTTTAAGGAGCGAATGTCCTCGTTTGCATTCCAGATATTGTTCATATCATAATCAGAAACGATAGAAACATTGCAAGCGTTAGCTGTTTTTGTAGCAGCTGCGTGAATGCGTGCGGTCAGATTTTTGATAGAAGCATCATCGAAATTTACATTTGTAATGGTAGCAAATAGTCCTTCTAAGATCAGATGATTAATCTCATTCGCTAAAGATGCACTCAGATTGTTATTGGAATTTTTGTTTGAACAGGCAGCAATGTTTGCAAGGGCGATTAAGGCTCCGGTTAACGTGTCCTGAAGCTTGGCTGTCATTGCGGACTTGCCACAGACACCTGCTCTAGTGCAGCCGGTGCATCCTGCAGTCTGCTCACACTGGAAGCAAAACATACTGTTTGACGCATTTATATTTGCTGTATTTGTTATATTCTGGCTCATATTTAAATCCTCCTAAAGTTTGTCGTGTGATTTTTCTTTTCGTGATGGACAAAGTATAGTATAATAATCAAAGATTGTCGGTTGAAATTTCAACGAAAAAAGAAAGTTTTATACGGAGGTGGATAGCAAATGAAAGAATATCTTCCTATTATAAAAGCACGATCAGGGCTGTTTAGTGGCATTGAGGAGAAAGAACTGGAAAAGCTGTTTGGCTGCCTAGAGGCGAGAAAGCAGACCTATCGAAAAGAAGAATATATTTTAAGAGAGGGCGAACAGACAAAAGTGCTGGGGCTTGTGCTGTCTGGAAGTGTTCTTATTGTTCAGGATGATGTCTGGGGCGGGCGAAATGTTCTTAGTGTGCTTGGACCTTGTCAATGCTTTGCGGAGGTGTTTGCCTGTGTGCCGGGTAGCGTGCTAAATGTAAGTGTGGAAGCTAAGGAGGACACAACCATTCTATTTTTAAATGTCGGTCGAATGCTTTCAATCTGCCCGGACGGATGTAGTTTTCATGCACAGTTAATTCAAAATCTGCTGATTGATATGGCACAGAAAAATCGAAAGCTCAGCGAGAAAATCACGCATATGGCAAAACGTTCCACAAGGGAAAAGCTGCTGTCATATTTGTCTGAACAGGCTGTAAAAAACAAGTCTTCCGAATTTGAAATTCCCTATAACAGGCAGCAGTTAGCTGATTATCTTGGCGTGGATCGAAGTGGCTTGTCTGTGCAGCTGTGCCGTCTGCGCGATGAGGGGATGCTGACATTTCATAAAAATAAAATTCGGCTAATTTACAAGGACAGCACAGATATGATATGATGAAGCAAGAGTCAAAAAGTCCATGGCGAAAGATAAATAATAATTAATGTTGTGGCTTTGTGGAAGCGAAAGGAGTATAAAATAAATATGAGATTTCCAGAGTTTTTAAAGAAAAATGGTACTATTGGATTTGTTGCACCGTCATTTGGATGTAATATTGAGCCTTATAAAACGTCATTTAATCATGCGCTTGAAAAGTTTCATGATATGGGGTATCAGACAATGCTTGGTCCAAACTGCTTTGAGGGAAGTGGAATAGGAATCAGTAATACGCCGGAAAAATGTGCAGCAGAGTTAAATAAGATGTATTTGTCAGATGAGGCAGATGCGCTGATTTCCTGCGGCGGCGGTGAGCTGATGTGCGAGATCTTGGATAATGTAGATTTTGATGCAATTAATGCAGCAAAGCCAAAGTGGTATATGGGCTATTCGGATAATACAAACTTTACATTTTTATTGACTACAATTTGCGATGTGGCATCCATTTATGGACCATGTGCCGGAACATTTGGTATGGAACCGTGGGATGAATCAATTGAAGATTGCTTTTCACTTTTTACAGGAAAGAAAATGATGATGCAGAGTTATCCGCTCTGGGAAAAGGAAGGGCTGCGCGATGAGGAGCATCCGCTTGAGCCATACAATCTGACGGAACAGAGTCTTGTGAGAGGTTTCCTGACACAAAAAGACCACACGGGTGAGGTACAGGCATTTGAGACGGAAGGAACCATCAAATTTAAGGGCAGATTGATCGGCGGCTGCATGGATTGTCTTGTAAATTTAACGGGAACAAAGTTTGATCAGGTGAAGTCATTTAATGAGCGATACAAGGAGGATGGCATTATCTGGTATTTGGAATCGTGTGATTTGAATGTATTTGGTATTCGACGTGCAATTTGGCAGATGATTCATGCCGGATGGTTTGAGCATGTTAAGGGCTTTTTGATTGGACGTCCGCTTCATTTTGGTGAGGAAATGATTGGCTTAGATCAATATCACGCAGTGATTGATTTGTTAAAGGAATATCAGGTGCCAGTGCTGATGGATCTGGATATCGGTCATTTAGCACCGATGATGACGCTTATAAATGGAAGCACTGCATCTGTGTGTGCAGAAAACGGAAAAGTAAAGATCAATATGGAGCTTGTCTGAGTCATTGACACAAGGCAGAATGTCATGATAAAATAAACAAAATTGCTGTTTGTGCAGCATTAAAAAGGAGGATGGCTTTTGAAACGAGAATCTTTTAAATCGCGCCTTGGTTTTTTGCTTGTAAGTGCGGGGTGTGCGATAGGAATTGGAAATGTCTGGCGTTTTCCGTATGTGACGGGACAAAATGGCGGCGGAATTTTCGTACTGTTTTACTTGATCTTTCTGGTGATAATGGGATTGCCAGTTCTGACAATGGAGTTGGCAGTTGGTCGTGCCAGCAGAAAGAGTGCGGTGCTTGGCTATAAGGCACTAGAGAAAAAAGGCAGCAAGTGGCATATCCATGGATGGGTGGCAATATTTGGATGCTGCATGTTAATGATGTACTACACCACGGTATCTGGATGGATGGTTACATATTTCTTTAAGTTTTTGACAGGCAGCTTTAAGAGCGGAATGACAACTGAGGATACTGCGCAGGCATTTTCTAATTTGCTTGGAGATCCAAAGCAGATGGCATTTTGGATGATTTTAACAGTTGTAGTTGGTTTTCTTGTCTGCAGCAGAGGATTACAGAATGGACTGGAGAAGATCAGCAAGTTTATGATGACTGCCCTTCTTTTGCTGATTGTTGTTCTTGCTGTGCATAGCCTTACATTGTCAAATGCAGCAGCGGGTGTAAAATTTTATCTTGTTCCAAATACAGAGGCTGTTGCAGCTGTAGGATTAAAAAATGTGATTACAGCAGCGATGAATCAGGCATTTTTTACGCTAAGTCTTGGCGTGGCAGCAATGGAAATTTTTGGAAGCTATATGGGAAAGGATCACACATTAGCAGGAGAGGGTGTACGAATTTGTGCACTTGATACATTTGTTGCAATTATGGCTGGGTTGATCATTTTCCCGGCATGTTTTAGCTATAACGTGGAAGTAAATGCAGGACCAAGTTTGATTTTTATTACATTGCCAAATGTTTTTATTAATATGTCAGGCGGACGCATTTGGGGAAGCTTGTTCTTTTTATTTATGACATTTGCAAGCTTTTCTACTGTGATTGCGGTATTTGAAAATATTATGTCATTCTGTATGGATATGTTTGGCTGGTCAAGAAATAAGGCTGCACTGATCAATTGCATCGTTATTTTGATTGCAAGTCTTCCGTGCGTGCTTGGCTATAATGTGTGGAGCAATTTGCATCTGATTGGAGGGCGCGATGTGCTTGACAGTGAAGACTTTATTGTCAGCAATTTGCTGCTTCCTATAGGTTCTTTAATTTACCTGCTGTTTTGCGTAACAAAGTGGGGCTGGGGATTTGAAAAATATTGTGAGGAAGCAAATACAGGAGATGGCATAAAAATTTCAAAGAAATTAAGGCCATATTTCCAGTTTATTCTTCCAATTTTGATTGTTTTTATTCTGATTCAGGGATTAATTTAAAAATAGTTGAAATTTATGAAAATAGAAAAATAGGTAACACAAAGAAGCGTATCGGTTAAAGTAATTTGACTGGTACGCTTTTTTATTGAAAAAAATTATATCACTTTAATCACCCATCAGGAATGTGTGGCTGGCTGCCTTTATATAGAGCATTTCGAAGCCAGCTGACAGGATCATAGATGGAACCATGTTCAGTTTCATTATTGTAAGCATCGATTACACCAATAATGGCATCAAAAGTTAAGCCAAGAAGCTCATTTTTCACAACCGCTTGAGGAATAGAGTCCTGTCCGATTTGAATATAGGCGCTTGGATCATTTAGCATATCATATAAAACGGAGAAAACAGTATCTAACACTTTTTGATCGTGTTCATTTTCAAGGAAATTTAGTCCGCCATACGGATTTTTAAAGCTGCAAATTAAATCATAGTTGAAGTATTGATATAAATAGTCCATGGAATATTCTTCTACATTTTTAGAAGGTATAACTTCCTCGGAGTCAGATGTATCTGAAAGCGATAGCTGTTCTTGTGAAGCGGCCTGTGAATTAGAAACAGTCTGTTCTGTTGGACTTTGTATTGTATAACCTGCAGCTCGAAGCAATTCTGCCATTTCTTCAAGTTCTTGTTTTGAAATCTCTTCTGAAAGTTCATCAGATGTTTCTGATTTCCAAATGTCAGGATCATCCGTAATAGTATAGGAGTTACTCATTCGTGCACCGTCAGCTGTATAGCGTGGGTGTCTGGAAATAAAATTTTTTTCTTCTAATGATTTAAGTGCATATCGGACAGTGCGCTCAGACAGACCGATTTTTTTCGATAATTTAGGAATGGATGGAAATGCAGTTCCATCATACCGCATCAATGTGATCATGACCAATTTCTCTTTTGAATTTAATCCTTCATAATCCAAAAAATCATTGTGGATCATCGTGAATGGGCGGCAGTTTTTAATCTGTACTTTGTCGTTCATGGTTAAAGTAGTACATGATACTGGTTAGCCGATCTTCCCCCAGTCATGATCTCTTCTCCTTTCCTAAATTTGTAATTTTTATATTGGCTTGAGTATACCATAATGGTAGGAGAAAAACAATAGCTTATTTAAAGGTACTGCATATTTTGCAGTGACATATGCAAAATATGCAGTACCAACTGCAAAATACGCAGTACCCCATGCAAAATATGCAGTACCAAACAAAGTTATCCCCAAGTTATCCCCAGAGTTATCCCCAAAAAGGTGTTACCAACTGCAAAGTGTGCAGTACCCCATGCAAAATATACAGTACCACCTGCAAAATACGCAGTACCCCATGCAAAATACGCAGTACCCACTGCAAAATATGCAGTACAATCTGCAAAATACGCAGTATCAAACAAAGTTATCCCCAAGTTATCCCCAGAGTTATCCCCAATGGATCTGTCGAAGAAAAATAGACTTGAAAAATAAAAGTAAATGCTTTATACTCACATGAGTGATAAGATAAAATATTTTTTCGAAACAGCTAAGAAAAAGAAGGAAGGAGAGAAGTATGGCGACGCTAAAGGATGTGGCGAAGGCTTCCGGACTGACAGTAGGAACTGTTTCCAGAGTTTTGAATAATAGAGGCTATATAAGTGATAAAACAAGAGAGAAAGTGTATCAGGTGATGAAGGAATTGAATTACCAGCCAAATGAAATGGCACGTTCACTTTCAAAGCAGAAGAATAATACAATAGGAATTATTTTACCGCAGATTGAGCATCCTTATTTTGCAAAGGTTCTGGGACGTCTTGAAAAAGAGGCTTCTAAGCGTGGATATCGCACAACTGTATTTGTTTCTAAAAGTAAAAAAGAACGCGAGGAAGAATGCATTGAAATGTGCAAAAGTGCAAGAGTGTCAGGAGTAGTTTTGTGCAGCGGCTGCTTTGGCACAGAAAAATTTGTAGGGCTTGATTTCCCGTTGATTACGTTAGAGAGATCTATTGATCAGGCAACATCAGGTATTGAATGTGACAACTATCAGGGTGGTGTGCTTGCAACGGAGTTATTAATTGAAAAGGGTTGCAAAAAGCTTATGTATATTGGTGGAAGAAGTGCCGGTGAGGGCATTGCTATGCCAGCTGATTACAGAGAAGTGGGCTTTAAAGATACATGTGAGAAGTATAAGGTAGAGCATCTTGTGATGGTGACAGACAAAGAACAGTTTGATACATTGGAGTATTATAGCTTTGTGAGAAATAAGATTGAAAAAAATCCAGATGTGGATGGTGTATTTACAAGTTCTGATATTATCGGTGCATATGTGCTTCAGGCTTGCCGCGACCTGTCAATTAGTGTTCCTCAGAATATGAAAATTGTCGGTTTTGATGATGTGAATATTGCCCAGTTTACGACACCTGGTCTGACAACAATTCATCAGCCGGTAGAGCAGATGGCAGAGCAGGCAATTTCGGACATTGCGATGATAGATGCTGGCAAGGTGGTGCCTTCAAGAACTGTATTTCCGGTAACGCTTGTTGAGCGCGGAACGACTTGAGTTAACAGCTGCGAAGCAGTGATTAAGCCCTAAGGGGCTGTTTTGCGCATGATAGGCGCGAGCGAGCTGTTTCTTACCAATATAATCTAATATAGCAATTTTATACAAACATATCGAAAAAGAGTTATTACATAGTGAGTAGAGTACTTGCATGCATAACTCTTTTTTTGTGAATATTAGATATGTACACAAGTCGTCACAAGAAAGAATATCGCAAGCGGTTGCGATAAACAATTTAAAAAGTTTTTTGAAAAAATAGCGTAATTAACTTATTTTATTGAACATTAAATAAAATTCAAAAAAAACATAATTGATATAATGCACAAAACAAAAGAGGCATAATCGTATAATTTTAACAAAATATATTTTAATAAAAGAAAAATTATGATAACCGCTTGACATAGTGAAAATGCAGTGATAGAATGAAACCACAAACAAAGAAATGCCCACATACGAGATAGGGGCACAAAATAGGAGGAATAAAACATGAGAAGAAAAGCAACACTTGCAATCACACTTGCAGCAGCAATGGCAGCAACAGCAGTTCCGGCAATGGCAGATGATAAGGTAAGCATCACCATTTTCAATTCCAAGATGGAGATTCAGAGCCAGTTTGAAGAGATGGCAGAAAAGTATGCTGAGGATAATGGAATCAATGTTGAGGTTTACTACACAAATGATACAGTATCAGCTCATCTGGCTACCAAGTATTCATCTGGAGATCCATATACATTAGCAATGGTAGATGCAAAGGATATCTACTCACTGGCAAAAGATCATGCAATTGATATGAGTGATCAGGAGTGGGTAAAGAATACTAACTATGCAATCGGAATTGATGATCAGATCAATGGTTTCCCTATGAGTGTTGAGGCTCGTGGACTGATTTACAATGCAGATGCGATCGAAGCAATTACTGGTGAAACATTTAACCCAGAAGATTACAAGACACTTGATTCCTTTAAGGAACTGATTGAGCAGTTAAAGGAAGGCGGTATGGAGACGCCTACTGGTATCATGAAGGAGGATTGGTCTTTAGGAGGTCACTTTCTGTCACAGGTATCAGAGGAGCAGCCGGATGTAGAGGAGTTTATTACAAAGCTTCATGAGGGTGAAGCAGATCTGATTAATAATGAGAAATTCAATTCTCTGATGGATTTCTTTGATGTAATGAAGGAGAACAACTACGCAAAGGATTCTGCAATCGCAGCTGAGCGTGAAGTAACTGAGATGATGTTAGCTGAGGGAGAAATCGCCTTTATGTACGGTGGTAACTGGGATTGGTCCGTAATCAACGCATATGATTACACTGAGAACATGGGTATGATGCCAATTCCGCAGAACACAGATGACGGCACTAACGAGAAGCTTGTAGGCGGCGGTTCTAAGTATTTTATGATTGATTCTTCTGATACTACAACAGATGAGCAGCGTCAGGCAGCACTAGATTTCTTAGAGTGGCTTGCAGATTCTGAAGAAGGTCAGAAGTTCATCACAGAAGACTGTGCACTTGTTCCTGCATTCACCAATAATGAGAATGAAGTAGCAGATCCTCTTGGAAAGTCTGTTAAGAAGTATGCAGATGAGGGTGCTATGATTGATAACTACAACTACATGCCAGATGATCACATCTCTCTGTGTGGTGCAATCTTCCAGAAGTATCTTGCAGGACAGATGGATCGTGCAGAGTTTGCAACTGAGATTGAGGATTACTGGAAGTCAACAGACGTTGTAGAGCACTGATAATATCAAACATTTGATAGATGATGCTTCCTTATAATATAATAGGAAGGAAGACATTACCCCTATAGAGGCTGTCCGCCGATGACAGGCAGCGGACAGTCTCATAATTTTCTTGATGATAAAACGAATACAGGGAAGGGGATCGTGATCATGGATAGAAACACGACAAAATATAAAGTAAAGCAGTACATAATGTTCGCTGGTATCTCCACTGTACTGTTTGCTGCAGTAGTAATTATTCCGTTTATCTACGGTTTATATTTGACCTTTACAAGCTGGGATGGTATTTCAAAGGATAAGCAGTTTGTCGGTTTTGCAAATTATATTGCAACGTTTAAAGATATTGCCTACTGGCAGGCACTTGGAAGAACAGTTATATATTCTGTTATTTCCGTTGTTCTGGTAAATGTGGTTGCATTTTTCCTGGCATATTTGCTGACTAGTGGTATTAAAGGACAGAACTTCTTCCGTGCGGGCTTCTTTATTCCAAACCTGATCGGTGGTATTGTTCTTGGTTATGTATGGAAGTTTGTTTTTAACAGAGCATTTGTATCAATTGGAAAGGCAGTTTCTATTGGTGCGCTTTCAAATTCCTGGCTGGCAACACCGAGCGGTGCAATGGCATGTTTGATTATTGTTTCTGTATGGCAGTATGCCGGTTACATGATGTTAATTTATGTTGCCGGATTTATGAGTGTACCGAAGAGCTTAAAGGAAGCTGCTCAGATTGATGGATGTACTAGTTTTCAGGCAACAGTTAATATTATCATCCCACTTATGAGAGCTTCATTTGTACAGTGCTTGTTCCTTACAATTACCAGATGCTTCATGGTATATGATGTTAACCTGTCTTTGACAAAGGGTGAGCCATTCAATTCTTCTGTAATGGCAGCAATGCATGTATACAATCAGGCATTTACTTATAAGAATTATGGTCTTGGACAGGCTGAGGCACTTGTACTGTTTATCGTCTGCGCAATTGTAGGTGTGACACAGGTTTATATTGGTAAGAAAGGGGAGGTGGCAGCATAATGGAAGAAAATAAAAAAGCGGCACAGAAAAAGAAAATTAGCCATGCCATTATAATGGTTGTTTTAATCCTCCTGTTTCTGATGTTTATCTTTCCGTTTATTCTCGTTATTATTAATGCATTTAAGACAAAGGGTGACATTATGTCTGACCCGATGGCACTAGTTGGTTCTCATGGATTTATTGTAACAAACTTCTCTGATGCGATGAAGAAGATGAATTTTACAACATCTTTTACCAACTCACTGATCATCACAATTTCAGCAACAATTGGAACTATTCTTTTGTCTGCAATGACCGCATTTGTAATTGTAAGAAACAATTGGAAGGCATGTAAGCTTCTGTTTACATTAATGATTGCATCTATGGTAATTCCATTCCAGGTTTTGATGATTCCGTTAGTATCATTATATGGTGGTATCTTTGGAGTTTTAAATAGCCGTGTGACCTTAATCCTTATGCATATCGGATTTTCACTTTCAATGGCAACATTCATGTTCCATGGAGCAATTCATACGAATATTCCGTTAGAGCTTGAGGAAGCGGCATTTTTGGATGGCTGCAGCAACTGGCAGACATACTGGAAAATCGTATTTCCACTGTTAAAGCCAACGATTGCAACTGTAGCAATTATTGATGCAATGGCATTCTGGAACGATTATCTTCTTCCGAGCCTTGTACTTGGTCGTAAGGAGCTTTATACACTTCCAATTGCAACACAGGCGTTTTATGGAACTTACTCTACGGATATGGGCCTGGTAATGGCTGCTCTGCTGTTAGCGATGCTGCCGATTTTGATTTTATATCTGTTCTTGCAGCGCTACATTGTTGAGGGCGTTACCTCCGGTGCAGTAAAGGGATAATTTAGTGTTTATTTATAAGGGGTCCAAAATACAGTTTGTTTTGGACCCCATTTCTTTTTAACGATGAGAAAAGGAGATAAGTGAGAGCAATGAATGACATCAAGGAAAAAGACATAATAACAGGTGCTCAAACTGCAGTAAATAATATGGAAATAATATATAAGGAACGCTTTGAGCAAAAGAAGGATGAGCTTCATGATCTTTATATGCAATTATATGGAAATGATGCAATGTTTGCAGAGCTGTGCGAGCATTTGTACTCATTTTATAAGGAGAGAAGTGAGAAATTAAAGACACTTGATAAAAAGCGTGAGGCTGATCCTAATTGGTACAGAAAAAATGATATGCTTGGCATGATGTTTTATATTGACAATTTTGCAGGCAACATGAAGGGTGTACAGGGAAAGCTGGATTATCTGGAGAAGAATAATGTTAATTATATTCATCTGATGCCGTTTCTTGATACACCAAAGGGACGCTCTGATGGAGGTTATGCAGTAGCTGATTTTAGAAAGGTTCAGGAAAATTTAGGTTCCATGGAAGACCTTGAGAATTTGACTAATGCCTGCCATGAGAAGGGAATCAGTGTGTGCATGGATTTTGTTATGAATCACACTTCAGAGGATCATGAATGGGCAAAGAAGGCTCGTCAGGGAGATGGAGAATATATGAGCCGCTATTTCTTTTTTGATAATGCGGTTATTCCATCTGAATATGAAAAGACAGTTCCGCAGGTATTCCCGACGACTGCACCTGGCAACTTTACCTGGCTTCCGGAAATTGGTCACTATGTAATGACGACATTTTATCCTTATCAGTGGGATCTCAATTACAAAAATCCAAGAGTATTCAATGAAATGATGTATAATTTCCTCTATCTGGCAAATAAGGGAATTGATATCATTCGAATTGATGCAGTACCATATATATGGAAGGAACTCCATACGACCTGCCGAAATCTGCCGCAGGTACATACAATTGTGCGTATGATGAGACTGATCGGAGAACTTGTCTGCCCGGGCATTTTGCTTTTGGGTGAAGTAGTAATGGAGCCGGAAAAGGTTGTTCCATATTTTGGAACAGTAGAAAAGCCAGAGTGCCATATGCTGTATAATGTAACAACAATGGCTACCACATGGCATACTGTAGCAACAAGAGATGTCAGTCTGTTAAAGAAGCAGCTCGATATCGTAAATCGTCTTCCGAAGGATTATGTTTTCTTAAATTATCTGCGCTGCCACGATGATATTGGCTGGGGACTTGATTTTGCAACTTTGCAGCAGGAAGGCATTCAGGAGCGTGCTCATAAGCAGTATTTGAATGATTATTTTAGAGGTTATGCCGGTTACAGCAACAGCCGCGGTGTTCTCTATAATGAGGATCCTGTGACTGGTGATGCAAGATTTTGCGGAACGACTGCTTCTATGTGCGGTATTGAAAAGGCAAGCTATCAGCATGATAAAGAGGCACTTGAGAAGGCTATTCGAATGGACGTTATGCTTCATGCATATATGTTTATGCAGTCTGGAATCCCTGTGCTTTACAGTGGAGACGAAATTGGTCAGTTAAATGATTATGCTTATAGGGATGATCCTGATAAGGCGCCAGATTCACGTTATGTTCATCGTGGTGCGATGAACTGGGAAGAGGCAGCAAAGAGCAGTGATCAAACGACTATTCCAGGTCAGATTTCCTCAAAGCTTAATCAGCTTGAGAAGCTTCGTAAATCAGAAAAGGCATTTATGAGCAATGCAGATACATGGACTGTTGAAACATGGGATAAGAGTATTCTTTGTATCGGACGCTATTATGATGGCGATAAGATATATGGATTATTTAACTTTAGTGAATTTGATAAGACGGCTTGGATCAATGAGAGAGATGGTCTGTACTGTGATCTTTTAACGGGAACGTTAATAGAGGCAGCTGGAGTTAATATTCCAGCATATGGCTATATGTGGCTGAAGAAGGTTCGATAAGAACAAAAGAGTACAATTGTATATAATGATTCTGAAAAAAGATAAGTAAAATCAAAATCAGATAAGAAAAAGCGTACCTTCCAGGATAAACTGGCGGATACGCTTTTTTGATTGTTTTAGAAACCAATTCCAACGGCAATCAGAATAGTTATGATTGCACCAATCATCAAAATACCGAGGAATTTCCACATGAATTTAATCCATTTGGACCACTCAATTTTTGCAATTGCCAGAGAACCGATCAAACATCCAGAGGTTGGAACGATCAGGTTGGTGAATGCATCACCAAGCTGGAATGCAAGAACAGAGGTCTGACGGGAAACACCAAGAAGATCAGCAAGTGGTGCCATGATCGGCATGGTGATTGCAGCTTGTCCAGAACCTGATACGACAAAGAAGTTAAATACGGACTGGAAAAGATACATAAGTACAGCGGCAAATGCACCGGAAAGTCCTGAGAGTGCCTGAGAAATTCCGTACATGACTGTGTTGATAACGGTTGGTGTGGTCGGGTCGGAGCCGCCAAGAACCTGCATGATACCTTGTGCCATTGCGACAACAAGTGCTGCACCTATAAGATCCTTTGCGCCATCTTTAAATGAAGATGCAATGTCATTTAGCTTCATATTATTTAAGTGGAAAACAACGCCGATAACACCAGAAACGATTCCCATGATGAAAAACTGAGTAGCGATTTCTGCCATATAGTAGCCCTTTACCATGACACCCCAGATAACCCAGATGACAGTAGCTGCAAGTGTCAGAAGTACTAAGATGTGGCCAATGCCAAAATCGTGTCCATCGTCAAGTCCTGTTTTTTCGTTTTGATCACGGAAATACTGATCGCTTTCGTAGGCAACAGAGATAGTAGGTGTTTTCTTTACCTTGGATGCGTAGAACATTGTCATTCCACAGCCAAGTGCGGTGAAGACAACCCACATAACCATACGAAAACCGGCGCCAGAGAATACGTCAATTCCAGCAATTCCCTGGGCAACACCAACAGAGAAGGGATTCATCCATGAGGAACCGAAGCCGATCTGTGTAGCAACATAGGTGACAAGTACTGCAATTACGGTGTCGTATCCTACTGCAACAAACAGCGGACAGAGAATCATCGTAAATGGAAGTGCTTCCTCACCCATTCCAAAGACAGCACCGCCTAATGAAAACAGTACAAATAGCACTGGAATTAACAGCTTTTCAGCTCCCTTTGCTTTGCGAATTAATCCAATTAAGCCGGATTCGAGTGCACCAGTTTTGATCATGATTCCAAATGCACCGCCGACAACTAATAGGAATGCTATGATATCCATCGCGGAGCTATTGACGATTCCGTTGTACATGTAGTTAAAGAAACCGGTTCCACCGTCACCACTGAATAATGAGACACCTTCTGTTACGACCTTTCCAGCATCATCTCTTAAATACTGAAAGCTTCCGTCTTTGATGACGGTACGTGTTTTTTCTACACCATTAATCATGTACGAAACGTCCTGTGTTTCGTAGTAGCCCTTTGGAACAAGGAACGTTAAAATTGCAGCCAGAACAACTACAAAAAAGATAATGATGTAAGTGTCTGGTACGGTAAAGCCCTTGTTAAAAGATTTTAAACCTTCTCCTTTTTTGTGGCTCATAGTTGAGTCTCCCTTCATTTGATATATAATGCAATCATAAAACATAAATAAGATTTGCAAGGGATAGTGTATCATATCAAATGAAATAAAGAAACTAAAAAATAAGAAAAAATAAAAAAAGAATTTAATATACTGACTTTCCTCTTGCAATGACTTTGATAAGCTGCAAGTTCTTGTCTAAGATACAAAGATCAGCATCATATCCTTCCTGAACTCTTCCTTTCTTATTTAAATGAAGAATGTCAGCAGGGTTGGAGGTAATTGTGGAGAGTGCGATTTCTAGAGGAATGTTTTCCATGGATACGCATTCTTTTACTTCTTTTAACAGGCAGCTGGACTGACCGACACCCATTCCCTGGAATTCACCTTTTTTATTGTAGATTGGCAGGCTTCCCTGTCCATCGGAGGAAATTGTGATACGGTTTGGGTTGACACCTGCATTTAGCATACGCTTGATTCCTTTGCATACACGCACCTCATCGCAGATAGTCTCCCAGTAGTCGATATCCTCATTTCCTGTAAAGTCAACGGCACCGCCCTTTAAAGCATATTCGATGGCTTGGCAAAAAAGTGCCTCGTTTCGGTTTACGTGAGTAGGAAGAAACTGTGATGCAGGAATTTCTGTCTCATCAATTACACGGTTGATTAACTCCATGCCTCGTGAGCCGTCACCGAGATGAACGTTAATGATTCCAGCTTTTCCAGAAAGTACTCCGCCGAGTCGTGTATCGGCTGCAACACGGGTAAATTCCTCAAAGGTTGGCTGGGAGGAGCGATGGTCTGAAATGGCGATTTCTCCTGTTCCAATGATTTCCTGAATCATCATAATATCCTTAGGGATGCTGTCGGTCAGCGTGCGAACAGGAACCTGATAACTTCCAGTGTAGCAGTAAGCAGATATTCCCTGCTCGTTTAGCCCTTTTGTTTTGGCGACAAGTGCACACATATCACGTCCAATTCCATCAGTGCCAAGACAGCCAACAACAGTTGTCACGCCGAATTTGGTAAGCCCTTCCATGGTGGCCTCTGGTGTACGGTTGGCAAAACCGCCTTCGCCGCCTCCTCCGAGTACATGAACATGACAGTCAATAAAGCCAGGTGTGAGGATCAGATTTGTTCCATCAATTTGTTCAGGCTCTGGAAAATATGAAGGAATTGACAGACTGCCTGCATCTGCAATTTTTACAATTTTATCGTGAATGATAAGTACATCCTTTTTTCCAAGATGCTCTGGTGCGTAAATGTCAATATTTTGAATTAGTTTGATCATATTATTATAAACACCTTTCTAAAATTATTTTGGCGATCAAATTCGCTGCCAATAGTATACCACACAAAACAGGATGAGCAAACGAAAAAGTGGTTATGTTTTTATTGACAAGGAGAGAAAAAAAAACTATAATCGTTCAAAATAGAACTACATAAGGAGGGCATACATGTATTTTTGTGATGAGCATAGAGGAATTACACGTTATTATGAGATTCTGAAGTCATCCGTATGTGAAAAATATCAGCTTAGGCAGATGGAGTATGATATACTGATGTTTCTATATAATAATCCACAGCATAACACGGCAGCAGATATTGTCAGATACAGAAAGTCAACAAAATCTCACGTATCTATGTCACTTAAGGTGCTTGAGGAAAAAGGGCTGATTGAAAGAAGGATAGATAAAGACAATAAAAAACGTGTTGAAATTTATCTTTTGGATTCAGCAGATGATATAATAAAAGATGGCATACGCGTACAAAAGCAGTTTGCAAAAGATATGTTTAATGGGCTTACAGACGATGAAATTGCATTGTGTAAGCAGATCTTTAAAAAGATATGTAATAACGCGGAAGCGTGCATAAAAGCTGCAAATAAAAAAGTGCCTGCAGAAAAATAAGACTGCGGGCACTTTGTTTTTTAAGGAAGATATAAATTACTCAACATCCTGTAATGCTGCAAAATTTTCTTCACCGGTACGAACCTTTACAACGCGGTCTACGTTGTATACGAAGATCTTGCCGTCACCGATATGACCGGTGTAGAGTGTCTTCTTTGCAGCTGCGATTACCGTATCAACTGGGATGCTGCTGACAACTACTTCAACCTTAACTTTTGGAAGAAGAGTAGCATCAAGCTCAACACCACGGTACTTTTCGCCGGCACCCTTCTGAATGCCGCAGCCCATTACCTGAGTAACGGTCATTCCAGTTACACCTATGTCATTCATAGCCTTTCTAAGCTTATCATAACGAGAGAGCTTTGCAATGATGACAACCTTATAGATGCCGCTTGGTGAAACATCTGGAGCTTTAACGACCTTAACAGCGGCAGCCTTCTGTGCAGCAGAAGCGCGGTCATATTCTTCGACACCAAGGTTTGTATTTGCATTTTGCTCCATTGTCATTGTGTTGTCGATATCCATGATTGAGAATCCAGCATAAGCAGATGGAAGACCATGCTCAGTTGCATCAAGACCAATGATTTCTTCTTCCTCGGAAACACGAAGACCAAAGATTGCTTTGATAACAAGGAATGTAATCGTGATAGTAACAGCAGTGAAAGCTGCGGTACAAAGCATACCAAGAAGCTGTAAGCCAAGCTGTGAGAAGCCGCCGCCATAGAAAAGACCAGCTCCAGCGATCTGGTTTGCACCATATGTAACGCCATCACCATATCCTCTTGCAAAGGCCGGAGCACTCTTTGTGGCAAAAAGTCCAACTGCAATTGTACCCCAGATACCATTCATCATATGAACAGCTACGGCACCAACTGGATCATCAACGTGAATCTTATTATCACAGAACCATACACCAAATACAACAAGCAAACCAGAAACAGCACCTATCACGATAGAACCAAATGCATCTACAACGTCACAGCCGGCAGTTACAGCAACAAGGCCAGCTAAAGAAGCATTCAGACACATGGAAACATCAGGCTTTCCGTACTTTACCCATGTAAAGATCATACAGACTACAGTTGCGATAGATGGTGCAATTGTTGTAGTAACGAAAATGGATCCAAGCTCCTCAACGCTAGTTGCTGCGGCACCATTAAATCCATACCAGCCAAGCCAAAGAATGAAAACACCAAGACAGCCGAGTGGAAGATTGTGACCAGGGAAGGCATTTACCTTTGTGATTTTGCCGTTTGAATCTTTTACAAACTTTCCAATACGAGGTCCTAATATTGCTGCACCAATGAGTGCACAGATACCACCAACCATGTGAATACAGTTTGAACCGGCAAAATCATGGAAGCCGATCTGTGCAAGCCAGCCGCCGCCCCATGTCCAGTGTGCCTCAATCGGGTAGATTAAAGCAGAGATTACTGCTGAGTAGACACAGTAGGAAAGGAATCTTGTTCGTTCAGCCATAGCACCAGATACGATGGTAGCAGTAGTTGCACAGAACACAAGGTTAAATACGAAATTGGACCAGTCAAAATTTGCATAATCTGTAAAAATGTCAAACCCCGGCTTTCCGATAAGACCAACAAGATCTTCTCCAAGAAACAGACCAAAACCGATCAGGATAAACATAACAGTACCAATACAAAAATCCATCAGATTCTTCATCAGGATATTTCCTGTATTTTTTGCTCTGGTAAAACCAGCCTCAACCATTGCAAAACCAGCCTGCATCCAGAATACGAGTGCAGCTCCAATTAAAAACCAGACACCAAAGACTTCACTTTGAACCGTACTTAAAATTTCTTCCATAGGACATTTCCTCCTTTTTTAACAGCACAAAGCCGCGCACACCGGGATCCTTCGGCGTGCACGGCTTTGTGCTGCGGATATGAGAAAAGGCGCTGACTTCCATACGAATGTGTCAGCGCCTTTGCTTGAAAATGATTATAGAAGTCGAAGCGCGATTTGTCAATCAGAAATTTTATAAAAAATTAACATTGTGAAAATCTTCTATACATGATGGGATTTTCGCGGTATACTGTAAGCATAAATACAAAAATGGCAGTTATTCACAGCATGCAAATTCGCATAGCTTTAAATAGCTGCAAAAAAAGAAATGCTGACATGGAAAAGGATTGAAGTGTGTAGATATGGAAAAGAAAAGACAGCCAATCGGCGTATTTGATTCCGGTGCAGGCGGACTTAGTGTATTAAAGGAGCTAGTACGACTGATGCCAGAGGAAGATTTTATTTATTATGGGGACTCGCTTAATGCACCTTACGGCGTAAAGCCGCTTGAAGAAGTGCGCCAGCTTACATATGCCTGTGCTGAGCATCTTTTAGAGCGCGGTGTAAAGGAAATTATTATTGCCTGCAATACGGCGACAAGTGCAGCATGCAAAATCATGCGCGGCATGTATCCAGATTTGCCGCTTGTAGGAATAGAGCCTGCCGTAAAGCCGGCGGCCCAAAATCACCGAGGAGAAAAGGTGGCTGTTATGGCAACTCCGCTGACACTTCATGAAGAAAAATTTAAACAGCTTGTGAAGCGTTATGAGAACTTGGCGACAATTATTCCTGTTCCGTGTCCGGATTTGGTGGAATATGTGGAGAAAGGAATTTTAGAAGGTCCTGAGCTTGAAGGATATTTAAAGGATGTATTAACACCTTGTTTACAGGAAGGTGTTAAGGCAGTAGTTCTTGGCTGTACACATTTTCCGCTTGTAAAGGCTGCGATTGGAAAGGTTGTTGGTGAATCAGTTCGAATTTACGATGGAGGAGAGGGAACAGCCAGACAGGCAAAATGTCTGCTGGCTGCGAAAAATCTCTGTACAGATCAAGAAAAAGGGCACATCTGCTTTGAGAGCAGTGCACCCGAAAAAGAAGCATATTATGAAGCGCTGTATCGAAAGGCAGCGCATATTGACAGCAGAGTGAAATTATAAGTATCAGAGCATTAGTCTTAGCAATTTTATAATACTGTATGAGGATCCCTCATCGCGGTAAATTACTTCACGCGCCTTGGCTGGATAGTCTGTGATAATGACATCCACCTGGGCGTTTTTCATGCGCTCTGCCTCTGCTCTTGTGTTGATGGTCCAGGCATAGACAGCCTTGCCTTGTGCATGGGCTTTTGCAACAGTTGTATTATTTACAAACATAGAACGCACACAGAAAAAGTCAATCATGTCATTTTTATAATAGTTGCCGATAGCTGTAGTAAGAATATAGCCGAGCGTAAGATCAGGATTTAACTCATTTACCTGACGAAGATACGCATAGTCAGCTGACTGGATGGAACACTGATATTCCATTTCATATTGTTCAATTAAGCCTACAACTTTCGCAGCAAGATCTGCACTGGCAGAATTTCTTTTTAATTCAATTAAAAGGTGTGCGCGTCCTTTTACAAGAGACATGACTTCTTCTAGTGTAGGTATATAGGTAAATTCATGGTCTTTTGAAAAATAATAGCTGATATCATATTGCTTTAATTCTTCATAGGTAACATCTGCAATGTTGATCTTTTTTCCAGCGATACGTTTAAGTGAAGAATCGTGACAAACTATAACCACACCGTCTTTTGTTTCCTGAACGTCAATCTCAACACCGTCAGAGAGGGAGGAGATTGCAAGATCAATGGCTTCAAGTGAGTTTTCAGGTGCTTCTGAAGAAAGTCCTCTGTGACAGTAAATCTGAACAGGGCTTAGCGGACGCTCAGCAAGAAGGGCACCGTTATAGATACCATAGTATAAAAAGCAAAAAACACCAACACCGGCAGCCACAAGACCACAGGCACGAAAGATACGGCGAAGCGGTGTGTCTGGCGCATAGCTAAGATGAAATTCCAAAATAACATCATTGCCGGAAAAACGGTAAAACAGATGTGTCATCATTGCTGCATTTAAGAAAACACCTATGCAGGTAACAAACCAGATAAGTGCGATGGAAAGCGTATTGTTAAAACTAAGAACCATTGCAACCTTTAAGTCGGTTGGCGCAAAAAAATTGACGACGACAACAATTATAATCTGACACAGCAAACGAAGAACAAACCAAAGGACAACAACGAGCAGATTTAAAAGAATTATGTCGCTTAGTACAGCACGAAGATTTTTCTTAACGAGAGGAACACTTGCTTTTTTTGCATTTCTCAGGTCGAAATCGCCAAGATACCAGTAGCAGGCACAGAAAAACTCACGAACTGCAAAAATTCCAATAAATATAAGAAAAGTGATGATCGGAATGCAGTAAATAAGTTTAGAAAAAAGCATCGGCAAAAAGGTGCTGTAAGGATTTATGCGAAAACAGATTTCATAGAAAAAGAATAGGTTGATTAAAATCTGGTAGGCAAATAAAGGCAGAGCGACATACAGCTGTTTAAAGCGAAATCGTTGAAAGCCTTTTGCGCAGCCGTGGAGAAAAATATCTTTCATGCGAAGCTTCTGTCTTGCCAAAGAAGCTTGAAAGCCACCAAGAAGAATGCATGCATTAAGATAAGTCAGCATACATGCAGTCAAAAATAAAATTAGAAGCATTGCGATTGCCGGAGGTGTGATCAGAAAGCGTCCGATATTGGCGGAATTTAAAAAACTGTAGCCGTCGATTTTTAATGCAATACTTAAAAGAAGCTGAAAGAGTGAGTATTCAATCAGGGTGTAAAATATAGAGTAAATAATTTGAAGCGCGAGCATACTTTTTATATTTAAAAAGGCACCGCGCATAGCAATTTTTAAGCCGCCCAAGGCATTTTTTAAATGATAAAAAGAGTGTCGTGCGTGCTTTTTAGTGTGTTGTTCCATAGCTGTCAGTCCTGTCTGTAAGAGATATATTCTATGATAACATAGTTTTTCGCAAAATGCGATGTAAAATTACAAAAAACGAAAAATCAATGAGAGAAAATTTGGCAAAACCTTTACAAAAAACGCGATAATTGATATCATGAATAATAGTGCGAGGCACGGATCATATAGAAAAACGGAGAAAATTGTAATGCTTACAAGAGAAGATCACAAGACATATGAGCAGATTTTGCGCGAAGAACTGACACCAGCGTTTGGCTGTACAGAGCCGATTGCGCTGGCATACTGTGCCGCAAAGGCAAGAGAAGTATTAGGTCAGATGCCTACAGAAGTTATCATTGAGGCAAGCGGCAATATTATCAAAAATGTAAAGAGTGTTATCGTACCGAATACAGGTGGCATGAAGGGAATCCCGGCGGCAGCGGCAGCTGGAATCGTGGCAGGAGATTCAAAAGCATGTCTTGAGGTTATCGCAAAGGTAACACCAGAAGAACAAAAGGAAATCGCTGAGTATTTAAATAATGTTCCATTTAGCGTAAAGGCAATGAAGGATGGTGATAAGCTTGATATTCGCGTAACAGTAAAGGCCGAGGAAAATAGTGCAGTTGTGCGTGTATCAAAGCATCATACGGATATTGTGTATATTGCGCATAATGGCGAGGTTATGCTAAATGAGCAGGATGACTGTGAGTGCGCACAGAAACTGGCAGCAAATCAGGCAGCTGCAGCAGAGCAGCGTGCTGACAGAAGCCGCCTTAGCATTGAGGGAATTGTAGAGTATGCGAAGACTGCAGATCTAAGCACAGTAAGTGATTTGTTAAACAGACAGATTGAGTATAACTATAATATTGCACAGGCTGGTGTAAAAGAAAACTGGGGTGCAAATGTGGGAAGCGTTCTGCTTGATACATATGGTGAAGATGTGCGTACAAAAGCAAGAGCATATGCAGCAGCAGGCTCCGATGCACGTATGAGCGGCTGCGAGCTTCCTGTTGTAATCAATTCTGGAAGCGGAAACCAGGGAATTACCGTATCAGTTCCTGTTATCATTTACGCAAAGGAATATCATAAGAGTGATGAAGAACTGCTTCGTGCACTTTTAGTATCAAATCTTATTGCAATTCACATCAAGACAGGAATTGGACCATTGTCTGCATTTTGCGGAGCAGTAAGTGCCGGATGTGCAGCAGGCTGTGCAATTGCATTTTTGCTTGGCGGCGGCATCGATGAGGTGGCTCACACACTTGTAAATTCTATTGCAATTACATCTGGTATTATCTGTGATGGTGCAAAGCCATCATGTGCAGCAAAGATTGCATCTTCTGTGGATGCTGGAATTTTAGGATATGAAATGTATCGCCATGGCCAGCAGTTCTATGGTGAGGATGGAATTGTAAGTAAGGGTGTTGAGAATACTATTCGTAATATCTGTCGAATTGGTGCGGAAGGAATGAATGGTACAGACGAAGAAATTATAAAGATCATGACACACTGCGATTAAATAGTAACTATTCAGAACCCCATTCGCAAAATCGCATCTTCGATGCTTCTATTTTGCTCATGTGGTTACCTCGCCATATAAAATTGCTATTCTGTCTGAATGCAAGCATTCACAGAAAGCAATTTTGCATGGCTCTGAATAGTTACAAAATATACTAAATTTTGAGATTGACGAATGAGCATAATAGGTTTATAGTAGCAGTATGCGGCAAACAGGTACCTCACTTCATGTGGTTTTGCGGTGAGAAAATTTTTTTTAAGAAAACACTATGCTGATTTAAAGTGCTAACGACATAGAATGTTTTTATACCTGTAGCATGAGCACTCTTCATAAAGGTATTTTGGCATCAATAGGCAATGACATTAAGAAGAGCGGCTAAGTCATATTCATCAAAAGGAGAAAAGAAGTATGAGAAAGACGAGAAAAGCAGTAGCTGTCCTTACAGCAGTTGCAATGGCTGCCGTATCAGCAGCGCCGGTAATGGCAGACGAGATCAAGGATCTGTATGATTATGAGCTTCAGACAAGAGAAATTGAGACTTGGAACATTTTACAGTCTCAGCTGATGAGCGATACGAATGTACTTACGAACCTGTATGATGGTCTTGTAGAGGCAGATGAGTATGGCAAGCTGACACCGGCAATCGCAGAGAGTTGGGAGACAGAGGATAATGGTCTTACCTGGACGTTCCATTTAAGAAAAGGTGTAAAGTGGGTTGATCAGAATGGAAATGAGAAGGGTGAAGTTACTGCTCAGGATTTCTTAACTTCACTGGAGTGGGTATTAAACTTCCATAAGAATGATGCAGCAAATACTTCTATGCCGATGGAGATGATCGCTGGTGCAGAGGACTACTACAACATGACAAATGAGATGGATGCAGATGCAGCACTTGCACTGACTGCTGAGAGTCCGGAGTTTGCTGATACTGTTGGTATTAAGGCAGTCGATGATTATACCTTACAGTATACCTGTTTAAGTGAGAAGCCATACTTTGATACTGTAGCTGCTTATAACTGTCTGTATCCGATTTCACAGGGTATGCTTGATGAGATTGGTGTAGATGGCTTTAAGGCTGCAACACCTGAGAATATCTGGTATAATGGCTGCTACACATGTACAGAGTACATCCAGCAGAATACAAAGACCTTGACAAAGAATCCGCTGTACTGGGATACTGATGCAAAGCTGTTTGATTCTGTTACTATTAAGATGGTAGAGTCTGCAGATACTGCATATCAGCTGTATACTACTGGTGAGCTTGATCGCGTTGATATGTCTGAGTCAAATTTGATGACAATCTATAACAACGAGTCTGATCCATATCATGATCAGCTGGTAGAGAAGCGTCCGAACAAGAAGTCTTATCAGTTCCATTTTAATTATGACAAGCTTAATGATGATCAGACAGAGGATACAAACTGGAATACTGCAATTGCAAATGAAGCATTCCGTAAGTGCTGGTACTATGGTCTTGATCTGGGCAGCTGGTATAAGAGAACAAACGCTATCAATCCATATAAGTGCTACAATAACTCCTACACAATGCAGGGTCTGATTTATACTTCTGATGGTACAGAGTATACCGAGCTGGTTCAGGAAAAGTTAGGTCTGCCGTCATATGATGGCGAGACAATGACTCGTCTTGATTCAGCTAAGTTTGAGGAGTACCTGTCTCTTATACACATCTCCGAGCCCACGAGACTAAGGCGAATCTCGT